>TBL_comb47_HYPODRAFT_10003424_pt1 | contig 18803 bp, 16 predicted proteins | sample TroBogypolimnion_40_FD_10682 | JGI IMG/M metagenome (IMG submission 10682)
CTTTATTTGATAAACTTTGTTTTTTCGTGCCATAATTGCATTTGTAATAATAGGGTATATGCAATATAGCTTTTTTCTTATTTATAATGAAGGACTAACCAAACAGAACACTAGTGGCACATTTTGGTGGTGAGGAAAACCTGAAGGGTAAAACAATTGCTCTCTGGGGTCTGGCATTCAAGCCAAATACTGACGATATGCGCGAAGCCCCAAGCCGAACGCTTCTTGAAGCACTCTGGCAGGCTGGAGCCTCAGTACAGGCTTTTGATCCTGTAGCAATGAACGAAGCTCAACGTTTGTATGGTGATCGCCCCGACTTTACCCTTGCCCAAAACAAATATGCAGCATTAGACGGCGCCGATGCCTTGGCAATCTGCACCGAATGGCAGCAATTCCGAGCTCCCGACTTTGACGAAATGCAGAACCGGTTAAAAAGTAAAACAATCGTCGACGGCAGAAATCTTTATCAGCCTGAAAAGTTAAGTGCTGAAGGGTGGAGCTACTATAGTATTGGAAGGATATAACACATAGGAATTTTTTCACTGCCTACTGCCCACTGCCAATTATTCTGATTTCGTTCAGCACTTGCGTTTCAGCAATGGATGTCAAAATCGAGCACTTGGTTCGTAATCTCAAAACAGTATTAATACATTCATTCATATTTCATATAGCTTTATAAAATGATACAATCATTGATTCATTCACTTGCAGATGTAAAATGCAGCAATATTGGTGAAGGCACACGCATTTGGCAGTTTGTGGTAATTTTACCAGAAGCAAAGATCGGGCAAGATTGCAATATTTGCTCACATTGCTTGGTTGAAAACGATGTTGTTATTGGCGACCGTGTCACAGTCAAGAGCGGAGTTCAACTTTGGGATGGCATCCAGCTCGAGGACGAAGTATTTGTTGGTCCTAATGTCACATTTACAAATGATCGCTTTCCTCGTAGCAAAAAGTATCCCGAAACTTTTGCAAAAACACGTGTTTGTATTGGTGCTTCTATCGGAGCTGGCGCCGTGTTGCTTCCAGGAGTAACGATTGGGGCTAATGCTATGGTTGGAGCCGGTGCAGTAGTTACGCGCTCTGTTCCACCAAATGCTATTGTTGTAGGTAATCCAGCAAAAATTGTTGGATATGTTGATGCTGATCAAAATGCAATTGCGTTTGGTAAAAGTCAGGCAATTGATGTTGGTGCCCATGCTACTCAGGTGGGTAGTGTTGTCATACATCGCCTTCCTCAGATTGTCGATATACGAGGAAGCTTAACGGTGGGTGAGTTTGGTCGTACGATTCCTTTTCCGGTTAAACGTTATTTTATAGTGTATGATGTGCCAAGCAGGGAAACTCGTGGTGAGCATGCACATCGTGAATGTCATCAGTATCTCATTTGCGTTCGCGGCAGTTGTTCTGTGGTAGCAGATGATGGTTATCATCGGCAAGAATTCTTACTCGACAGACCAGATATTGGATTGCATCTTCCACCAATGATATGGGGAATCCAATATAAGTATTCGGATGATGCCGTGTTATTAGTGTATGCTTCGCATTACTATGATAGTGCGGATTATATTCGCGATTATTCTGAGTTTTGTCAATTAGTGAGGGAAAAAGCATGATTCCATTTCTTGATCTTAAATCACCATATCTGGAGCTCAAAGAAGAACTCGATGCTTCATATCGCCGTGTAATGGAGTCGGGCTGGTATATTCTTGGCAAAGAGGTGGAAGCATTTGAAAGGGAGTTTGCGACATATTGTGAAGCAAAGCATTGTATCGGCGTAGGAAATGGGCTTGATGCACTACATTTGATAGTACGAGCCTATGAAATTGGTGCTGGTGATGAAGTGATCGTCCCATCCAATACCTATATAGCCACTTGGCTGGTGGTGACCCATGCTGGAGCATCACCTGTGCCTGTCGAACCAGATATTCGAACATATAACATTAATCCTGCAAAGATCGAGCAAGCCATAACACCAAGGACAAAAGCGATTATGGTCGTGCATCTCTACGGCCAACCGGCAGATATGGATCCCATCAATGACATTGCATTTAAACATGGGCTCAAAGTCATTGAAGATTGTGCCCAGGCTCATGGAGCACGGTACAAGGGTCGTCGTGCAGGAACCCTCGGTGATGCTGCTGGTTTCAGCTTCTACCCAGGTAAAAATTTGGGTGCAATTGGCGATGGTGGGGCAGTAACAACCAACGATTCTGAATTAGCAGATCGTATCAAAGTCTTGAGAAATTATGGTTCTCAGATAAAATACCATAATGAAATTGTGGGCTTTAATTCGCGCTTGGATGAGTTGCAAGCTGCATTATTGCGAGTGAAGCTGACCAGGCTTGATGAATGGAACGAGCGAAGAAGAATTGTTGCTGAAAACTATTTAAGAGGACTTTCTGATCAAAAGAAGTTGGTATTGCCTTATGTTCCTGATTGGGCTGATCCGGTATGGCACCTCTTTGTGGTACGTAATGCGCAACGCGATGCCTTACAAAAGAGTCTCAATGATGCAGGAATAGGAACTATGATCCATTATCCAATTCCGCCACATCTGCAAGAGGCATATTCGGAACTTGGATATAATGAAGGAGCCTTTCCGTTAGCAGAGCAAATCCATAAAGAAGTGTTGAGCTTGCCAATGGGGCCGCACCTTCCAGAAAAACAACAAGCTAAAGTACTCTCAAATGTCGTCGAATACGTTCACTAACAAGGTGTATCGCAAGCTTGTGCATATCGCAGGCAGGGTTATTCAACGGCCTCGAATTACTATGTATCAAATGCTTTCTAGTGCCCGCTTTCAAGGTAACCCAATTCTTCATCAACCTTTGCAATCTGTTGGATTAGGTGTTATCGAATTTTTAGGAAAAGTGAATATCGGTGTATTCCCGTCGCCATTTTTTTTTTCTTCCTATGCCTATATAGAAGCGAGAAAAAGCACTGCCAAGGTATCAATTGGCGATGGAACCTGGATTAATAATGGTTTCAGTGCCATCGCAGAGCATACATCTATTTGTATCGGAAAGCGTGTAATGATTGGTAGCAATGTTGAAATTTATGATAGTGACTTCCACGGCATTCGCGTATGTGATCGAAATGCTTCAAAAGTGGAATGGGCGAAACCTGTTGTTATCGAAGACGAGGTATTTCTTGGTTCAAATGTTCGTGTGCTTAAAGGGGTGACAATCGGACAAGGTTCAGTGATAGCAAATGGTTCTGTTGTAATCAAAGATATACCATCTAGTGTGGTTGCAGGCGGTATACCTGCAAAAGTTATAAAAGTAATTGAAAAATGAAGGATAACGTCACGTCCTATAGAAGGATACTTAAAAGTTCATCCATAATTGGTGGTTCATCAGTTATCAATATTTTGATCGGGTTGGTACGTACTAAATTTATTGCTGTTTTGCTTGGTCCAGCAGGCATTGGGCTTATCGGTCTTTATGCTGGTTTGATGTCTACAGCCACAACGGTGGCTTCCATGGGCATCGGTACTGTAGGTACTCGCCAGATCGCCGAAGCACTGGGTAATAATGATGAGCGAGCTTTGATCGTGGTGCGCAGGTCAATGTTTTGGGGCTCTTTGTTGCTGGCAAGTGCTGGAGCCGTGGTTGTCTGGTCTTTACGCGAAGTCTTGGCAGTAAAAGTGCTAGGTGGGCCTGAACATGCCACTGTTGTTGGTTGGTTATCACTTGGCGTGCTGTTTTCGGTTGCGAGTGCTTCCCAGGGGGCCTTGATACAAGGCATGCGACGCATCGGCGACATGGCCCGCTTGAGTGTTTTTGGTGCGTTACTCAATTCTTTGCTGGGTGTCGCCTTGTTATGGCGTTGGGGGCAAAATGGCTTGGTGGCTTTTGTGCTGATCGGACCGTTGACAAGTTATTTGCTTGGTCATTGGTATGTTTCCCGTTTGCCTGCTTTGAGTAAAAGCCCTATTGCAATTCAGGAAATGGCACTGCAGTGGCAAACCTTTTTGCGACTAGGTGTGCCATTTATGGGCGCGGGTCTGGTAGGTGTATTAGTGCAACTTTGGATACGTGTAGAATTAGGTCATACATTAGGTGTCAAATCGCTTGGTCACTTTCAAGCGGCATGGACTATTTCAATGCAATATATCGGCTTTGTGTTGGTTGCTATGGGCGCAGATTACTACCCGCGTCTAACGAGTGTAATCCTCGACCATAAAGCGGCGACAACTCTTGTTAATGAGCAGACAGAAATCGCTTTGTTACTTAGCGCCCCAGTATTCATTGCAATGATTGGTTTGGCTCCGTGGGTCATACACTTGTTATATTCAGCGGATTTTGTGCCTGCAGTAGATGTTTTGCGCTGGCAAGTGTTAGGTGATGTGCTCAAAGTGGCAAGCTGGCCTTTGGGGTTCGTTATTTTGGCTGCGGGTGATGGTAAGACATTTTTTTTTGTAGAAACATTAGTGTTTCTACTGATGGGCGGGTTGATAGCTGGGTTGTCATCAAGTATTGGCCTACAGATTACAGGTATCGCATTTATGGTGTCATATATGGTTTTGCTACCGCTGGTTTATTTGCTAGCCAGACTTAGAATCGGTTTTAAGTGGCAACCACAAGTTACAAAATTATTTTTGGGGACATTGTCGATTTCTATCTTGGTGGATATAATAAGCTCACTCTATTGGTGGGGAGCTTATTTGGCAATTGTATGTGCACTTATATTTGCATTTTATACAATAGTTCGATTTGCAAATATGAGCAATATAAGTATCCCACTTTTCCGTTTTTTAGCTCGTATCAAGAAATAAAATATTTAAACATTACTTGTCAGCGTTCGGTGAACGTAAAGCAATTATTAAAGCTGCTTCTTGATGTGCGCTGAAAGCAATTGCTTGCAAATTAAGCTTAAAAATGTGATAATATAATCGAGTTATTAAATAAAATAGATCAATGAAAAAGCCGATAGTATCTGTAATTGTCATTACATATAATTCCGAAAAGTTTATACTTCAAACTTTGGAAAGTATTAAGTTGCAAAATGCTAAAAATATTGAATTAATAATTAGTGACGATAACTCGCTAGATAATACAGTTGAGTTATGTGAAAATTGGATTGAAAAAAATAAATACAACTTTCTAAAAGCTATAATTATTAAATCAAAAATAAATACAGGGATCGTAGAAAATTGTAATAGAGGTGTATATTCTTCCAAGGGTGAATGGATAAAGCTATTGGCAGGTGATGATTTTCTTAAAGAAAATTATATCTTAAATACAGTAAAATACATTAATAATAATCCGCTTGCGAAATTAATAGTTTCCAAAGTTATTGCATTTAAAGATACCGATACTGTTTTATTTGAATGGCCTAAATATCAATTACCAAAAAAGTTTAAAAGTCAATTATATTTACTTTTAAACGGTGGTTTTATAAAAGCAGCAGGTGTTATTGTAAAAAAAGAACTATTAATAGCGGTTGGTGGTTTTGATAATAGTTTCCCTCTATTAGAAGACGATCCATTATGGTTGAAATGTATTCTTAATGGTGATAAGTTTTATTATAATCAAGATGCATCTGTATATTATAGAATACATGATAACTCAATTTCAAATCCAAATATTCAAGGCTTGGATAATTCAGATTTTATTAATTCATTGACAAGATTTAAAAAAGAAAAAATCTTTCCGCTTATGCTCAAAAAGAAAATGTATTTCCTTTATTTGCAGAATCAATTTCGAATGTTTATAAATAAAAAGATAAGGCAAAATGCATTAAAACCAAATACCCTATATGTGTTATGTTTAATAAATAGATTAAATGAAAAATTTTTAAGAGTGTATTCATATGTTGTTTGTTATTTTATAATAGAACGGGTCAATTTCAGGAAATTAGTTTTTCGAAGAGTATAGTGAGAAAGTTATATATATTTTACTTTATGACTTTATATGCATCCCCATCAGTATCCAATTATCTTCAATTGGTTAATGGTATAGTTCTATGTTATTAATTCAGCAAATAAAACTCGCAGGTTCAGTTTATTGCAAGTATCGAAAAGAATGGTTATTAAAAACTCTCCGACTGAGTGCGCGCATTATTGCATAAACAGGTTATTCGCTTGCTAAAGCTATGTGCCGTCAATCAGTTTATCGAATCAAGGTAACAATATGATGAGCTTCGTATAGCTTTCTAGTGTCACGTCATGCATCAATTGACAGATAAAGCTGCAGAGCTTGATTCTTGCCTTTTTTTTTGTTTCATTTCTGCTCCTATGCTGCACAACTTGCGACCGAACTTCTGGAATTGTATCAATCCATTGATTGAGGCACTGCTGCGATAAGACTCTCAGTATTTCAGCCAGCTTTCGTGTTTTGGGTTATACACAAATTCGAATCTATCCAATAACGCTTTTGCTTTCTTGTGATTAAATGCGTGATAGAGCAAGCTGGAATCATGCGTATTAAGACCATCCATCACCAGCGTAATCTGTTCTGCATGCTTGTACTGCTTGGCGATCTCTTCAAGAAAAATTTACCTTGTCATATCATTTTTTCTGCATGCGGTTACTCGAACCATCCGCTTTCCAATCAAGGGCTCATTTGCTATGAAAATATTACAGGTACCTCTTCGCCTGTATTCGTAATCATATCGGGCAAGTCGACCCGGTTTTGCTGGCACTGGGTTTCTTGCCTCTGCAATTAACTGCTTGGGCGATTCATCCATACAAACAACTGGATACAATGGATCATAGGGTTGCTTGTAGACGTCCAGAACTATCTCCATGTGTGCTACAAAATTACCATCGCTGAGCGGTGGAATCACCAATCCTTCTTGCTTTAAAAAAAAACAAATATAGAAGTAACCTTCCTCTCTGTTATATAGAAACTCAACAACGTACTACTTAAAACCAGCTGAAGGGAGCGGCCGGTGACTTTATTGGCGGATTACCCCGTTAAAAAACATGGTCCAGGGTTTTTTGCGTACTCGGCACTGGTGACATCAACATGATGATCCCGTTTAGGAAAATGATTGTACCGCAAACCCGCCCTTCAGCCTCTTTTATTGGGAGGAGTTATGGGACAATCAAAACAATCATCGATGCCAGTTGTTCACCCGAATGCTGCTGGGGTTGACATTGGTTCGCAGTTTCATGTGGTGGCTGTATCACCCGATCGAACAGATGAACCGGTAAAGACATTCAAGAGTTTTACTGGTAACCTTCATGCAATGGCCCATTGGCTCAAATGCTGTGGAATTGAGACTATTGCAATGGAATCAACGGGCGTTTACTGGATTCCTGCATTTGAAATTCTTGAGAGCTATGGATTTGAAGTATTTCTGGTCAATGCGCGAAAGGCTAAAAATGTACCGGGTCGCAAAACTGACATCAATGATGCTCAATGGTTACAGAGATTACATCAGTTTGGCTTTTTACGAGCAAGTTTTCATCCATCCAGTAACATTGCGGAATTGAGGGCTTATCTGCGACAACGCGAAAGGTTACTCGATTACAAGGCTTCGCATATTCAGCATATGCAGAAAGCCATGATGCAGATGAATGTCCAGTTGCATCATGTAGTGTCAGACATTGCAGGACGAACAGGAATTGACATTATCCGTGCAATTGTTGCGGGACAACATGATCCAAAGGAATTGGTCAAGTTCAGGAATAATCGTTGCCAAAATCCAGTCGAGGTAATGATTGATGCCTTGACAGGCAACTATAAGGCTGAACATCTTTTTGCACTGAAACAGTCACTTGAACTGGTCGATTTCTATGTAGAACAACTAAAGGCTTGTGACCAGGTCATCGAATCGAAGCTCAAACAATTACAGGAAATGGTTGAGGTGCCCCAAAAGCCGTTATCGAAACGCAAGAAAACAGGATATTGTGCCAATGCCCCGGAGTTTGATGTACGAGGGGCCCTGTACAATTTTCTTGGTATTGATCTCACAGAAATTCATGGCATTGGTCCTTCTCTTGCCTTGAAGCTGGTTGCAGAATGTGGAACAGATATGTCTCGATGGCCATCCTCTAAACACTTTACTTCGTGGCTTTGCCTGGCTCCCGGTAATAAAATCTCAGGAGGAAAAGTCCTCTCGAGAAGAACGCGAAGATCATCCAGCCGGGCTGCTGCCCATTTACGGCTTGCGGCCACAACAATAGGTAAAACCGATACAGCCTTGGGCGCTTTTTACCGCAGACTTTCGGCGAGAGCAGGGAAAGCCAAAGCTGTCACCGCAACAGCCAGGAAAATCGCAACACACTTTTATAATGCTCTTCGATATGGTATGAAATATGTTGATCAAGGTGCCAGCTATTATGAGGAGTTATACCGGAATAGAGTTCTTGGCAATTTACAACGCCGGGCAGAATCATTGGGATTTACCCTGCAGGAGAAGCCTCAAGTGATATCAACAGCGGGAGTTTCTTAGGAAAAAAACAGTGCATTTAAAACCGTTTGAGCAGTAAGCTTTCCTCAGCTGCTGAGAGCATCAAGCTCTTTCCGTTCGTGTTGTGTCAGGGTGACTTTGTACTTTTTTATATTCTACACTCTATTGGTTGATTATGAAGAATAGTAAACGATTCTTTATACGTCTTGCTATATGTGACGTGATACTGGATCCCTCTAGACAGTATTTCTGAGATACTAGGATGTGAAGCTTCTAAGGTTAATTTGCGCATAATGAGTCAGAGATAAGTGGCTTTCAAAACCAAATGTGATACATGCTGGGATATTATTATACTACAGCGATATTTTATACTCAATTCTTAGAATGCCCAAAATAAAAATGCCTATAAGTATGCATACGAATAATCTCAATTTTTTTAAGGATCATGTGGGGATAGGTTTCGCCATACTTATATTATTTGCTTTTTTCCCTTTATTAGTAGTTGTGTTAATAATTATATTTTTGTTGTTTAATGATAAAGCTCAGCGCAATACTTATTATTTTTTGTTTATTCTTTTAAGCATTTATTTGGGACTTGTCAATTGCACTAAACTGCCCGATGGTGATATGGTTGGATATTTGGAGATATTTTCAAGAGTGCCTAATTATTCTTTCTATGACAATGTGTTTATGGATAAAAATCTTGGTATGAGAGAACCGGGATTTTCTTTTTTTAATTATCTTCTTTACTACTTGATATTAGGTGATGAGCGTTGGTACATCGTTATTGTTACAGTCATTATATATATGTTTCAATTTGTTGCACTTTATTTGTATTGGGAAAAGTATGGAAAAAATAGGTCATTTGTATTGATGGGCGTTATTATTTTGGCATTTTTTCCGCCTTATTTTAATTTAAGTGTTCATTTGATTAGGCAGATGCTTGCAGTTAGTATTATGATGTATATATTGGTTTTGAAGACTGTAAAGGGGACGATAAATTGGCTTATGTTAGTTGTTGCTGTATTTGTGCATACCACTGTAGCAATTTTTGTTCCGATTCTTTTTTTGCAACCACTTCAAAAAAGGATCACGTTAACTTCATTGTGGGGTGTGTTAGCTATAATTTTATTTATCGTATTTTTTGGGCCGTATTTATCTAAAATATTTGAAAGTTACTTGTCATTTAATTCTGCACTTTCATATGGATTTAACAGAATAAATAATAGTGATTCGCTGGATGATGGTTCCATGCTAAATGTGTTAGTAATGTATTTATTGCTTGCGCCACTACTTTTGTTGTCTTTCTTTGTTTTGTTTTTTGAAAAAGATGAGGAATACGGACCCTTAGTTTTGCATTCGTTTTATATTTTTGTTTCTTTAGTGCTTATGACTTCATCGGTGCCTCTTGTTCAATATAGGTATTTTTCTTTCCTGTATTCATATATACCTTATTTTTTCCCAGTGTTATTAAAGAGTCCTTTTGTTTCTGATAAGAGGGTTTTTGCTGCAATTCTGGTTTTCTTCATAATTAATTTTTTTAATAAGATTGAGTCTTCTGTATGGAGATATGCTCCCATTCTTGATTTGATGTCAGATAATGTATTTCAGTTGTTTTTTAATAGGCTTCATTATTGAATTCCGATATATTGTAGTAATTTGAAGACGGAAATCGATTATTGATATGGTTGCTATTGGAGATTATTATAACATTTACAAAGAGCTATTGTGAGTTATCATTATTGACAGTCTTGTATTGTTGATATTGAAAAAAAATATATCGATAATTCTTTTAATTTAAGGAGTTAAGGCTATTGCGATATCAGTATTTATATTGCTATATTTCATTATGGTTTAGTTGCAAAAGCTATAAGCTTTCAAATAAATAGTACAACATCATCTCTCTCCATAATTTGTATACATTTATTATATTCGTCAGAAAGTAGCATGTTGAGCAGTGAAGATGTCCCTTTAATTCTTCTTGGAAACCCTATATCGCTATTACTCTTGAGGTGTAGTATCAAATGAATATTCTTCTTGTAAGTCGAGAGTTTCCACCCTCACGCCGTACCGCAGGTATTGGTTCGTACACCAAAGATCTTGCTATCGGTTTGGGGAAGCGGGGGCATAAAGTGGTGGTGCTTGCTGCAATGGATAACGTTTTTGCATCGACGGTAGAGCAGCATGAACATTTCATCCTGCATCGTATTTCTGGTGGTGATTTTTTTATTGGTCGAAACATTGTTGCTAAGGCCATAAACCACCTAAGATTTCAATTGTTACATGACGTGTTCAGGTTTAAGGTAAGTTATAAGATAAAAGAAATCATTGATGCATATAAAATAGATATTGTTGAGATTCCTGAATATGGCAATGAGGGCAAATTATGGCTTATGCAAAAGACAATTCCCACTGTATTACGCTTTCATGGTCCGAGTAGCCTTGATCGTTTCATTGGAACTTTAAATCCAATCTCGAAGAAACAGTTTGAAGAGATTGCTTCTTTCGACTTGGCAGATGCTCATTCATTCGTTTCTCAAGCATTAAGAGATGTGATATACTCCTCTCCTTATTATGAGAAGCACTATGAAAAACTTAGTATAATCATACACAACGGTGTTAACAATTCCGCCAATATTGATGTTGATACGATTGTTGAGAATAAGCCGTTTAGAATCGTTGGGGCCGGATCTATTGGTGCGATTAAAGGTTGGGATAGGTTGATCCTTGCCTGTGAATTGCTGAACCGTCATGAAAAAAAGGTTACCCTTCATCTTTATGGTAGAATGGCGGACTTGGAGAAATTCATTCAAGACATAAAGAACAAAAATTATAGTGTTCAAAAATGGTTATATATCTATGGTCAGATTGAACGCGATGAATTGATGACGCAGTACGCATCAGCAGATATATGTTGTTTTCCATCTTGGTTTGAACCCTGTAGCCTTACAGTACTTGAGGCGATGAGCCAAGGGGCATTGGTGTTAGCAAGCAATCTTGGCGGGTCGCCGGAGTTCATCAATGAAGGCCTAAACGGTTTTTTGATTGATCCTGTTGCAGATATCAAGACACTCGCAAATAAAATTGAACATCTCTTGGCTCTTAATTACAGCGAGAAGCTAAAGATCAGGCAAAACGCTTATTATTCCACCCAAGCCAACCTTTCATTTTCGACGTTTCTTGATAAGACGTTAGAACTATATGAGTCAGTTCTTGAAGAAACGCAAGGGCTCAGATAATCGCCCGTTTTGAGGTTGTTTTCATAATTGGTTGTAATTAACCGGGCAATTTCGTTTATGGATGCTCCAAATTAAATCTTACAAGGCGGAGTAACAACTTAGTCATGGCCTATTATTAGCATTCACTTGGGGGCAACTTAAAGCCTTTCACAAATACGACAATATGACGAGGTTATTTCAAATTGACCATCCATTTGTTCGATCACACTACCGCGATCAAAATAATTTCAAAGTCGAGTATGACGAATCTGGCGATAAAGAGGTCTGTGCGATCTATTTTAGCAGTCACAATATTTATTATCCAAATACTATCGAAGCCTTTACTGAGAGCATTCTGAATGCCGATAAATATGAATGGTATAAAACTCGTGTTAAAGTTGCATCTAAGCATATCTTTTTGCGTGACATTCAAAAGCAATGGTACATTGACGGAATAAGCGAGAAGTACGACAGTATAGATGCCCTTGTGGATTTGTTGAGGGATTTGACGCATGGTTACAAAACAATCTGGATCGGGAGCTCAGCTGGTGGTTATGCTGCGACTCTATTTGGCAATATCCTCCACGGTGAGAGGATATTCTCATTCAATGGGCAAATGGAGATTGGATCGTTGATCAAAGACTCCTCTCCAAGCGTGGATCCACTTGTTTTCAAGTATGTAAATGACAGAAAAAAAGGAATATTCTTTTCATTAAGATCTTACATAGTAAATCCTAAGAACACGTATTACTTCTGCTCGCTAAATAGCGCTTGGGATGCTAAGCAGTATGCTCATATCAAGGATTTAGACACACAAGTTTTGCGTTTTTCTTGTCGTAGACATGGCATCCCCTTTCTGAAAAGCTCATTAATGAACGTAATACAACTCGACGGGTATGACTTGGCTCCTTACACAAAGAGGGTGAACAATCAACTCGTGTTTTCAATCCTAGTGAGTGGGTATATAAGCACCATCAAAGGTATAGTTGATGTAGGGGTAACAAGCTTGAAGCGATTTATTATGAATAATATGAGGGTACGTTTATGAGAATTGTATGGGCGCACAACTGGTTTCTTGATTATCGTGTACCTGTATTTGAGGAACTTAATCGTTTGACCAATAACAATCTGTTTCTTTTGTACAATAAGGACAGCATACCTGAAAGAGTAAGTAATAAGGTACGTGAGAGTCTCGGGGATAATGCAGTTCCCTTCTGTAACGAGAAAATGCTGGTTTTAGGAAATCCGCTCAAGACCGGTGATTATGCAAACAAATATATTGAACTTAAGTATCAACCTGGCCTGTATTCCAAGATTTTAAAGTTGAAACCGGATGTTCTTATTGGAGAAGGTTTCTTTCGTTGGGGGTTGACAAATCTGACCGCTCGGATATTGCATGGTATTCCTTATGTGATGCTCTACGAACGTACTGCACACACTGAAAGAAATGTTATAAAATCCGTAGTTTTCGCTAGGCAAATGATGTTGAGGTGGATAGATGTGATTTGTTGTAACGGCGTACAGTCAGACGAATATATTCAGAGTATTGGTTTTGATCCTTCTCGTATAACGCACCGCCACATGGTCGCCGATATACATAGGTTAGCTAACATGTTGTATTCATTTTCAAACGAAGATAGGCTGGCTTTTAAGAATGAATTGGGTCTTAAGGGAAGAGTGTACCTTTACACGGGCCAATTGGTTCCCCGCAAAGGGTTGCGAGAATTACTTGAGGCTTGGGATATTTTCACCCATAAGAACCAAAATCAGGACCTCAATTTGTTGGTTCTTGGCGAAGGTCTAAACCGTCGAGAATATGAAGAGCAAGCAAAAAAAATTGGGAATGTTCGCTTTTTTGGAAATGTGGACTACGACCAAATATACCGCTTTCTCGGAATTGCAGATGTTTCTATAATGCCGACGCTTGAGGATAATTGGAGTTTAGTTGTCCCAGAGGCTATGGCAGCAGGATTACCTGTATTGACCACAATCTACAACGGATGCCATACGGATTTAATTACACCAAAGAACGGTTGGGTGTGCGACCCATTGAATCTAACAGATTTTGTCCATACCCTGCAACTTACGCTTGTCGCGCAGAAGAAGTTACGGGAAATGGGACAGAACTCGCGCTCGCTCGTTGCGTACCACTCGCCTGAAGTTGCCGCACAGGCGATATATGATTCATGCAAATTGGCCATAAATCACAAAACACTAAGATAATGCGCAGACACGTTGTTAAGCTAAGAGACAAATACCTCGTTTATGCGAAGTGGAGGAAGTTTTCGATCGGACCTGGCTTCCATGCAGGGCGCGGTACATCTATGTGGGCTAAGAACTACATTGAAATAGGTGAAAATTTCTATTTTGGCGCTTATTCCCAAATCGGTTGCAATACCAAGATCGGGGACAATGTAATATTTGGTAGTCAGGTTTCCTTAGTTGGACGATATGACCACCATTATCAGCAAATTGGTGTTCCAGTAAGACTTGCTGACGAAATTCGAGACGATCGCTATAACTGGCGCGGATTGGATTTATCTGTCGAGATTGGGAGCGACGTTTGGGTCGGCCATCGTGCTATCGTTTTGAGTGGTGTGAAAATTTCGGATGGATGTATTATTGCCGCTGGATCAATTGTAACAAAAGACACTGAGTCCTACCAAATTTATGGCGGTGTACCGGCAAGGAAAATAGTTAGCCGATTTGAGAGCCAAGCCGATAAAGAAAAACACCTTGACTGCATGAACTTGCGAAAAACGCAGAGCTAGCAGCCTGTCGGGCTTAAAATCCCTCCTAAATTTCAAAAATACTCATAATGCTTTATATTAAAGGCAATTATATATAGTGTTTTGTCTCCAAAGTATAATTTTTTTGTCCGATTTTTCCATATAAGTAGGGTTTGCTGAATTAAACAGCTATTTCTAATAGCATCAATTATGCGGCACACGGTGCCAGCGATCCAATTGAGTTGACTCCATCCCGTATTTAAAAAACTATTCTGAGATGGCTGTTTGTTCAGTTATTGCCCCTCCATAAGGGTGTGTAACTGTCAATAAAGCGCAAAAATGAACCGATAGCAGGCGTTCAAGGTTCATTATCAAAAAGATGATATAGACTACCGTCTTGCTGCTCTCAGCAAGGCGTGACATCACTCTGTTGAGGCTAAATCGCCTCTTGGCTTGATCAAACTTTCCCTTAACAGCATTACGGATTCCTTCATCTTCCTGGATCTGCTTTCTTCTTGCTCTGTTCCTTTCCGGGTCCTTTGGAGGGCGCCCTAAAGGTACTCAACTCAGTCTGATTCCTTTGTCTTGACACCAAAGCCTGTTGACCTTGGTCTTGGTGCGATAGATCTTGTCGGCATGGGCAGACTCTGGATAGCATCCGTACCTTGCCTGATAACGCTCAATCTCTTTGACGAGATCGCACCCTTTATTGTAGTTGTTCCAGCTCATACGCTCAATCTCACTCCAGCCATTGACGACACTGATTGAGAGCTTCATGCCAAATTCGTTCTTCGCGGCAGCTTTGCCGCGAACCATCGGACGAACGTGGGGTTGGTGGATGCTGACCAAGCGATCAGCTATGCTTTTCCGGCCGCTCTGATGCATCTCCAACTGTTGGCGGTAGAGCTCTGAAATCACAAGCAGATTGCGGTACCACTGTTTTTCCAGGAGACTCAGCGACACCTCTTTTGATAGCCTTTCAATGCTCCTCAGGTTCCGACCCAGATACTGCCGTTGCTTGCCAATACCACGGTAAGGCAGGCGTGAAGAGAGCCTACGTTTCATGCGCATCTTCAGAAAATCTTTGCGGGCGTTCTTCCAGTAGGTCCGAGGTTTTTTAACATCTTCCGGTGCATGCTGATAGAGCTTGTCAATAATGGTTTCACTCAGTTCCCGTGCGTGATTGAGCAGTCCGATATCGGTAGGGTAAGCGATGTCAGCCGATGCGCACGTAGCATCCACAATCAATTTCCCTTGGTCCGGTGATTCTTTCGGTGAACCGCCAGGTGTCTCATCATCATCCGATCTCTCTCTTCTCTTGCTCTGTATCCGAAGTTTCTCCTGCAATTCAGCAAGATCTCCATGGTTGAGGCGCTTGCGAAAGTGGGTAAGCATTGACCCATCAAACGGGGCCTGATTCAGAAAGCTTTCAAGCCCAATGAAGTACTGAAGGTAGGGGTTTTCCCGGATCTGCTCAACAGTCTCATCATCACTCAGTGCAATCCTTATCCTTGATAATAAGGGCCCCCAATGCCATCCGTACGGTTAGAGCCGGGGGGCCCCTCTTTTTGAAGGAAACTTTTTTGCATACCTTGATCTGCGTGAAAACAGCGTTCTGACTCGTGTCGAGAAATGACTTAATTTTAAGATTTTGCTTAATCCACTTGAAGAAAAGTTCAATCTGTCAGCGTGATTTGTAAATGCCTGCTATAGTTGAGGCTACGAGCTTCATGTTGTTGGTTAGGAACTCATAGTTTTTCTTGGTAACAGGGTCAGTATAACAGACCAAGCGGAAGGCTTTCGGATAGTTTGCTCTCGATTTTTCAATGACCAGCTCAATTTTATCGTCGCCATTTGAAATCGACATAGGCCCGATCAAAGGAAACTATGCTGTCCGGTAAGAGGTGAAAATCAAGTTTCTCTTCACTTCTTGCCACTCGAACATCGTGGCATTTACTCTCACTTATAACCATGAATGCGGGTAAAGACCCTCGATGATCAAAGAGGTAGTGCAATTTGATGGCTCCTTTGCGTTGACGGTACTCTGCCCAAGGGAAAACGCTCAGACAGAGGTTGATAACGGTGGCGTCCATTGAAAAAAGTGGATTTTTGAAACGTAATTTGTGGTCGGTAGTAAATCACCGGCACTTGTCGAGTAGTTTATAGAACAGACCCTCATTGATTTGGTATGGGCGTTTTTTCATCGAATCTGACAAGGTGCTTCTCTTGATGTTTTCCAATCCGAGGTGGTACCATTTTTGAGCATGGACGCCAAGGCTTGTTTGAATGCCTCGCAGACTGTCATGACCGACAATCTGTGCATAGAACAGGGTGATCAGCTGTTGCCAGCCAGTGTAATACATTGTGTAATGGTTGCTTTGGCGCTGCTTTTCGAGTTTCTCGAATTCGTATCTCGTCGGGTAACAGCAGCGTATTACTGCGCCGCCGTCCCCTAAGAACCGGACTTGAGAGTTTCCCCTCATCCGGCTCAAGCCTCGACTAAGGTGTTTTCAGGCACCCGGCAGTTCCACGGTGTCGATTTTCTCATCTGTTCTTTTCGAGCAACAAAGTACTTATCCCACACTGGGTTGTGTGGGTTTGCATTTGTCCTGATTTTAATATGTCGCCGGATCGGCATGTCGGCTTCTTTGACGAGTCTGATCTCCTCGCCGTTACCAGCCTCTTTGACGGCAAATATCCAATTTCTGGATTTCCTAGCAGCCTGTCGGAATTGACGTTTTAGTCAAAACAGCAATGATGTCGCTCATCAGGTTGCAATTCACCTTATTTTTGGTCTTGGTCATTTATGGCAGTACTTTTTTCTGTTGAAGAGACCAAAACAGTGCCAGTCAGGCGTTTCCCCCTCTAAGTTTAGGCCATTGTCCTGCTCAACACCTGTAATCGCTTCAGGTTCCACGCAATACTGACCAGATCCCATTCACCTCTGACGCTTTCTATGCCTCTGAGCATAAACTGTCGGAAACCAAGCACTGATTTAATGACACCAAACACAGGCTCAATGGTGCATTTGCGTTGTGCATAGAGCGCTTTGCCATCCGTTGTCTTCAAGCGGTGTTTCATTTGTGTCACTGCGTCAGCATCTTCGGCTATAGGTTCCGGTTCGCTGAATCGGTCTGCAAGTGATGGGTTATGAGATTCACGTCCTGCTGCGATATAGGGAGTTATATCTTCAGCTTCAAAAAGAGCAACATTTGTCTTGCTGAAATATCCTGCGTCGGCAGTTGCCTTGATTACCTTTCCCAGTTTTGCTGGCAATCGGCTCAACTCAGCAAGAGCTGGCTTGATTTCTTCTTTATCGTTCGCATGTTGGCTGACATGGACTCCAACCAGCAGCATGGTATCGATATCGACACTCCCTTGTGCGTTATATGCCTGCATGAATACACCGCCCGATACCGGCATGATTCGTGACTCCTCATCTGTCAAATTAACTTGGTCGCGATCCTTCACTCCCGGCTCTGGGGCTTTCGGTGTTTTGCCTCTCGGTTGTTTGCCTGTCTCTTGACTTTTGCGTTCACGTTCTGCAAGCTTTTTCTCATACTCAGCTTTTTCTTTTGCATATCGTTCCTCTGCCCGATGCTGAATTTCTCGCTTTGCCTTGGCAATAGCTTCAAGCCTTGTTTCTCGGCGCTCAAGTTCTTCAGGAATACTCATACCGTCAGCTATTGTTGACTGGTCTGCCATTTCGGCCTGACGAAGCAGGGAGTCAACTTCAGCTTTCAACTGCTTTTCGAGTTTACATGCATGGCCCCAGCTCAGCGCCTGATGCTTGGAGGCATTGGCTTTGATTTTGGTGCCATCAATACTGATCTTTCCGATTTTGAGGATGTTCATTTCATGAGCAAGACTCAAAATCTGCATAAAAAGTGGTTTGAGTTCAACGAGAAAGCGTTTCCGGAAATTTGCGATAGTATCATGGTCAGGATGAGTGTTTCCAGCTATGTATCGGAACGCTATAGATTCATAAGTGGCAAGCTCAAGCTTTCTGCTTGAAAACGTCCCTGTTGCATAACCGTAAAACAAAAGGCCCAACAACATTTCAGGATCATAGGCTTTGCAGCCTCTGCCGTCATAGGCACTTCTCAATGGAGTCAGATCAAGCTGTGCAACGATGTCAACAATAAAACGCGCCAGATGATTGACTGGCAACCAATCCTGAACGGAGGGTGGCAAAAGGTAGAGGGAATCTCGATCAGCAGTGAGAAAGTCTGAATGCATTGCTCTTTTGTGAAGTAATTGACTAAGTGTTATGCTGTCAATATACGCTATATCTTGTTATTATAAATAGACTTGATCGCTTCTTTTATCTTCATCCCTTGCCGTTTTAAGTCCGACAGACTGCTAGTGTTCTGTTTGGTTAGTCCTTCATTATAAATAAGAAAAAAGCTATATTGCATATACCCTATTATTACAAATGCAATTATGGCACGAAAAAACAAAGTTTATCAAATAAAGGCAGAGGACCGTC
>TBL_comb47_HYPODRAFT_10003425_pt1 | contig 18788 bp, 12 predicted proteins | sample TroBogypolimnion_40_FD_10682 | JGI IMG/M metagenome (IMG submission 10682)
AGACTTCCTCCAGGTCTTCAAGAAATTCTGCCGGCCGGAACGACAGGAGTGTATCAAGTTCTGCACCTTTATGAATACTTTCTTTCATTCCATTGATTGACCTGGAATAGTAGGACTTCATCTTCCACTTTGCGGAAACACTGTCATAGTCGACCCGGTCGGCGACCAGTTTATAAACCAGTTCCCGGCCGGTGAATTTCTCCAGGGAGAATTTCCACCCGGTCTTTGTGGAGATGTTGTAATTCTCAAGGTAGATGTATGTGCCCGGACTGATCTGCTTATGGATGTTCATATCATTGAACTGACGTGGATCTTTAATGTACTTCCGCTCAAATGCAAGTTTCCCGCGGTTGGTGTAAGGAATGATAAAATTTCCGAGAATGAATGACATCAGCGCCAGTAAAAAAGCGGCCACAAAATAGGGATAAAGCATCCGCCTGAAACTGATCCCGCTGCTGAGAATAGCAATGATCTCAGTATTCGCAGCCATCTTGGAAGTAAAGTAAATGACTGAGATGAAGACAAAGAGGTAACTGAAAAGGTTGACGAAATGCGGAATAAAGTTCAGGTAATAATCAAAGATGATCGATTTCAGCGGTGCATCATGCTTCAGGAAGTCATCAATCTTCTCGGATACATCAAAAATGATAATGATGAATAGTAACAGGATGATCGAAAAGAAGAATGTTCCAAGGAACTTCCTGATGATATACCGATCAATCGTTTTCAGGGAGAAAAATGAACTTCTGTCTGAACCCCGTTTTTTCATTACAATCGTTGCATTAGTTGCTTCACCATGGTGTCTTTCCAGGTGCCAAACGTTCCGTCAATGATCTTTTTCCTCGATTCCTGCATCAGCCACATATAAAAACCAAGGTTGTGAATGGTTGAAATCATGGAAGCCAGGATCTCTTTTGAAACGAAAAGATGACGAAGATACGCCTTTGAATATTCAAGATCGGCAAAGACTGATCCTTCCGCTTCTATCGGGGAAAAGTCCTCTTTCCATTTTTCATTCTTGATGTTGATGATCCCGTTCCTGGTGAAAAGCATGCCGTTTCTGCCGTTCCTGGTTGGGATCACGCAATCGAACATGTCAATCCCAAGCGCGATGCTGTGCAGGATGTTTGCCGGGGTACCAACTCCCATAAGGTACCGGGGTTTCTCCCTTGGTAAAATGGCACAGACTTCCCCGGTCATTTCATACATCATCTCGGCTGGTTCACCAACGGAAAGTCCGCCGATTGCATTCCCGTCAGCATTTTGTGAACTGATGAATTCCGCCGACCTGATACGCAGATCCCTGTAAACACTTCCCTGTACGATCGGGAACAGGCTTTGTTTGTAACCATGCGGACATTCAGTCTCTGCAAAATGTTTGACACATCGTTCAAGCCACCGGTGTGTAAGCTCCATGGAGCTGAGTGCATATTTATAATCGCACGGATATGGAGTACATTCATCGAAAGCCATCATGATATCAGCACCCAGGCTTCGCTGGATGTCCATCGATTTTTCGGGTGTAAAGATATGTCTGGAGCCGTCGATGTGCGATTGAAAGACGACCCCGTCTTCGGTGAATTTCCGCATTGCGGCAAGGGAAAAGACCTGGTAGCCTCCGCTGTCGGTCAGCATCGGTTTTCTCCATCCATTGAATTTCTGCAGTCCGCCGGCTTTTTCAACAATATCCGGCCCGGGACGCAAATACAGATGATACGTATTCCCAAGCACGATCTGGGCCCCGATGTCATCCCTCAGCTCTTTAATGTGAAGTGCCTTCACAGCCCCTGCTGTCCCAACCGGCATGAACACAGGCGTTTCAATGATCCCGTGATCTGTAACAAGAGTGCCGGCCCTCGCGGAAGTTGTCGGATCAATATGATTGAGCGTAAAATCCATGGAATCAGGTAAAGGAAGATTATAGACATGTAAAACCCTTTAAATAAGGGAATTATCGAAATTTCGACAAAGGTAATTTTTATTCAATTAATATGGATAAATTTGCCCGAACATTCTGTTAAATGTTGTTAAATGCTTAGTGGACTTCAGCCTTTTGAAGGTGTTTACGGGTTTTTGTTTTTCTCATTTGCCGGGTTATTGCTGGTTCAACTTCTTTACTATTGGGTTGTATTCGTAAGGTTGGTTGTTTATAAGCAAAAGTCTGCAACGCGCGATGACACGGGCGTTTCCATTGTGATCTGTTCAAGGGATGGCTATGCACAGTTAAAAGAGAATCTACCCTTTGTCCTTGACCAGGATCATCCTAATTTTGAGGTGGTGGTAGTGAACAACAACTCTGATGACGACAGTGCTTTCCTGTTGGCCCGCCTTGCTGAAGAACATCCCAACCTTAAAATTGTTGAGATCAGACAAAACCTGAACTTCTTTTCCGGGAAGAAATTTCCACTTTCAATCGGGATTAAATCTGCACATCATGATCTCATTCTTCTTACAGATGCGGATTGCAAGCCGGTGACCAGGAAATGGCTTTCCTATATGCAGCAGGCGTTCGACAAATCAACCGACATTGTGCTGGGTTATGGCGCGTATAAAAGAACTGGCGGATTGCTGAATAAACTGATCCGTTTTGATTCTGTACAGATTGCCATTCAATATTTTTCCCTGGCCGTCGCAGGAATCCCATACATGGGTGTCGGGCGGAACATGGCATACCGCAAATCGTTGTTCTTTGAAAACAGGGGGTTCATCTCTCATTATAACATTAGTTCGGGTGATGACGATCTTTTTGTGAACCGTGTAGCCAATAAAAGGAATACCAGGATAGTGGTGGATACTGACAGTTTTACGGTGTCAGAACCCAAAAAGTCCTTTTCTGAATGGATGATTCAAAAGCGCCGCCATCTCTCCACGGGAATGTTTTACAGGTGGCATCATAAGATCCTCCTGGGTACTTATACACTGAGCATCGTTTTGTTTTATGCCCTGTTTATATGGCTTTTGGTTGCAGATTATAATATAACCTTTGTCCTGGCGTTATTTTCAATACGGTTCATCAGCCAGCTTTTTATTTTCCGGAAATGCATGATCCGATTGAATGAGAAAGGTTTATGGATTTTCGTGCCTTTCCTTGAGATTGTGATTCTTTTGATCAACAGTTCTCTTTCATTCACTGCAATGTTTTCCAAACCGGTTAAATGGAAGTAAGTAATCACCTTACCGAGAAGGCACAACGTGACTACAAGCTGGTTCAGCTGGCAGTGGACAACGGTGACCAGAAGGCTTATGCAGAGTTGCTCAACAATTACAGGGATTCCCTTTATTTCATGTTGCTGAAGATGACCAATAACCCGGTGGATGCAGATGACCTGACCATCGAGGCATTTGGGAAAGCGTTCAAGAACCTTCATCAGTATTCCCCGGAATTTGCATTCAGCACATGGCTTTTTAAGATTGCCGCAAACAATTGCATTGATTTTATGCGGAAACGGCAGCGGATAGTCTATGCTTCTGTTCCAAATCCGGGTGATGACGGATTTGACAATTACCCTGCAAATATTCCATCCACGGCAATGGGCCCCGATGAAAAGGTAATTGCAAAACAAAAGATAGAACTGATGCATGAAGTAGTTGAGAAACTGAAACCGCATTATAAAATGCTGATCGAAATGCGTTATTTTAAGGAGTTCTCCTATGAAGAAATTGCCACCGACCTTGATCTTCCGGTAGGAACTGTCAAAGCGCAGCTGTTCCGTGCCCGGGAATTTCTTTACCAGATATTAAAACATGCCCAGGAAGGCATCTGAAAGCCATTTCATTATCCAAATTATATCCTTCAATTCCATCCAATGAACCTACCAGAATTTCATGAATGCATTCTTCAGGGAATACCGGAAGAGTTACCGCAAGCTCAACCCTTTGATGAACGTGTTAATCATGCACCGATCCGGAAAGACATATTAAACAAGGAGGAGAAAAAACTGGCCATCAGAAATGCATTGCGCTATTTCGACAGGAAATTCCATGCCGTCCTGGCTCCTGAGTTTGCGAATGAGCTGAAAAAGTACGGCCGGATCTATATGTACCGCTTTCGTCCTGTTTACCCGATGCATGCGCGCCCGATCGGCGAATACCCATGCCGGTGCACGCAGGCTGCAGCGATCATGCTGATGATCCAGAATAACCTCGATCCTGTGGTTGCGCAGCATCCGCATGAATTGATAACATATGGCGGGAATGGCGCTGTTTTCCAGAACTGGGCCCAGTATCTCCTTACGATGAAGTATTTATCGGAGATGACAGAAGAGCAAACTCTGGTGATGTATTCCGGTCACCCGATGGGGTTGTTCCCCTCGCATAAAGAAGCTCCGAGGGTTGTGGTTACAAACGGGATGGTGATCCCGAATTATTCCTCTCCCGATCATTGGGAAAAATTCAATGCCATGGGCGTTTCGCAGTATGGCCAGATGACTGCCGGATCTTACATGTACATTGGTCCGCAGGGAATCGTGCACGGAACTACGATCACGATAATGAATGCAGCCAGGAGAAAGGGCAAGGATGATATCTCGGGACAGGTGTTTGTTACATCGGGATTAGGCGGAATGTCAGGGGCGCAAGGCAAAGCATCTGTCATCGCCGGCGCCATTGGCGTCATTGCAGAGATCAATCCGAAGGCAACACAGAAAAGGCTGGCGCAGGGCTGGGTTGATGAGGTTTACAGTGACCTGGATGAACTGCTGGAGAGAATCCGGAAAGCGAAAGCTGAAAAAGTGGGAATTTCACTGGCATACCAGGGAAATATTGTTGACTTGTGGGAGAAACTTGCTGAAAAGAAAATAAAAATCGAGCTGGGATCAGATCAGACTTCATTGCATAATCCCCTGGCTGGTGGTTATTATCCTGTGGGTCTGACACTTGATGAGTCGAATGAAATGATGGTGAAAGATCCGGATCGTTTCAGGAAAGCCGTTCATGAATCGCTGGTCAGGCAGGTCAATGCGATCAGGCAACTGGTGGATATAGGGATGTATTTCTGGGATTACGGCAATGCCTTCCTGCTTGAGGCAGGAAGGGCAGGAGCGGATGTCTTCAAAGAAGACGGAACCTTTAAATATCCTTCCTATGTTCAGGACATCATGGGCCCGCTCTTCTTTGACTATGGTTTTGGCCCCTTTCGCTGGGTTTGTACCTCCGGCAATCCCAGGGATCTGGCAGAATCGGATGAAATTGCAGCGTATGTGCTTGAAAGTATTGCAGAACACGCACCGTATGAGATTGCCCTGCAGATGCGGGACAATGTACATTGGATCAGGGAAGCGGGAAAGAACCAGATGGTTGTCGGGTCCCAGGCCCGGATATTATATGCCGATTGTGAAGGCAGAACGCAGGTTGCAGTTGCATTCAACCAGGCTATCAGGGATGGGATTATCAGTGCACCGATTGTCCTTGGACGCGATCATCACGATGTTTCAGGGACAGACTCCCCGTTCCGTGAAACTTCAAACATCTATGACGGATCCAGTTTCACAGCCGACATGGCGGTTCAGAACGTGATTGGTGATGCTTTTCGCGGCGCCACATGGGTCTCACTGCACAATGGCGGGGGGGTAGGCTGGGGTGAAGTGATCAACGGCGGTTTCGGGATGCTGCTCGACGGGACCAAAGATGCTGACCGCAGGCTTCGTTCCATGCTGCACTGGGATGTGAATAACGGGATCGCACGCCGCTCCTGGGCACGGAATGATGAAGCAACCTTTGCCATCAAACGGGCCATGGCTGATGAACCCTTGCTTCGGGTCACCTTGCCAAACAAGGTTGCTGATACCATTGTGGATAAACTTTTCACCGATTAAAGGTTCGGAAACCGTTTTATTTCCAGGCATTTCGATATCAAATCCGGAAATAGAAACCCGAAAATCAACTACCGAATACCGAACATCGGATATCGATTGTCGGATTTGACAATTATCGATTATCTCATTATATTTACGGCAGAGAAATATTTAGTTTTACAAATCCCTTATTTTTCGGGGAATAAAACCATGTGTTATGAAAAAAATATACTTTTTCCTGCTGATTCCTGGTCTTGTTTTTCTTTTTTCATGCAAACAAAAATTAAATTACCCGGTGACAAAAAAAGTGAATGTTGTGGATGATTATTTCGGAACCAAAGTCGCTGACCCATACAGATGGCTTGAAGATGACACTTCCAAAGCCACTGCCGATTGGGTCCAGGCCGAGAATAAGATCACCAATGAGTATCTTTCGCAGATTCCTTTCCGGGATAAGTTGCGTGAAAGGCTGACTAAAATCTGGAATTTCCCGAAATATGGCGTTCCGTTCAGGAAAGGGAAATGGTATTTTTATTTCAAGAACGACGGACTGCAGAACCAGTCTGTTTTGTATTTGCGTGATGGGATTGAAGGGACACCGCGCGTTCTGCTCGATCCGAATAAGCTTTCGGCCGATGGCACAATCGCCCTGGCCGGTGAAAGTGCCTCAAAGGATGGCAAATACCTCGCGTATGCAATTTCAAGAAGCGGGTCAGACTGGAATGATATCCGGATCCTGGAGATTGAAACCGGCAAACGCCTGGCCGATACGTTGTCATGGGTAAAATTCTCTGGAATGGCATGGCAGGGAGATGGATTTTATTACAGCAGGTTCGAGAAGCCGGCCAAAGGCATGGAACTGACTTCCCAGAGTGAGAATCAGAAAGTCTATTACCATAAGGTCGGAACAGATCAGAAAGCAGATATCCTGATCTATGAAAACAAGAAAGAGCCGAAACACAACTTCTCCGCCGCTGTTACGGAAGATGAGCGCTACCTTTTGATCTATGAAACGGAAACTACCAGCGGAAATGCTTTGTTTTCAAAGGATCTTCAGCAAAAAAATGCCTCCTTTAAACAAATAGCAGCAGGCTTTGAATACGAATACGGTGTCGTGGATAATGTGGGGGATAAGTTTCTTATGGTTACCAATTACAAGTCGCCATTGAAAAAGCTGGTCCTTGTTGATCCTTCCGATCCGGACCCAAAAAACTGGAAAACAGTGATCCCCCAACGTGATGATGTGCTCGAAGAAGTTGAACTGGTTGGTGATAAAGTCGTTTCATGCTACATGCAGAAAGCTATCAGCAAAGTATACATCTATGATCTCGAGGGGAAATTTTTATATGAGATGGAACTTCCCGGTCCGGGCACCATGAGCGGAATCAACGGCAAGAAAGGCGATCCTGTGGCTTTCTATGGATACACCTCATTTACATTTCCTACAACCGTTTTTAAATATGATGTCATAACGAATAAATCTGTAGTCTATACACAGCCGGAAATTGAATTCAAATCCGATGATTATGTAGTCAAACAGGTTCATTTTGGCAGCAAGGATAAAACTTCCGTGTCGATGTTCCTTATCTATAAAAAAGGTCTCGTGTTGAACGGAGAAAACCCAACGCTGATTTATGGTTATGGTGGTTTCAACATTAGCATGACACCCGGTTTCAGCATCAGCCGGACAGTATTCCTTGAAAATGGCGGCGTTTATGCCATGGTCAACCTGCGTGGTGGTGGAGAATACGGTGAAGAATGGCACAAAGCAGGGACCAAGGAGAGGAAGCAAAATGTATTTGATGACTTCATCTCGGCAGCTGAATACCTGATTGCCGAGAAATATACCAACCCGAACAAAATGGCGATGATGGGTGGTTCGAATGGCGGATTGCTGATAGGTGCAGTAATGACGCAACGGCCGGATCTCTTTAAGGTTGCCATTCCCCAGGTCGGTGTTCTTGATATGCTCAGGTACCACAAGTTCACCATCGGTCATGCCTGGGCCAGCGATTACGGAACCAGCGAAACCAAGGAGGGATTCGATTACCTCATTAGATATTCCCCGCTGCATAACCTGAAAAAAGGAGTTAAGTATCCTGCCACGCTTGCTTTTACGGCTGACCACGACGACCGGGTAGTTCCTGCACATACCTTCAAATTCATGGCCACATTGCAGGAAGACCAGGCAGGCGATAATCCCGTGCTTGTCAGGATTGATGCAAAAGCCGGCCATGGCGGTGGTAAGCCAACGACCAAACTCATCGATGAAGTCACTGATCTCTGGTCATTCGTATTCTATAATCTTGGGATGACCCTGAAGTGATCTGATCAAAAACCTGAAAAAGTTATTAACAACCGTATGACCTTTTCAGTTATCCCCGATTAATGCAAGTAATCGTGAGATATGATTTATTTTTCGGACGAGGCGTTACTGAGAGGTCTAAAAAACCGGCGGACTGATTGCATCCGCCAGCTTTACAGGGATTATTTTCCCCTGGCGAAATCCATTGTCGAACGGAATTCCGGCAATATCCAGGATGCTGAAGACGTATTCCAGGATGGTATTGTTGTTTTGTATGAAAAAATTGTGTCGGATTCAGTCTCCCTCAAATGCAGTTTGAAAACCTATTTCTATGCCATTTGCAAAAACATCTGGATGCAGCGCCTGGACCGGAAATGGAGGTTGCTTTACCAGGACGACTTTGTAAGCGAGCCCTCCGAGGAATACGATCCGTTCTCATTCACTGTGCATGAGGAGAAGCTTGAAAAAAAACGACTTTTCCAGGAACACTTTCTTGACCTGCCCGAAGATTGCCAGAAAATAATCAGGATGTACCTTGCCCAGGTTCCGTTCAGGGAAATTGCCGAGAAGATGAATTTTAAAAATGAAGCCTATGCGAAGACACGGAAATACTTGTGTAAAAATATCCTTCGCAAAAAAATTCTAACGGATCCCAGGTATAAAATGTTTATTCATTATGAGTAAAAGGGAAAAATTACACGAGTGGATTGACCGCTACAACAACAGGGACCTAACAGGTGAAGAACTGGCGGTTTTTCTTGAAATGATGAATCATGACCATCGTATCCTGGAGGAAGTCCGGCTTGATGAGGAACTGAATTCTGCACTTGAAGAGCGTGACATTCTTGACTTGAGGAAAAAGATCAGGAAAGTTTATGCGGGGAAACAGGTGAAAAGAAGCCCCGGAACACGGATCATCCTGATGGCAGCTACACTGTTGATACTCCTTTCCATTGAAGGCGTGATCTTTTACCTGACACATTCTGCAGGCAATCATGGCAGCCCTGATATTGTGAGTAAAAAGATCACTTTACAGGAAAAATACGGTGGATTCGGCCAATCGCAGTGGAATTTGACTTCAGGACAGAAGGTTTTTCCGCTGCTTAGAAGTGATAAAACCGTGTCACCCGGGATTGAATTGCAGGATGAAATCATTTCCTTTGGCTTGCTTGCGAGCTATCAGCCGAATAAAGCCATGGAAAACCTGATCGGAACGACCTGCCGGTCCGGAAATTTCAAGATGCTGAAATCTCCCGGATCTTCCGCCTTTTCACGGAACAGTACCATCCTGTTTTCATGGAAAACAGGGATTAACGAAGAAACCAGCCTGGTTGTCGAAAATAATACAGGCAACACAGTGTACGAGTCAGTTTCCAATTTTAATCAGTCAGTCTATCTGAAGACAAACTTTCTTGAACCTGGTTTGTATTACTATAAAGTCATGAGTAAGGATGAAGTGTTCTGTTTTGGAAAATTCATGGTTCAGTAAGGGAAATAAAATGTGAGAATCAGAAACTTTTAGAAAATTGGATACCCCACGGCGATTTTGCATCCCATTATCATTCCTGCTGATCCCTGTTTCACTAATCCTAAGCGGACAGACGCTAAACAGCAAGTCATACGATCTTTATCGTTTGTCAGAGTCCTGTTTCGTCCAAAGGAAATATGATAGTGCTATTGCCTGCTACAGGCAATTCCTTCAGGTGACCGGTAATGAGCTGAATAATCCTTCAGTTGAAAAGAAAAGAATCCGGTCTTTTTTAAAACTTTCCACTTCGTACACACTCATTTCCCGCAATGATTCTGCTCTCCGTTTTTTATCAGAGGGCCTGAACGAGCTCAGGAAATCAGGTCTGGATGATCCCCTAACTGAGGCAAAATATTTACTTCAGACCGGAACTTGTTTCTTCCTGGAAAAGGATTATTCAATGGCACTCGACTGGTACAGAAAATCTGTAAATGCTTCGAAAGGCCAGGGAATAACGGCTGCAGATGCGTTTCAGAACATTGCCAATATTTGCTATTTTAAAGGCGATTACGAGAATGCGATCATTAATTATCAGAAGGCGTGGATCATTTACCGCAACCTGAAAATCAAAGATCCTTTACACCTGTATCCGATCCTGGGTAGCCTTGGAACGGCGTACATAGAAAATAACGAGCCTTCCAAAGGGATGGCCTGCCTGCAAAGTGCTGAGAACATGGTGGTGAATTCCGGTAAAACCGACTCGGCAGCCATGGCAGGCTTGCTTCTTAATGCAGGTAGTGCCTGTATCAAAATGACCAACAACCGTGGCGCTTTGTTGAATTATCAGCGGGGTTTAGATTACCTGGGATCAGGGTCTGCTAAAGGGAATAATGAACGCCTGGTGGCATTTCAGGGAATCGCAACCTCCTACTTCAACCTTGGTAAATATGATTCTTCATTCATCTTTTGCCGGAATGCTTTGTCTGTAATTCCTGTTATTCAGGCTTATGCACAAAATGAAAAGGCCAGGATCTATAGTATGATCGGGGATGTTTATCAAAAACAAGCGGAAGATGACAGTGCAGTTTCCTACTACCAGGCTGCACTGAAGCTGACTCTTTCGGGGCAACGGCTTTCAGAAATGACACCCAGATCATGCATAACCGCAGGCATCGACCCGGTAGGATTGTTTTTTGTCCTGAAAAAAAATGCTGAAAGTTTATTATTCCGGGGCATAAAGAATAAGGGTGACACCAGCTTCCTGAAAGAGTCTTTTGAGTTGTTTACCCGGGCCATTTTATTAAGCGGAAAAATGCAAAATGAATTGGGACAGGAGGGATCACGTTTGGTTTTCAACGAATTGGCGAAAGGTGTTTTTTCCGGGGCCATTGAATCCGGATTCCGCTGTTGGAAATCAGGGTTGAATGAATATGAAGATACACTGATCCGGATTGCTGAATGTGCGAAAGGTAAAATAATGCAAACAGAAATACAGGAACGAAAGGCATTCAGGATGAAAAGTGTTCCGGACTCACTGATCCGGCGACGAAATTTTCTTAACCATGAGATTGCATCGATTGCACTCAAAAAGCTGACTCCGAAAAACCTGGTGTACGATCCTTCCGGAACCTCTTACTGGCATGACCTTGGGAAAATGATCGATCTGAATATTGAGAATGACAGCCTGATCCAACAATGTGAAAATAATTCACCCCGGTTCTCTGAAATAAGAAATGCTCACCCGGTTATAACATCATCCGGAATTCAGCAGAAGATCGCACCGGATGAAGTGATCCTGGAATATTTTTGGACGGATTCAGCACTTTTCATCTTTGCATTTACCCATGAGTCACTACACATTCAACGGATTGTCCCCGGAAATCCGGTTCATCTTCTGACTGCAAACTTCCGGCGATCGACCAGGCAGGCAGATATCCAGAAGTTCCCTGAATTCAGCTATGAACTCTACAAGGCCCTGGTAGAACCTGTCAGGGCATTACTCAATGGCAAATCAAAACTGGGGATCATTCCTGATGAAGAATTGTCATCGCTGCCTTTCGAAGCATTGATTACACAGCCTGTCGCGAGAAGCAAACAAGCTGAATACACCGGTTTTCATTACCTTGTCAAAGACTACATCGTCAGTTATTACTTTTCTCTGCCGGCTTTTATGGATGCAGATCAAAAAGAAATTCACAGGCCGTATCAATTCCTTGGAGTGGCCCCTGTTTTCAGGGACCGGCAAAATCCTGTGACTTCATTTGAACCGCTTGCAGCTTCGCTGGAAGAAGTTTCCGGTATTGCCTCGATGTTCCGCGATCATCAGGGTGAATCGCAGATTCTGACGAATGCTGATGCGACAAAATCCCGTTTTCTTCAGGCTTCCGGAAATTTTTCCCATGTTCATATCGCCACACATGGTGTGCTGGATGAAAGCCATCCCGACCAATTGGGACTCGCATTTGCCTGGGATCCTGCCGGGAGTGAGCCGAAAGACCAGTCAGATTTAATTTTGTGGAGACAGGAAATAGAGAACCTTGACATCAGTGCCGACTTGCTTGTACTGAGTGCCTGTGCAACGGGCAAGGGCAGGCTGACAAAAACCGAAGGCATCCTGGCACTGCCACGGAGTTTCTATATTGCAGGAGCTTCAAACATTCTCTACACCTTATGGAATGTTCCTGACCGTCAGGCAAAAGACTTCATGATCAGTTTCTACAAGGGATTCCTCGATGGTAAAACCTATTCCTCGGCATTAAGAACAACGAAACTGCAAATGATCTCCAATCCGGAAACCACACTGCCATATCAATGGGCCGGGTTCGTGCTGCTGGGAAAATGAAAAAAATTCACCGCAACACTGGACCTGCAACTATTTCACAGCAATCGTTTCAATTTCAACCAGCACACTCAAAGGTAATTTTACGACGGAATAGGCAGCCCGCACCGGTGGATTTTCGGGATAATATTTTCCGTAGATGGCATTCATCGCGGCAAAGTTGTCCATGTCGCTCAGCAGGCATGTTGACTTGACGACATCCTTGAAATCGAATCCAGCAGCATGAAGAATTGCTTCTATGTTTTTCATGACCTGCTCTGTCTGTTCATTGATGCCGCCTTCAATTACTTTACCGGTGGCCGGATCAATCGGGATCTGACCGGAGATGAACAACATTCCGTTTACCTCAATGGCCTGGCTGTATGGACCGATGGCTTTTGGGGCTTTCTCTGTAGAGATGATTTTTTTCATGGTATTAATTTAATTGGCTTATGTCGTTTAACAAGCACTTTATTAATTTTAGAACAGGGATTAACGATTTATGAAGTTTCCTTTTCGACTTTCGACTTTTTACTGCTGGTAATCCCTGAAATCCTTTTTCTTGTTCAGCTTCAGATCCTGAAGGATTGAGGCTTTGACATTGATGGAAAAATTCCAGCTTTGCTGGTAGCCTTTTGGTATCCAGCCAAACCTCATCTCCCAGCAATGTAGATCCCGGTACACATCGATGGAAGTGTAGGACAACTGGCTTGTAGTAAAATCCCAGCCGCTGGTCATTGTGATCTTCCATTTTGGTGTGATGTTAAGCTGGCCCATAAACCCCAGTGTTTGCACGATTTTTCCAACACGGACAAGGCTGGTGGGTGTCGGCCAGTTCTTTGAAAATGAAAAATTATAACTGACGCTGAAGCTCCAGGGAATATCAAAATCAACGTAGTAATCGTAGAAGTCAATAACATCCTGCTTTTCCTGCGGCGTTCCTTTTGTTGTGGTCTTTTTCTTCTTGACCTTATCCGATGACAGGGCGTAATTCAAACCGATCACCCAGGAGGTCAGGTCCAGCCTGAGGAGCTTGTTATACTTCTTCCATTCCGTCGTATTCGTTCTTCTCCCGAGCGAATCCCGTGCGTACATATCCCAGGTGGAATTGTAACTGATGCGGAGGTTCTTGAAAAGTGTCGTATATCCGGTTACGCTGATCGGAGCCCATCTTACGGAATCCCGTGCGATGTCGTAGGAAGAACTGAAGGTCAGGTTTTCGATCAGGACAATCTTTTTGGTTCCGGTGATTGTGTCTTTCCTGTTGCGGACTTTCATCTCGAGGTTGTTCTTCAATGAAAAATAGAGCAATCCTGATTTTTGCATCGGTGGTCCGCCATAAATTCCTTTTTCAAAAATTGAATAAGGAACAGGGTTCTTTTTATTTGTATCGTTTTCGATATATTTCCAGTATCCGAACGCGGGCGAGCCAAAATTTGGGGTGTAGGTAAAGGAAACACCCGGGGTCATCATGTGGCGTATTGCCATGATCGGACCTTTCTTAATCTGGTACATTCCATAAATGTAGGTAGAGAATGAGGTGCTGATGTTTCCGTCAAAGCCATTGGCAAAACCGGGATGTGTTTCAGTAATCAATGAATCAACTCCGGCTTTTGAACTTGGAATGTACTTTTTGCTTATAGTCTGAAAATACATCCGGTCGTTCAGGTTGATTGAATTTGTCCAGAAAATTACTTTCAGAAGTGTCGTGCTCAGCGAAACCGGGACAGTGTGCCTGATCCCGTTTTGCATCTGGCTTGTCCACCCTTTCTTGAAAATCAGCGAGTCGACAGTGTTATAGGAATTTTGAGCATCCAGGCTGTACCTGTAAGTAATGTCTTCATACCATCGTTTTTTTCCAACCCTGTTTTTCCTTGTAAACGGCTTTTGCTGTGAAATGGAGAAGCCGACCTGCGGCAAAGTAATCGAGATGGTCTTATTGAGTGTATTCTGACTGTGATTAAAGTTCAATGTGAGGTAGAAAGTATTGTTCCAATCAGTGGAATAATTGACACTCGATGTAAAGGTATTCGAAAGGTAAGACTGCGCGCTCGAAGACGGGTTGTACTTGTTAAACGAATTGCTTACGATGTTAACATTCGCCGTAAATTTGCTGTGCGGACGTGCCTTTGGATCCTGTGTATGGGTCCATCGGATCTGGAAATCCGTAGTCTTGGAATAGTCCGGAGATCCAGATTCCCCCAAGATGTTGATGGCATAGCTGAAATTCAGTGAACCGTTGTAATGATACCTCGATTTATAGTTCCAGGTAGGTTTTATCGCCCAGCTTCCATGGGAGTATATATCACCGACCAGGTACAGATCCATGTACTGGTTGGTAGCCCAGTAATAGCCGCCATTTTCAAGGAAGAATCCACGGTTTGCAGATTCTCCGTAAGTAGGCATTAAAATCCCGGAGCGTCTTCCTGATTTACTTGGAAAGAAACCGAACGGGATACCAAGCGGAACCGGGACCTGTGAAATTGTCATGTACGCTGGGCCTGTCACTACTTTACTTCCGGGGATCACTTTTGCTTTGCCGAACCTGAATTCAAAGTGAGGATTTTCTTCGAGATCGCAGGTTGTGTATGACCCGTTCTTTATATAAGTGATGTTGTTTTCCATCTTCTTCACCACCTGTCCATGCAGGTATCCCTCATCCTGTTTGGTGTAAACTGTCTGGATATACCCTCGCTTGGTGTTGTAATTGTAAGTGATGATTTTCGATTTGAATTTCTGATCAGCCTGTGATGTCTCCGGATTGCCCTTCAGTTTGCCAGTGGAATCAGGCGTTCCAGTCGCATACAGCATATTCTTGCCAAAATCAATCTCAACATAATTGGCTTTCAGGCTGAAATCTTCATACTTGATATCCGCTTCCTTATAGATATAAACTTTCTGGCTCTTGATATCGAATCTCAGGGAATCCTTTGATGCGTAAACAACCTTTGATCTCAGGCTGGATTCCTTGTGTGGCTTTTTTACGGAATCGGCAGCGTGAATGGTGTCAGGTCCTTTTGCAATGCTGTCAGTGAGTTTTAGGGTCGACGCCAGCGTGTCCTGTTTTTGTGCAGCAATCGGGTGTGCAAAAAGCAGAATCAACAGGAAACAGAAGGGAATTCTTGTTAATAATTTCGTTAACAATTTCTTGGCGTAACTCTGAGGTTAATGTTCTATCTTTGTTTAGAATTGTCTTCCGGAAGTAGTAACCGACCTGACATACGTTGATTATTATATTTCAAAACTACATAAAATTATTAATTCCGGGACGTTTTTAATATACTTTAACAAACCTGTAGTATCGGGATGCACTGTTTCAAATGGATCACGGGAATATTTCTTCTTTTTATTCTGACTGAATTCAATGCCATTTCCCAGGAAAAGACACTGATTACAAAGGTTGTAATTGACGCTGGTCACGGAGGGAAAGATCCGGGAGCCCTGGGTAAGATTACTCAGGAGAAGAATATCACATTGCAGATTGCACTCAAGCTTGGAGCCCTGATCAGCCAGGGATGCAAGGATGTGCATGTAACCTATACACGTGACAAAGATGAGTTCATCGAACTTCATGAGCGTGCAGGTGTGGCCAACCGGCAGAAAGCAGATCTCTTTATATCCATTCATTGCAATTCCAATCCTTCGCATTCTTTTCGTGGTGCTGAAACATACGTGATGGGATTGCATAAATCTGAGGCAAACCTGGCCATTGCGAAGCAGGAAAATGCTTCGATTCTGATGGAACCGGATTACGCCACGACATACAATGGCTTTGATCCCAACTCTGATGAATCGTACATCACATTTTCATTGTACCAGGATGCTTACCTCGGACAGAGTACGGATTTTGCCAGGAACGTTCAGGAAGAGATGAAGAGCAGAGTAGGCCTGAATGACCGCGGTGTAAGGCAGGCAGGGTTCCTGGTCCTGTATAAAACCACGATGCCCAGCGTTCTTGTTGAAACCGGGTTTCTTTCCAACGCCGAAGAAGAGAAATTCCTTATCTCAAAAGAAGGGCAGGATTATATAGCAACAGCTATCTTTAAAGCTTTCAAGAGATTCAAAGCAAAAATGGAAGGCGTGAATGAAGGAACGAAGAAGGAAAGTGTTAAACCAGATGTTATAGCAATCCAGCCAAGCAAGGAGATTGCTAAACCCGAAGTTAAAGTGATCCAGCCTACCAAGGAGAATACCAAACCCGAAGCTAAAGCGATCCAGCCAAAGAAAGAGAATGTGAAGCCGGGGCAAAAACCCGTTGAACAAAAACCTGTTGGTGACAACCTTGTTTTCCGTGTCCAGGTTGCCTTGTCGCCAAAAGATATTGGCATTACATCGCACCGGCTCGACGGGCTGAAAGATGTCAAAATGTACAGGCACCAGGGAATGTACAAATACACTACGGGTGATGAAGATTCACTGGATGAAGCACTGAAGCTGCAGGCAGAAGTCCAGAAGAAAGGGTTCAAAGATGCGTTTGTTGTGGCTTTTAAAGGAGAAGAGAGAATCTCCATTGAAGAAGCAAAAGAGCTGATGAAAAAAAAATGACGTATTCCCGGCTTAAATGAAGGAGCTGATGATACAAAAATAAAACCCCGGCAATGGCGGGAGCGTAAAAATATTTAGTTTTGTACTGTAAATATTAAGCATGACGATAAAATTAAGCAAAGAATTAAAAGTCGGGGTTGTATTTGTCATCGCTCTTTCCGTGCTTATCTGGGGATTGATGTACCTGAAGGGACTGGAGATCTTTCAACCAAAAAAAGTTGTGTATGCCGTATATGACAGGGTTAACGGCTTGGTTGCGGCAAACCCGGTTACAATCAAGGGAATGAATGTTGGCCAGGTCAAGAAAATGTATTTTTCGAAGAAAGAGGTTGGCAAGATCGTTGTGGAACTCATCATCACCCAGGATTATCCAATACCAAAAAATTCTGTTGCAAAAATTTTCAGCTCCGGCCTGATCAGTTCCAAGGAGGTGGAGATTGTTCTTGGCGACAGCAAGGACGTACTAAAAGATGGTGATACACTGCAAGCGTTAACCGAAAGTTCCCTGACCGATGAGGTTACCCGACAACTGATCCCTTTGAAAGTGAAAGCGGAAGGTCTGATCAGTTCAATTGATACGGTGGCAAATCTAGTCAAGGAATTGCTGAATAAAAGAACCCGGGACAATCTTGTCATGGCGGTCCAGAATATAAATACCGTCACAGGAAACCTGGCCAGTATTTCGGCAACCATGGATACGCTTGTTGGCAGGGAGAGGACACGGCTTGGCAACATCATCAGCAATGTGGAATCAATCAGCAAAAACCTGAAACAGAACAATGAGAACATTTCGAATATCCTTACCAACTTTTCAAACCTGAGCGACTCGCTTGCAAAAGCAAGGATTCCGGCGACGATCAACAAGGTGAACAGTGCACTGGAAGATATAAACCTGGTTCTGGACAAGATCAGTAAAGGACAGGGAAATATGAGTCTTTTGCTGAATGACAGGAAGCTTTACGATGAAGTTGCGAAGGCCGCGACAGACCTGAATCTATTGCTCGAGGACATCAAGGCAAATCCTTCTAGGTACATAAAGATCAAGGTTTTCTAAGTTACCATGTAAAGATGTCGTTCTTCGTCAGCGGTCTCTTTGCAATCAGCCATTTAAAATCTCTCAGGAACAGATCGTGAACGGAAACTTCCTTCTCAGGGTAGAGTGTTGCCGATGGCTGTTCAATGTATGTAATGGATTTCAGCTGATTTTTTTCAAGGAAGATCAGCATGTTGCTTGAAACCGCTTTATTGACCCCGATCATGGTCCGGTCATCCTCTCTTGCGAAATAGATAGTCTCTGCATTTCCGATAACTCGTATCTTATACAACTCGTTGTTCAGGAAATAGCCAATCATATCCCGTCCTTTGACCTGGTTGTATTTATTTGAATCATCCCTGGAGATAATAAATGCAGAATTTCGCATAATCATGCTGTCGGCCTGGTTGTTTTTTACCCTGAGGATGATTGTATCCGCAGTAAGCTGGTTTGTATACGACCAGAGCACCGGGTTCCTGTATAATGTCATTGACGAATCCTTGCTGTGCCAGGTCAGCGAATCGCACATTCCCTGCATATCCATCCGGAAAAATTTCACTTTATAAAAACAATAGATATTCCGGACATGCTGGTTCGTATCAAACGTGGCCCGGATCGTATCGGAATGCATGAACAAGGTGTCCTTTTTTTCAATGAATTTCGCAACTGCACGGTCAGTCATGAAAGCAAATCCTTTCCTTCGCTGCATTTCACCGTATTCACCGGCAACAATCACTTTATTTAATGTATCGATGAGGTTGGCATTATGAAACACCTGGCCATAGCCGGTATTCCTTTCATAATAAATGCTGTCGCCGGTCAGGACC
>TBL_comb47_HYPODRAFT_10003426_pt1 | contig 18786 bp, 17 predicted proteins | sample TroBogypolimnion_40_FD_10682 | JGI IMG/M metagenome (IMG submission 10682)
GAAGAGCCAGACCTACTCGCTGCCCGGATCACGGCAGAGTTAGAAGCTGAATTTAGCGAGCCAAAGCTTGCCGCATTCCTAGATTCCCTACAGAAGGCGAGCGAGTGATGTCATCTATATATGAACTTTTAGAGAAATCTCCCCTGGCCTCCGACGGAGCTATGGGAACGATGTTGCAGGAAGCAGGGCTCACCGATGGTGGCTCCCCAGAATTGTGGAATGCCGAACGGCCAGAAGTGATTGAAAAGATTCTGGAGGCTTATGCCAGCGCCGGTGCATCTTTTATAACAACTAATACCTTTGGTGGCACTCGTGGTCGGTTGGCGATGCATGGACTCGAAAGTCGGGTCGAAGAATTAAATAAAGCTGGCGCAGAAATTGCACGGAAGGTTGCCGACCGCCACCCTGGAGTTTTCGTTATGGGAGATATCGGGCCATCAGGGGACTTGATGGAACCAATGGGAACTTTGACCTTGGAAAGCGGCAAAGATTTATTTGCAGAACAAATTCGCGGACTTGTTGCAGGCGGAGTTGACGCCATTCTTATCGAAACAATGTCAGATTTGAGTGAAGTTGAAGCTGCTGTAAATGCTGCCCATGAAGTCGCTCCGGAATTACCAGTAATCGTGACCTTAAGTTTTGATACTAATTTGCGCACGATGATGGGTGTAAAGCCAGCTGCTGCCGTGACCCAACTTGCTGCTCTGGGAGTGCGAATCATTGGCGCCAACTGCGGTCGCGGAGTCGATGAGATGCTCCTCATCGCCAAAGAGTTGGTAGGCGCCCGGCCCGAAGGTGTTTTCATCATTACACAATCCAATGCCGGTTTACCAAAACTTCAAGGTGATGTATTTATCTACGATGGTTCCCCCGAAGATATGGCCGACTATGCCCGTCAGATGGTCGAACTTGGTGTGAACATCATCGGATCATGCTGCGGTTCAACCCCGGCTCACACCCGAGCAATTGCATCTACTCTCTAGCGTTTACTTCTCTAACTTATCCAAGAAATATCGGATTTGAATCGCCGCTGCTGCACCTTCACCGACTGCTGAAGCGAGCTGTTTAGTAGAACCACTGCGAACATCTCCTGCCGCGAATACGCCCTTCGAGGAAGTATTAAACATCTGATCGGTTGCCACAAATTTACGCTCATCCAAAGTAATCGAACCTTTTAACCAGTCTGTATTGGGGTCCAAACCAATAAATATGAAGGCGCCTTTAGTCGCATGAGTAGATCTCAGCGAAGTGACTAGGTTTTCTAGCTCTACAGCCTGTAATTGGCCCTTTTCATTGGCACTAAAGGATCGCACCGTTTCATTGAGTTTGACCGAGATCTTGTGGTGATTAAAAACCTTCTCTTGTAGCAACTTCGAACCACGCAATTCTGAACCGCGCTCGATAACCGTGACATGGTTAGCGAATTGAGTCAGGAAAAGTCCCTCTTCTAATCCGGAGTTCCCCCCTCCCAACACAACTACTTCATCGACGCCCTTGTAAAAAGGTCCATCGCAGGTTGCGCAGAAATGAATTCCTGCACCAATCAAATCATCTTCACCCTCGGCACCAGTCCTGCGATATGTGGAACCCGTTGCCACGAGTAGAACACGCGCTTGCACAACCGCTCCAGTTGAAAGGGATATATCTAACCCCGAGAAACCTTCCGAGTTATCGATCTCCTTAAAGGAATCAACGCCCACGGCTTGCAAAATTTCCACTCCATACTTTCTGGCTTGCTGTTCAAAGCGCCCGGCAAGTTCAGCTCCTCCGATTCCATCTGGAAATCCCGGATAGTTATCAAAGCGTTCGGTAACACCTGCCTGCCCGCCAACAGCGGACTTTTCGATGATGAGAACTTTCAGATTCTCGCGCGCAGCATAAATGGCGGTGGTGAGGGCCGTTGGACCGCCACCAGCAATTACAAGATCATAGGAGTCCATCATCGAATCGCGAACAATTCCCAATTTTTCCGCCAACTCATCATTGGATGGCTCCGTCAAAATTGAACCATCAGGGAAGATAATGGTTGGAATAATCCGCTTGCCGCCATTGATACGTTCGACCTCGGCCTGAGCTGTTGGATCTGATTCCATATCAACCCAATCGAAGACAATGCGATGTTGCCCTAAAAATGTTTTTGCGCGCTTGCAATCGGGGCACCACGAGGCGCCGATCACTTTGAGTTTCTGCTCCATAAATTAAGAACCTATCCCTAGATTATTTCTTTGGCTCAAGCCTGAGTGAGACCGAATTTATGCACCAACGCTCATCGGTGGGGACGTCATATCCTTCGCCTTTAAATACATGACCGAGGTGAGATCCACAATTTGCGCAGCGGGCTTCAATACGGCGCATGCCAAATGAATTATCTTCAATGAGAACTACGGCGTCGGAGTCCTTAGGGGCATAGAAAGAAGGCCACCCGCAGCCCGAGTGAAATTTAGTTTCGCTGCGAAATAACTCTTGAGAACAGACCTTGCACGAATAAATGCCTTCAGTCTCGGTATCGGTGTAATCCCCGCTAAAAGCCGCTTCGGTGCCTGCCTGCCTGGTGACGTTATAAGAGAGCGGATCTAGGGACTGCCTCAATTGAGCGTCATTCACCTGATATGGATAAAGAGTCCCATCGGGTTTAACTGCCGAAACTTCTTCGTGCTTCATTATTGAACCTCCACCGCGGTTGGTGGCAAACCTACTCAATAAATAGGCGCCAGGTACGGTGGCAAACAATAATAAAGCGTGAACTATTCCGCCCAGTGATGTACTGACAATCTAGAAAGAGGGGGCAGCCTCTTCCAGTCCTGCAGGTTCTACCGATAAACGTGGCAGGCGCTTTTCTAGCCATGCTGGGATCCACCAGTTGGTTGAACCAAAGAGATGCATAAGCGCTGGCACCATGACAGTACGCAATACAAATGCATCAATGAATACCGCAGAGGCAAGTCCAATACCAAACTCCTTGATGACTTTCTCTCCACCAAATACAAATGATGAGAAGACGGTAATCATGATGAGTGCAGCAGAGGTGATGATTCGACCAGTTTCGGTCTGACCAACAATAACCGCTTTGCTATTCTCTTTTGTATGTAGCCATTCTTCATGCATACGACTGACCAAAAAGACTTGGTAATCCATAGAAAGACCAAAGAGAATCGCCAGCATGATGACGGGCAAGAAGGCTTCGATAGGCCCGGAACCGATGTTAAGTAATTTAGCGCCCCAACCCCATTGGAACATTGCCACAACGACACCAAAGGATGCGCCTGCCGCTAAGAGGTTCATGATTCCAGCGGTTAGTGGAATTACAAAACTGCGGAATGCTAAAAGCAAGAGCAAGCAACCGAGAAGAATAATGACCCCGATGAAGAGAGGTAACTTGCCGCTAATCACAGTAGCAAAGTCATCAAAGATAGCGGTCGTGCCGCCCACATAAATGGGAGTCGTGCTTCCGGCAAGTGCCTTTGGAATGATGGAGGTGCGCAGTAATTTAATGAGATTGCTCGTTTTTATATCCTGTGGCCCTGTAGTTGGAATTACTTGTAATAGCCCAACGGTGCCATCAGGAGAGGTAACTATTGGACTGACCTGAACGATTCCAGGAGTGGTTGAAAGTGCCCCGGCAACAGTTTGTAATGCAGCTTTATCAGCTGGCGACTTAATTTCGGCGATCACTTGCAAAGGCCCATTTGTTCCTGAGCCAAACCCCGTAGCGAGCAAGTCGTAAGCAGAGCGAGTCGTTGTGCCCTTTGGGTTATTGCCTTGATCTGACGAACCTAGGTGCAATGAGAAGAACGGGATCGACATAACCACGATAATTGCAATAGCACCAAGAGCTAATGATCGCGGAGCTTTGGCAACGGCGCGAGACCACTTTGCCCATGTGCTCTGCTCGTGATCCTTGACGGTTCCCGAATCAATACTCTTGCGAGAGCGACGAGAGTGAACACGACGCTTCATTACTCCAAAGAGAGCGGGTAGCAAGGTAAGGGAGGCTGCCATTGTTACAAGAACTGTCGTTGAAGCGGCGACCGCTACTCCATTGAGGAATGAAAGACGCAAGACAAACAAGCCGAGTAGCGCGATACATACTGTCGCACCAGCGAATAAGACTGCGCGGCCCGATGTGTCGATCGACTTGGCTGCGGCTTCTTCTGGATCTACTCCGTTAGAGATCTCTCTTCGATAACGGGAAACGATAAAGAGTGCGTAATCGACGCCTACTCCTAGACCAATGAGAGAACCCAAGATTGGGGCAAAGCTGGCGATGCCTATTGCGTGAGTCAGCAAGGTGACAATTCCAGTTGCTGTGCCTAAGGCTAATAGCGCGACCCCTAATGGGAGAAGCATCGCAAAGAAAGATCCAAATGAAATGAAGAGAATGATTCCAGCGGCAAAGATTCCAATGAGCTCGCCCGGACTCCCCTTAGGAGCATTGAGTTGGCCAACAGCTTCACCGCCAAATTCAACTTCCAGATTTGTGGTTGTTGCAGCCTTTCCGATATTTACAAGGGCCTGAACGTCCTTGGTTTTAAGGAGACGAGCATTAACCGAGAAGTTAACAGGGGCATAAGCTGTGGTTTGATCGCGGCTAATCTGCCGAGCGTTCATAGGGTCATAAGGCGAATTGACGGCGCCGACAGAAGGAATTCCTGATACCCTATTAAATACGCTCTGCATGGCGCTCTTCACCGAAGGATCATTAACTGTTCCAGTCTTCACATGGAAAACGATGGTTTCGGTATCCCCAGCTTTTCCTGGAAAGGCTTTACCTAGCAGGGTGAGAGCTTTCATCGAATCTGTTCCAGGCAGCGAGAAAGAATCACTGAAGTTAGAGCCGACCGATTGGGCGATGGCGGTGATCCCAAAGAGGGCGATCAGCCAAAAACCAATAACATAATATTTTTTGCGAAATGCGAAACGGCCGAGTGCCTTCATGGGTCCCTTAATTACGTGTGAGATGTGTCAGTAGCAGGGCTAAATCTTACTGACCTATCCCGATAATCGCAGAACCGCGAATATGTACAAATGCTGTGACAGATTATGCGGTTGACGTAGAGGCGGAATTCTGTAAAACCAGCGCTCGACCCGACTCCAACCGCGCTACTGGTACCCGGAAAGGTGAACAGGATACGTAATCGAGACCCAGATCGTGGAAGAAGTGAATGCTTCGGGGGTCCCCACCATGCTCGCCACAAATACCTAACTTAAAGTCTGGACGTAGAGCGCGCGCCTGCTCAACAGCGGTGCGCACCAAAATTCCGACTCCGGCTTGATCCAATGACTCAAAGGGATTGAATGGCAATAGTTCCAGATCCAGATACCGGGGAAGGAATGTGGATTCCACATCGTCACGACTAAAGGCCCACGTCAACTGAGTAAGGTCATTGGTTCCAAAGGAGAAGAAGTCCGCATAATGCCCCAACCTGCTTGCAGTAAGTGCAGCACGTGGAGTTTCAATCATCGTGCCAATCGGAAAGTTCAATTTGTGGCCAGAACCTGAAAAAGTTTTAGCTATCTCAGCTTCTAAAGTTTCACGCAAATATAGAAGCTCACGTTGTGTTGCAACCAAAGGAATCATGACTTCAGGCTTCGGGTCGTGTCCCAATTTCTTCACCTCAAGATAAGCGTGCACCAGAGCGCGCACCTGCATCTTGTAAAGCTCTGGAATCAAAATTCCGAGGCGCACTCCACGTAGCCCCAACATTGGATTCGCTTCGTGCAGCCTTTTAACAGCGGCGAAGATAGCTTGTTCGCGCACAGAAATTTCTTCACCGAGCGCCTCGGCTCGCGCCACGCTTGCGCTCAGATCAGCAAGCGGTGGCAAGAATTCATGAAGCGGTGGATCGAGAAGACGCACCGTCACAGGCAGGCCAGACATCGCCATCATGATTCCAACAAAGTCAGCGCGTTGTAGCGGTTCCATCTCTGCGATAACACCGCGTTGCACATCTTCGTTCTCGGCCAATACCAGTCTTTCTATATAAGCGCGGCGTGGGCCCAGGAACATATGTTCGGTGCGACAAAGACCGACTCCTTCGGCGCCCAAGATTCGAGCTCGAATGGCATCCTCTGGCGTATCTGCATTTGCATGAACCTTCAGAGTACGAATCTCATCTGCATAACAAAGGATGCGGTCGACAGCTTTTACTACTGCCGATGCTTCATCACTCGATGCAGCCAGTCGCCCCTCTAAATAGGAGGTAACTGGGGATGCAATCACGGGGATCGAACCCAGGTAGACATTTCCAGTTGATCCATCGATGGAGATAATTTCGCCTTCGTAGACCGTCAAACTGCCACAGGTAAATAGATTGGCGCGCTCGTCAACTGCGATCGCCTCAGTGCCACACACTGCGGTCTTTCCCATCCCGCGAGCAACAACTGCCGCATGTGAAGTTTTACCACCACGGCTAGTCAAAATTCCTTCGGAAGCAACCATTCCAACCAGATCATCCGGGCTGGTTTCACGCCTTACCAAAATCACTTTCTTTCCACTGCGAGCTAGATCAAAAGCACGTCTGGAATCGAAGACCACCTCACCAACCGCGGCGCCAGGTGATGCGGGTATGCCTGTCGCAATCGGTTTAATTGAACCGCTAAGCCCAAATTGGGGGAACATCAGCTGCGCCAATTGATCACCAGTTGTGCGTCCCAAAGCCTCGTTCATATCGATCTTGCCTTCATCCACTAACTGGGTGGCAATCCTGAAAGCGGCTTCGGCTGTCCTCTTTCCCACGCGGGTCTGCAAAATCCAGAGCTTGCCTTTTTCTACCGTGAATTCAATATCACAAAGATCCCGGTAGTGATCTTCCAACAATGTCATCACTCGCTCTAGTTCAGCATGAACGATGGGAGATTTCTCTCCGAATTCCACCAAGGACATAGTGTTACGAATACCTGCCACAACGTCTTCACCCTGTGCCCGCTCTAAATAATCACCATAACTACCGCGCTCCCCCGTTGCAGGATCCCGGGTAAATGCGACACCAGTTCCAGAGTCATCGGTGAGATTTCCAAATACCATCGATTGAATATTTACGGCCGTTCCTAGATCAGATGGAATACGTTCCCGCCGACGATACAGCTGTGCCCGCTCTGAATTCCAAGATCTAAAAACCGCCTCAATAGATTGTGATAGGTGCTCATGTGGATCGGTTGGGAACGCGGCACCAGTTACCGCCTCACAAGCTTTGATGTAACCATCGGCTAGCGCCTGCAAACCACTCACATCCAACTCTGGAATACTCGAGACTGCATAGGTGGCCAGAACGCGCGCTTCAATCTTATGAAATTCCTCTGGTGGAACATCGCAAACGATCCGACCATACATATCTACGAAACGACGATAGGAGTCCCAGGCAAAGCGTGGGTTTCCTGTTTCCACCGCCATGTTTTCAGCGACTTGGGGTGTCATACCAACGTTCAAAACAGTTTCCATCATGCCAGGCATGGAAAATTTAGCCCCGGATCTAACAGAGACTAAAAGTGGATTATCGGGGTTTCCAAATTCTTTACCGAGCGAAGATTCCAAGGCTTTAAGAGCAGAATCGATTTCCACTTGCAGCCCACCGGGCATAGAGCCCGAACTCAAAAACTCTCTGCAGGCTTGTGTAGTTATCGTGAACCCGGGTGGCACTGGTAATCCGATACGTACCATCTCGGCAAGGTTCGCACCTTTACCGCCCAATAAATCAGATTGAGTTCGGTCCCCGATGCTAAATGGATGAACTAAATTCTCGGTCACAATGTCTCCATCCCGATCCATGGCGTTGCTAAGAGCCTATCGGTTTGGCTATGGGTCTGGTGTGAAATTGTTCGGCTACCGAAAACATAAGCGAAGTAGTTACACGATTCCTCTCTGTCATAGGCGTGAAAGGTATCTTCCCCTGGTATGAACCCGAAGCCAATCAAATGCCAAGGAGGCGGATGATCGTGAGTGAGAAGATCCCGAAGAGAATCCACATAACTATCCCAAAGACCAACGGCTTGCCCCCGATTCTTTGAAGCGATGAGAATCGAACCTTGATGGCCATGGAAAATAGCCCGAATGAGAGTAAGAATTTAGAGAGGTTGCTGAAGTCGGCTAAACCAGATTTGGAAATAGTAAAGAAATTATTCACTATCACGAGAGCAATAAACCCAAAGATAAATGGCGGGAAGAGATTGCGAACTTTGACTCTTCCTATTTTCACACTCTCCTGATTTCCCCCTAGGGAAAGTATTACTAATAGAGGTGCAAGGAGTACGACCCGAGAGAGTTTGGTTATGACTGCGTATTTGATGGTATCCCCACCAACAAATGAAGATGTAGCGATTACCTGACCAATGTCGTGGACGGCCGCCCCAATCCAAGCGCCCGCGGTGGTGTCATGGAGCTTCAAAAGTTTGGTGATAGGTGGAATGACAAAAATTGAGAGAGTCCCCAGCAGTGTGACAAGACCTACAGCATAGGAAATTTCATCTTTATCGCTCTTTCGCGCCGCACCTACAGCCGCTATAGCCGAAGCACCACAAATTGAAAACCCACTTGCAATAAGCAGCGAAAGACCAGGAGTAAAACCCAAATATTTGCCCAGAACTCGCGTTACGGTAAAGGTCGTGACAACTACTATCAGAATGGCAATGAAGCCTGTCCAGCCAATTGACTTAAAATTCCCAAAACTGATCTGCAATCCGAGCAATGAAATACCAAGTCGCATTCCATATTTGGACATGATTGGAGCGCCGGCATCAATCACTGCATTCGATTGGATGGTATTCCCAATAATTAAACCAGCCAAAAGTGCTAGGAAAAGCGGGCTCAGCGAGGGCACGAAATGATTGAGGGCAAATGCACCGAAAATAATTGGAGAAGCCAAAGAGATGTATTTGCCCGCAGCTAATTTCATATCAATATTGAGAGTCAATCAGCTCTGCGCAAACCACGGAGCGACTTTTCTTTCGAGCATTCTCATAATTGTGCGGAAAGTTACCCCCATGAACATAATTATGAGAATAATTCCGAGAACTCTCGCTGTGTGATAGGCATTTGCCTGAGCAGTTAATGCAGAACCCAGCCCACTTAACTGAGTTGAGATTTCCGCTATAAACATACCTACCATGCCCATAGCAACGCCTTGGCTCAAGCCAGTAACTATGAATGGCACCGCGCTTGGTAGCACTATATGCCGCCAAGATTGGACTCGAGTTGCGCTAAAAGATTGCCCGACTTCCAGTAGACCCTTGTCCACATGCTTAACGCCGTTATAGACGCTAATGGTCATTGGGAAAACAACGAATAGGGTAGTGATCAAATATTGTGCGGCAGTTCCAAAGCCAACCCAAATAGTGAGAAGTGGAACCAATGCAACCATTGGGGTCGAATAAAGAGCGAATATATATACCCCAGCAAGCGCATCAAAGTTTTTAAATAATCCCAGCATCATCCCCAAAAAGATCCCTATTGTGGAACCGACAATAAGACCGAAACCAAATGTTTGAAGGCTTACCAGGATTGCTTGCCCCAATTGTCTTGTGAAGAAAAGTTCATAGGTATCGTAAAAAACCTTCGTGAGTGGAGAGAAGAGGATTGCCATGCTGTGAAGACCATAAATCTGCCATCCGACGGCAATGAAAGCAAGTGAACTTCCACGCAAGTAAACTCTGGTGCGCTTCTGTTTCTTTTGAATCATTTTCCGTCTTGCAATCAGATCTTCCCCTACTTTCTCAATATCGAGAGGCGCGCTTTCGCTCTTTTGATTCTTTTCGTTATTCATGATTTCCCTCCTGGCCACCAATAAGTGCTCTGACCTGTTCACGTAAGCCCGGATACCTGCTATCTCTCCGTACCGACTCAACTGTACGAGGTCTAGGAATATCCACTTCCAATATTCCACTTACTTGGCCCGGTCGTGCGCTCATAACAACGATTCGATCCGCCAAAGTGATAGCTTCGTCAATACTATGAGTTACAAAGACCGCAGTTTGGCGTAAATCGCTCCAAATTTTCAGCAACTCTTCCTGCAAAGTTTCACGCGTTTGTGCATCCACCGCGCCAAATGGCTCATCCAAAAGGAGCACACTAGGTCGTACCACCAGGGCACGAGCCAGTCCCACCCGTTGCTTCATACCTCCAGATAATTGATTTGGATACTTGGATTCAAATCCATCAAGCCCAACGAGCGTGACTGCAGCTTTGACCCGCTCGGCAATTTCTGCCTTATCCATGCCAGCAAGATCCAATGGAAATGAAATATTCTTTTCAATGGTCTTCCAAGGAAATAGATCAAATTGCTGAAAAACCATCGCCATATCGCGGCGCGGACCATGAACTTCGGTTCCATCAACCAAGATTCGGCCCACATCTATTTCCGCAAGGCCATTGAGCATCCTCAGGAGAGTTGTCTTGCCCGAACCACTTGCGCCTACGATGCAAACAAATTCATTTTTTGCAATCTCTAACGAGACGTCCTTCAATACTAGAAGATCTCCAAACCATTTGCAGATGTGTTCAATCCGAATCGCTATTGGGTCCTTCTCGTCAGCAGTAAAGCTTGAAATTTTGCTAACAGTAGACTTCGTTGTCCTTTTGAGCATCATCTCTCCTTGTTGGTTTCACGTGGAAGATTCATTGTGTAAGCACAAACCTATTTTTTAGACTCCCAATACCTTCTATTGAAGAAGTTAGAGTCTCTCCAGCTTGTAAAAATCTTTTTGGTGTCCTACCCATACCCACACCCCCTGGCGTGCCTGTGATAACCAGGTCTCCTGGAAGTAAGGTGGTGAATCGAGAGATATAAGAAAGCAGGTAAGGCACGCCGAAAATCAGATCAGATGTATTTCCACTCTGCATCGTCTCCTCGTTAACTTCGCAAGTTATGGTAAGAGCTCGAGCATGATCCAATTCATCCGGAGTTACAATGTATGGTCCGACTGGGGTTGTTTTCTCAAAATTCTTTCCTTGAAACCATTGAGTTGTCTTAGACTGCCAATCACGCATTGAAATATCGTTTACCGCAACATAGCCAGCCACAATCGAAAGAGCTTCGCTTTCAGCCAAATTCTTTCCAGATTTTCCGATAACGATTCCTAATTCAACTTCCCAGTCAACTTCAAAAGAATCTTCAGGCAGAATGATCTCCTGATAGGGATCGGCCAGAGTGGAAGAAAATTTCGCAAAGATAGAAGGAACTTCTGGGGCAGGCTTTCCGGTTTCCTTTACGTGAGCGCTGTAGTTCATGCCAATACAAAAAATCCTGCACGTGTTGTCAAAAGGATTGCGCAAACTCATTTGATCGAAGTCAACTACTTCTGTGACGCTCGATCTTGCCCCTTCAACACCTTTGGTTAACACTTCGGTAAGAGAACTGTAAGAGAGGACGTGAAACTTATCCCCCTCAACTAGGGCAAAGTGATCGCCCCGAGAGTCTGAAAATTTCGCTAGTTTCATTTCTTAATCACTTTCTGGGCTAACTCTTCAATATTTGAAGTGAAATCCGAAGTGGGAAAAACGCATAGCAATTGCATAGTTTTCTCCAGATCGGGGATGGTGGCGTGTGGTATTGCGCGAGGGATCAGTATCGAATCACCTTGTTCAATGGCATAAAACTCGCCATCCAACCATAATTCACCGCTCCCAGATAACACATAGGAAATCTCGACAGTCTTAGGATGCATATGCGCATGTCTATCCGGATCATAAGAAAGATTCACAATTCGCGCGCTGATATTCCCGTCGCTGGGAATATCAAACATCGCGAATGGATCAGCTGACGTTCGACCAGGTAATTGGTTGAACGTCAATTCCGAAGCCTTTCTAATGAAGCTATTCACTTTTAGAGCACAACTCCAACGGTATCCAGCACTTCGGCGATTTCAACCGCTGCGCCATTGCGCTTATTGGATAAGAGTGCGGCGTCAATTACTGCTAAAGCTCGGACTGCTTCAACTGCACCAACCTCAATCTTTGCTTGCCCACGTGTTGCCAGTGCAAACTCTTCTAACTGCTCTTTAAACATATCTGTAAGTGGAAGATTGACGGTGCTACGTGAAGATTCTCCATATTCTTGAGATAGAAGAGAACTAAAATTATCGACTTCGTGCGCATCATCCCAATGTGTGAAATCTAGATCATAAAAAAGGTTTGCCTTTGTGCCTTGAAGTGACAAGGTGTAAACACCTGGGGAGGCCCATCCTGTTCCTAAATACCCCAAGGCGCCAGACTCGAATTCCAAAATCGACATAATTGCATCTGGCACTTCAGATTTTGTGTAAAGCTTCCTAGCATGAGCGGTCACCGATTTAACAGGACCCATCAAGTATTGGAGAGTATCCGCATGGTGCACGCCTAGTTGAATATATGCGCCGCCGGGACTCTTGTCTGCATACCAACGCCAAGTATCCGGAGTTAGTTCCAATCCACGCTCATTAGAGAAGTTTGCTTGGGCGAGAGAAACAGGTCCTAAAGTTCCGTCCTCAATCCACTTCTTCTGTTGGCGATGACCCGACAAGCGACGGGAGCTATGGCCTACGGCAAAGGGAACTAGCGTGCTCTGTGCGGTCTTTAAAATTGAGGCTGCATCTTGCATCGTTGCTGCAATGGGCTTATCTGTGTAAACGGGCTTACCGGCCTGAAGAGCCTGTTCTATAAGCGTTCGGTGGGTATCGTTTGGAGTTGTAAGAATGATTCCTTCAATATCTTTATCGGCTAGCAATTCTTCCCAAGTTGAAGCCGCCTTAGGGATGTTAAATTCTTGTTGAAATGCGCTCCGTTTTGCTTCATCACGACTAAAACAACTTGCCAATTCAATAACATCACCACGTTGTGCTCCACGAGCCTGAACGCGGGCCCAACGACCCAACCCTACGCTCGCAAGACGGACTTTCTCTGCCATCATTCCCCCTATGTTTTGTTATGGTTATAGAAAATTTACTTGCGGTTTTGTGCAATCGCGCGGGCTCGTCTAGCGCCATTTACCAGTACCACTATTTCTGCAGTCACTTTCATACTAAAGTCTTTGACTAAATCCGTCTTTGCCCAATGTGGATTTCCATACCATCCATCATGAGCCAATTCGCTGACATTTGTTACGAACCCATATACCTCTTTCGAGCGCCGCATCTCATCAAGTTCTTCCGCGCCAACAGGTCTTGATGGCTCAGTAACTCGATCTACCTTGACCAAATCAGGGTCATAGGCCAACACGCCCAGAGTTTCGATACCACCGCCATGAGTCAGTTCGCCACCTAAATCTTTGTAAATCCTTTGGGCGACATAGCAAGCCTGGGCAGAAACAATGTTGATCCCGAGGCGCTTTTGTACACTGTAAGCAACCGCGTCCATTGAAGGGATATTGCCTTCATGCCAATTTACAAAAACAAAGGTCTTTATTCCCATATTGGTGAGTTCCTCCAATATATCCAGCAAGAGCGCTTCAAATGTTCCGCGGCGCAATGAAATCGTTCCGGGGTGATCTGCATGTATCGGGGTAACCCCATATGGACCAAATGGCACGTACAACGCATCAAGTTCACGTGCGACATCCATAGCAATAAGTTCGGCAACAAATGTGTCAGTTCCGTTAGGAAGGTGAGGGCCATGCTGTTCCGTACTTCCCATTGGGATCACCGCAATAGCGCTTCGAGCAACTAAATCCTTAACATCAGGACTTGCCAGATCCATTATCGAATGACGGTTCATAAACGTGCTCTCGCTTTCTCAGGGGATGGTTCAACGACAATTTCAAGAGGTCGATCGCCGGAAAGTAATCGACGAGCTTCGGTTGCTGCCTTAAATCTCAAATCCGCTTCTGATTCCTCGGTGTACCAAGCCATGTGAGGGCTAAAAATGATCTTTGCGGCAACTTCCTGAAAATCTGCGATCTGAACTGGTTCACGCTCAAAGACATCGAGCGCCGCAGTTCTTATGAGGCCATTTTTTAACGCATCGATTAATGAAGAAGACTTAATCAAAGATCCTCGAGAAGTGTTAACAATGATTGCCCCTGGCTTCATGAGGGAAAACTCGGCTGCTCCGATCAAAGGGGCACCGTCTGCAGATCCAGGTACATGCAAACTTACAATGTCGCTTCGTCGGAGGAGTTCACTGAGCGAAGAAACCAACTCTATTCCCTCTGGCAGCTCCTTGGGAGGAGCAATATCGTAAGTTATAACGTTAAAGCCAAGTCCCAAAAACTGCTTAGAAGCATGACGGCCTATTCGGCCAGTCCCAACAACTCCCACTGTAAGGGCAGATGGAAGATGCAGTGGCTTTATATCTGCAAATCCCCATGAACCGTTTTGGACCACCTGATCTGCCTCCCGAATGCCACGAACCGCAGCGAGAGCAAGAGCTACTGAATGGGTCGCGACAGCTTCAGTTCCATAGTCAGCTACGCGTGAAACCCATATACCCAAATCTTTAGCTGCTAAAAGGTCAACTGACTCCGTGCCTACGCCATAACGGATAATCCCACGACAACTCAATTTTCCCAGAGTCTGCCGATCAAACTTGGGTGGCGCACCGGCCAAAATAATTTCCGCATCTCCTGCAATATCAATAATATTTTCTGAATCCTTACCAGGGCCAGAAACAATGGTTACATCAAGATCGGCAAAGACTTCCTCTTCAATCACAAAATTTGCATACCGTGTTCCAACAATTGCAACTTTTTTCGATTTCATCGTCATATTTTTTGAGCTCCAGCCACTGATTTAGTTGATGATCGCACTTGAAGCGTTGTAGGAAGCAGAACTGAAACTGCTGGAGCGCCAGGATTTTCAATTGCTTCAATTATCAATGACGCTGCTGACAAACCTATGTCATATTTTGGAACATGAACACTCGTTAATGGTGGCGAAAATTCATTGCAAAAAATAATTCCGTTATAACCAACCACGGAAACATCTTCAGGCACTGATAGATTATGTTTACGGAGCGCGGCATAGCAACCCAGGGCAACTAGATCGCTTCCAGCGATGATCGCTGTGAAATCATGGGTTTTAGCAAGTAATTGGCTGCACGCCTTTTCACCAAAATCTTGCGTGACCCAATCTGCAAAAACTACCAAATCAGGATCTACTTCAAGTCCCAGTCTGTGCATCCAACTCAAATAGTGTTGATAACGCAGCGTTCCTGTCGATGCCTTCTCGGAACCTCCCACATGAGCGATTCGGCGGTGCCCAAGATCATACAAATGTTGAACTGCCTGACCAATACCTTGATAATCATCACTTGAAACAGTCGGAACTAAAAAGTCTTTTGTAGCGCGGTTGACCAAAATAGTCGGAACGGTTTCCATTATCTCTTCAAGTTGTGGGTAATCCAGTTCGGCTGTCGCCAATATCAACCCATCAATCTGGCGTGATAGCAAAACATCAAGAAGTTCTTTCTCAAGGGCAGAGTCTCGATCTGTATTTGCCAGTATTAAGACATAGCCTTTCTTTCGCAAACCGTCCTCGATACCTCGAACAATGGGTGGAAATAGGGGGTTTGCCAGATCAGGCAAGATCATTCCTATTGTCATCGTCCGTTGTTCTTTAAGGCCCTTCGCAACGGGATTTACTCGATAGTTCAACTCTGCCGCAACGGCAACCACTCGTGCGACAGTATCGGGGCGAACCAAGTGCCTCGTCGAGCTCCGAAGAGCTCGCGAGGCCGTTGAAGTATCTACCTCAGCTAATTTTGCTACGTCATGCAGAGTCACCTGCGTCCGCCGAACTCGTGACGGTGCGACCCTAGAGTCCCCCTTGGAGTCAACAGAACGTTCAGAAGTATCCACAAAACTCACATTTCTAAGTTAGATTGATTAAGCAGTGCGGTGCAAGCGAGTCAGAACAAATTCACGGTGATTTAATAGCTCGGCTTTAGTAAGTTTTCCAGAGGCCGTTTCTTGAATCTGTTGAATAGTCCGCTCTCCTGCTTGATCTAAAGTTTCCACTAACGAGATAGTTCCAGAAACATCGATATCAATATGTTCTTCCATACTCGCAACGGTCTTTGGATTTGCAGTCAACTTTATAACTGGCACGATTGGATTGCCAATAATATTACCTTGGCCAGTCGTAAAGAGATGAACACCTGCTCCGCCAGCCGCGAAAAGCGTGACCGACTCTGCAGCTGCAGACGAAGTATCCATAAAGTGGAGCCCGCGCTTTGTGGGTGCTTCACCCATTTCGAGCACACCGACAACACGCGCCTTGCCTATCTTCTGGATATTTCCTAAGGCTTTCTCTTCAATGGTACTTAGTCCACCAGCGATATTTCCTTCAGTTGGTTGAGAGCCAAGAAGGTCGGCTTGTTGCGCCAAAATCACTTCTGTGTGTTCGCGGAATAGACGTTCAAACTTTGCACGCTGAACTGCATCATCAATACGTGCTGCCACGATATCTTCGCCTCCGGTAAGTTCTGAAGTCTCACCGAACAAGTAGGTTCCGCCAGCTTCAGTTAGACGTTCAGCTACTTTTCCAATCGTTGGATTGGAACCCAATCCTGAGGTTGTGTCAGATTCTCCGCATTTGGCACTAACTACAAGGTCAATGAGAGGCAAGGTTTCACGCTGTAGCGTCGAAGCATCCTGCAACAAGGTCATTGCGGCGCGGGAGGCCTTCTGAATCGTCTTTAAATCACCAGTACCTTCAATGTGGAACGAGGCAACCGGCTTACCGCTCGCAGCGATTGCATCGGCTACGCGAGCGGTCCACTTTGGTTCTATTCCAATGACAATTACGCCAGCCACATTCGGATTAAGGCCAGTGCCGATCAAAGTAAGGAAGTGCAGATCCAGATCTGGACCGAACTGTAGACGCCCATATGGGTGGGGCAATGCCATAACACCAGGAATCAACGCAGCGACGCCTTCAGCGGCGGCATTTGAAATATCGTCAATCGGGAGAATTATCACGTGATTGCGTGCCCCAACTCGACCATCCGCTCGGCGGAATCCTTGAAACGTTCTTTTCGATACTAGTTCCATCGTTGACCCTTCAAATTGTGGACGTGTACTTGCTGTCCTACGGAGATATCTTTTGTTGCGAGTCCAATTACTACCCCATACTCAATAATCGAGTTCCCATTGCCTATTTCGACGAGCGCAATTTTGTGACCAAGAGGAACATCGTCACGCAATTTAATTTTCAAATCTCCTTCTTGATCTCGATATTTGCCATCAGCTTCAACACCGGCAGCAATGTCAACAACTGCAACTCCGACATTATCTTTCTCATGATGTACGAGAAACTTCACAGACATATTTCCACCTTAATCATGGTAGTAGTTTTCAATTGTTTCTAATCAATATACAAGTTATGAGAATTAATCAAGGAGAAGAGGATTGTGTTGTGGGACCTTAGTCCCACAACACAACATACCCCCCATGAGGTACTTGGTTTTTATCGATTATCTTGAACTATTTGACCTTACCGACTTGTGCCAAGGCACCCTTGATGTAATGGGTATCAACAATTTGGCTGTATGTAGGCTGTGTATCAATTTCACCAAGGCGCTTCATCTCGCTTGCAGTGAAATTAACAGAAGCTTTAGACATACCATCATTTTGCTCCCATAGCCCGCCCTTGATGATGAATTCATAGGCAGCTGCTACTGCTGCAGGATCCTCCTGGGTGAACTTAATCCCGTAAGCAATAACCTTCGCTTTATTTGCAGGGTCATTCATCCAACGATCTGTCAGCAACATCGCTTTTAGGAAACGAGTAACTAAAGCGGCATGGCTTGCTGCCCAACTATCTAGGACTGATACGCCGCCGTACCACCAGAGTGGTGCAGTCGCATATTCATTGTTCAAGATGGTTGTTCCTGGTATTGCATGTGTAACCGTATATGCATCGTCAATATGGAAAACCGCCGCCTTAATCTGTCCGGCAACCATCGCACCGACAAATTGCGAACGCTTCATATTAATTGGTTTCACCTGTTCGACTTTGACACCAGCGGAATTAACACAGGCATTGAGTTGGGTATATGCGAAGCCACCAGTCCCTGTACTTCCTACTGGTTGTCCGATCAAATCCTTCGGAGTTTTAATTCCGGGGGCGCCGATACACACTGTGTCTAACTTCGAGCTATAAGACCAGATGGCGTGAATTGGCGAGCCAGCAGCAGCCGAAGAAATCGGATCTGTGCCTGAGCTAAAGCCAATATTAATTGCACCATTGGCGACGCCAAGTTCGGTTTCTAAGCCATCAGGCATATCTAAAAACTTGACCTTAATGTGCTGAGCCGCAAAGAAGCCTTCAGCATCCGCAATGAAGGGTGCCAAAAAGACCATCTTTGGTGGGGTTAGGGCGATGCCTACTCCAACCACGGTATTTGAATCGGCAAATGTGGGGGCGGCGATGCCTGGCAGAAAGGCAAAGGACAGTGCCGCCACGGTAGAAATGGTGGTCATTCGACCCGCGCGTGAACTAAAGACTTTAAATAGTTTTGACATGCAATCCTCCGGTTCTGAGCATCTGATTTAGATGACTCCAGCGGTAGCACCCACTAGAGAAACTTTTGGTCTATTAGGGCTATTTCCATAACCACTTGTAAACAAAAAGTACCACAAGATTGTGCCATCGTTTGCATTACTATGTGTAATCTCACATTTAGCTGGTGTCAAGAGAGTTTCGGGTGGGTTTACCCTATTTTGCAATTGTTATCATTCTGTTATCTGAAGAACTCATTCCAAAGAGATCGCTCGGCGCCGAACTTTTCCGAGGGAAAATTAGCCACCGCTTCAGATATCGGGGTATGAAGGCTTAATTGTGGTGGCGGGTGAAGGATTTGAACCTTCGAAGGCAGAGCCGGGG
>TBL_comb47_HYPODRAFT_10003427_pt1 | contig 18784 bp, 10 predicted proteins | sample TroBogypolimnion_40_FD_10682 | JGI IMG/M metagenome (IMG submission 10682)
TTGTTCGCCGTGACGGCTTGTCCGCCGTTCGGCCCGTTTTTCAGCGAACTGCTCATCGTGAAGAGCGCCTTCGCCACCGCGCACGGGTGGGGGGCGGTTTGCCTGCTGGTCTGTCTGCTGTTGGCGTTTTTCGGGCTGACCCGAGTGGTCTTTGCCGTTGTCTACGGCCGGCCCCGCCAGGCCGCGCGCGCGATGGACCCGCAGTTCCGGGAGACCCTGGCCGTGATTGTGCCACCGGTGTTGTTGTTGTTGCTGTCCCTGTGGCTGGGCCTGGCCACGCCCGAGGTGCTGCGTGAGGCGTGGACGGCGGCGGTCACCCAACTTTCTCCCAAGCCATGAGTCGAACCACCCCTTTCGCCCTCCTGACCAACAGCAACGCCCTGCCGTGGGCCGACGTGCCCGAGTGGCCGCTGCCTGAGTTCCTCCGCCATGTCGGCGTTGAGTTGGATCGCGGCGAGCGCTTGAGCAGCCTATTCGGTGTGCCCGAAGGCGCGGCGTTGCGGTTGGTCGCGGTGCTGGCCTTCGACGCCGGCAACACGCTGGCGGTGGCCCGCAGCCAACCGTTCTCCGGGAGCTTTCCATCGCTGACCCCCACTCATTCCCAGGCGCATCTGTTCGAGCGCGAAATCTGGGAACAGCACGGCGCGGTTCCCGAGCACCACCCGTGGCTCAAGGCGGTGCGCCAGGACCACGGGGCCGGCCCCGCCGTGGGAGAGTTCTTCCGCGTGGATGGCCGAGAGATTCACGAGGTGGCCGTCGGGCCGGTGCACGCGGGCATCATCGAGCCGGGGCATTTCCGTTTTCAGTGTGCGGGCGAAGACGTATTGCATCTCGAAATTGCGCTGGGCTTTCAGCATCGGGGCCTCGAGGAAGCCCTCGCGGGCGGCCCGCATCGCGCGACGGTTTATCAGATGGAAACCGTGGCGGGCGACACGACCATCGCCCATGCCACCGCGTATGCGAACGTCCTCGAAGCCCTGGCCGGGACTGAAGCGCCGCTGCGCGCCCAATGGCTTCGGGCCCTCGCGTTGGAACTGGAACGATTGGCCAACCATACCGGCGACCTCGGGGCGCTGGCGGGCGACGTCGCGTTTCTGCCGACGGCTTCGGCTTGCGGCAAGATCCGTGGTGATTTTCTCAATCTCACCGCGCTGCTTTGCGGCAACCGCTTCGGGCGCGGCCTGGTCCGGCCCGGCGGTTGCCAGCGGGATGGGGATGCCGATCGCCTTGGCAAACTGCGCGAGCGGTTGGAAATCGCGCTGGCCGAAGTGCAGCAAGCGGCCGTCTGGCTGTGGGATGCGGCGTCCGTACGGACGCGCTTCGAGCACACGGGCCATTTGCACGCGACCCAAGCGGCCGAGATCGGCCTGGTTGGTCCGGCCGCGCGCGCGTGCGGACTGGTGCGGGACGTGCGCTTCGATCACCCCTCCGGTTGGTTTCGCTTTGCCCAGGTCCCCGTGTCGGTCTGGCCGGACGGCGATGTCTTTGCCCGCGCTCGGGTGCGCTGGCTGGAAATCCAGCGCTCCGGCGAGTTTCTGCGCGAGCAACTGAACGCCGCACCCGATGGCGAAATGCGGTCGCCCCTGCCTGCGCTGGCTCCGGACACGCTCGCGGTGGCGCTGGTGGAAGGCTGGCGTGGTGAGGTTTGCCATGTGGCGCTGACCGACAGGGCCGGCCGGTTGCGTCGCTACAAGATCACCGACCCTTCCTTCCATAATTGGACCGGGCTGGCACTCGCCTTGCGCGGGCAGGCGATCTCGGACTTCCCGGTGTGCAACAAGAGTTTTAACCTGAGCTACTGCGGTTTCGACCTTTAGCGCCCTCCGGCACCCTATGTTCATTTACGACACTCTGCTGAATCGTCTGAAGCGTGGTTGCGAAACGATGGCCTATCCCGGCGGTCCCGCCCCCGCGCTGCCCGACCGCCACGGTGGCGCCTTGCGGGTAGAGGCGGCGAAATGCCCAGTCGGCTGTACCGCCTGCGTGGCCGTCTGCCCCACCGAAGCGGTCACACGGCTGCTGCCGCAGCCCGTTGCTCTGGATCTGGGCCGCTGCATCTTCTGCTCCGAGTGTGTCCAGGCGTGTCCGACCGGGGCCATCACCCAAACCGGCGACCATCGCATGGCGGTGGGTCGCCGCGAAGACCTCCTGCTGGGCGTGGCGGGTAGGGAACAGTTGCGCCTGACAGGGGCGCTGGACGACAAGTTGCGCCGGCTTTTCGGGCGTTCGCTGAAGTTGCGGCAGGTGAGCGCCGGCGGTTGCGCCGCCTGCGAGGCCGACACGAACGTGCTCGGCACCATCGGCTGGGATCTGGGCCGATTCGGCATCCAGTTCGTCGCCTCGCCGCGTCACGCCGACGGACTGCTCATCACTGGGCCGGTCACGAAAAACATGGAACTGGCGCTCAAGAAAACCTACGCCGCTGTGCCCGAGCCGAAGATTGTGATCGCGGTGGGGGCTTGCGCGATTGCTGGCGGCCCGTTTGTCGGTCATCCCCAGGTAAACCCTGGCGCTGGCGCGTTGCTGCCGGTGGACCTGTTCATTCCGGGCTGTCCCCCCCATCCGCTGACCATTCTCGACGGCCTGCTGCGGATGCTGGGGCGGTTGGAGGAATCGGGACGGAACAGCCAGACGAACCGGAACGAGCCTTGACCTCGACTACTCATGCGACCCGGGGCTGACTAGCAGGCCGTCGAGGGTTTCCCGCCTCAGGGAGCCGGGTTGCGACATGAGTTCCTTGAGCAACGGGAGGTGTTCCTCGTACACACCGCGTGGCGAGGTTTGATGGCGTACGCAAATCCAGGCTGCCTTACCCAGAATCTCGCCCATCATCCCGCAGGTCTTCATCACCCGCACCGGCCCCAGCCCGTCGCGCGTGACGCTGATGTCGCGCCCGGCCATGAAGAGGTTGGTGAGATTGCGGCTGTAGAGCGTGCGGTAGGGTGCCCAATAGGGTCCCTGGTAAGTAAAACCCTTGCCCGCGGTAGCTTGCGAGATGAACTCCTGGCCTGGGAGGCCGGCCTCGTAGTCCGGGTGCGCCGTATGAACGTCGATGCCCCACGAGCAGGGAAACGCTCCGTCCGGAAACACGCGGCCTTGGCGGAAGTCGTTGGCGCTCAGGATGACGTCCCCCAGCAACCGGCGCGACTCGCGCTTGCCGGCGATGAACGCCGCCCACCCGAGGCGATGATTGGGGTAGAGATGATCCACGTTCTTGAGCGCATCCCAGGCGCCATACATGGCGCGGAAATTCTGATCGCGGATGCGCTCGATGTCAGCGATCATGTCCCATTGAAAGCCCGTTTCCCAGAACCAGCCGCCGAGATTGCTCAAGGGTTGGTTGGCCCATTGGCCCTTATAGTTCTTCCGGCCCGGAAACGGCTTATCCGTCAAGTCCAGGGCCCACGGGCAGCGCGGGAAAGGGGCGGCGATTTGGCCTTCCTTGACGGCGATGGACAACGCGTCCTTGTCCTTGCACTCGCAGCGGAGCACCTCGGCCGGGTCGGCCGCATCCATGAGATTCCACAGATTGCTCGCACCCTGATGTTCATCGCGCGAGTACTCGTAATCCGCGCCGGAGAGAAAACCGACGGTTGCGTCGCCGGTGCAATCGGCGAAGAACCGGGCCCGCAGCCGGAGGCGCCGCCCGGTTCGGAGGTGCTGGGCGTCTACGGAATAAATCTGCCCGCCGCGCGCCGCGACCGCATAAACGCGCTGCTCGGTGAGGAGGGTAATCCGCGGTTCGGCGCGCACCACGTCCAGCTTGCGCTGGTCTTCGTAGATAGCGCCTTGCCTGGCGTTCCCGGTGCCGGGACGCTTGGCGGGCACGAGTTCCTCGACAATCTCGCCGATGTGGCGGTAGGGCGGTTGACGGGTGTTGCCCTCCGGCCAGACGCGGACTTCCGAACTGCCGTTGCCTCCGAGCACGGGACGGTCCTGCACCAGTGCCACGCGCAAGCCGTTGCGCGCGGCCGAGAGCGCGGCGCTGGTGCCCGCAATCCCGCCGCCCACCACCACCAGGTCAAACTCCCCGCCCTCCTCCGGTTCCTCGGGCAATCCGAGCGTCGCACGGCGGAACTTCGCCAGCGCGGACGGCTCGTTGGGTGGAGTAAAGGCGAAGTCCTGGCTAAATAATACTGCGTCACAACGTCCCTCGAACCCCGTGAGATCATGCAGGGCGACCTTTGCCTCCACGCCCACCTCGACGACGCCGCCACTCTGCCAGTGCCAGGCGGCGCCCTCGGTGCCGAAGGTCTCGGCCAGCGGCTTTCCATTCACCAGCAACTGGAACTTGCCCGGTGTGCCGGACGCGTTCCAAGGCGCAACCCAGTCGCGCGTTCGCACCCAGACGCGGTACTGGCCCGCGGACGGAAACTTCGCCGTGGTGAGCGCGTCCTTCACCGGCACGCCCAGGCCATGCGCCAGCAAGTAGGGCGACCCCATCTGGTCCATGGATTGTTGATCGAGATCCCAACCGCCCGGGTCGGCGAACTGCTCGGCCTCCAGCAGAACCAGCGTTTTGGAGGCAGCCAGGAGGGCTTGACTCACCCCCAGCGCGCCCAGGAGCGCCCAGAGAGTCAGCCTGCGGTAGCTTCGGTGCATGCTCATGCCAGTCTCTTACCCACATTCAAATCCAATAGCAAGATGCCAGCGGGGCTTTCGTTCCGGCACGGACTTTTCCTTGACCTCCAGTCTGGCCCGGGAGTAAGCATGAACCAGCAAATGACCGCAGATACTTTCCCAGCACGCAGCACTGGAACGGATGCCTCGGTTTTTCCCGCCAGGTGAGACCATGCCGCGGCGAATAAAACCCGAGCGACGGCGAACGCCTCGTGTCGATCCGAGCCTGGCTCAAGGGCAAACCACCCGCGGGTTTGGAGCCGCCACCAGGCGCGTGGCCGTGTTGATCGAGTCGTCCCGGGCCTATGGCCGGGGGTTGCTGCTCGGCGTGGCCCAATATGCTCAGGAGCAGGTGGGTTGGCGAATCGACTACCAGGAACGTGAACTGCAGACCGGCCTGCCGGCCTGGCTGGAGCATTGGGAAGGGGACGGCGTGCTCGCTCGCATCGAAGATGACGCCATGGCGCAGCAGCTTTTGAAGCTCGGTGTGCCGGTGGTGGACTTGCGCCGGATTGGGAGTGGCCCGACCATCCCGGCGGTCCATACCGACGAACCCCTGACCGTGCGGTTGGTGATCGAGCACTTTCTCGAGCGTGCCTTCCAGCATTTCGGCTTTTGTGGCTTTCCGGGAGTGGATTACTCGGACCGGCGTGCCTTTCTCTTGCGGACAGAACTCGCGGTCAGGGGGTTCGCTTGCCACGTTCATACCCCGCCCACGGCCACCCCGCACCAATGGACGATCGAATTCGAGCAGGAAGGGATGGCGTCCGAGGAGCACTTGACGAATTGGTTGGTGGGGTTGCCGAAACCTATCGGAATCATGGCCTGTAACGACATCCGGGGGCAGCAGGTCCTCAACGCCTGCCGGAAAGCCAACCTGCGGGTGCCCGAAGCGGTGGCGGTCGTCGGCGTCGACGACGACGAGGTCTTGTGCGGCCTGTCCGATCCGCCATTGACGAGCGTGGCTCCCGACACCCGGCGAATCGGCTACGAAGCGGCGGCGTTGCTGGACCGACTGATGAAGCGGGAAACGGGTGAGGCCACGGATTTCTACGTGCCCCCTTTGGGCATCGTGACTCGGCGATCCACCGATACGCTGGTCATTGCACACCCCGGAGTGGCGCAAGCCTTGTCTTTTCTGCGCCGGCATTACCGGGAACCGATCACGCTTAAGGATCTGGCCGGCGAGCTGTGCGTCACGGTCCGCAGCATCCAGGATGTCTTCAAAGCCCGCGTCGGTTGCAGCCTGCACGAAGAACTGGATCGCTTGCGGGTCGGGCGCGCCCGCGAGTTAATGCGAGACTCCGCGCTCAAACTGGAGACCATAGCGGCGGCCTGCGGGTTCTCCGACCCGCGCCATTTTCGCCGGACTTTCCTGCGGGTAACGGGTCAGACGCCCCGACAATACCGACGGGGTTCCCAGCGGGACCGGCTATCCTGAAGCCTCCGCTGGGGCGTCGCTGAGGGTGGGGGCGCCAACTTCTCAAAATGGCCCTTTTGAATTCTCAAGAGTGCCTCTGGCTTTTTTCCGGCGGCGTGCTAGCCTATCGCCCATGAAGCCTGAACTACGCCGTGCCTGAATCGGCACCCATCGTGATGGGGTGCGGCTCAGCATGCCTGGCCAGCCCTGTGAGCAGCCACGCGGGCCCTAATCGCGCCGCGGCCGCTTTTGGGGTGTTGCCCCGAGGGGAACCGGGCTTAGCGCCAGGCGGGGGATCGCAGCCCAAGCGGCGGTTAAACCTCGGTGCGGGCCCAGACGGCCTTTACGATTCTTAGAGTCCCTTAGAAACCCTTCCTTCTCCAAACCACAGCAAAAAAACTAGCACACCATTATGACTGTATTAACGAACTCTTCCTTCCGAAACTGGAAGCGCCCGTCGGTGCCTTGGCCGGGCGCGATCTTGGGTCTGGCTGCGGCGGCGCTGCTTCAAGCGAGCGCCTCGGCGCAGTTGGCCACGGACAAACTCCACGGCTACGCCCTCAATGGTAATGCGGCCTACAGCCCCTCCAGCATGGGGCATACCCTCCAACCGGGGGACTCCGCCATTGATCTGGGCACCAGCGGCGGCGCGTTGCTCAGCACGGCTGATCCCGCACTCTTAAGCGCCCTGAATGCCGCCGCGGCCGGCGACAAACTCACCGTCTCGCTCTGGGTGCAGCACTATGCGGTGTCGGCGTCGTCCGCGTTTTATTTCTATTCCCCCAATTCCATTACGACCGGCAACAACAGCGCGCGGGGATTTCAGGCCCACCTCCCTTGGAGCAACGACAATATCTATTTTGACACGGCGGGCTGCTGCGACACCAGCCTGCAGCGCATCAACGCCGCCATCAGCACTTATCCGGGTTGGACTGACGATTCGTTCTGGCTGAGCTGGCATCATTTCGTCTTTATCAAGAACGGGAGCGACAAACAGGTCTGGATCGATGGCAACCTCTTCCTTGAGGGCCAGAACAGCAATCCGCTGCCCACCGATTTCAACCTCCTGTGCGTCGGGTCGGGTCTTCCGGCTCCCGCCGGGATCGGCAGTGTCCAAGGACTGATCGACGATTTCGCGATCTACGGTGGAGCGTTTTCGAGCAACGATGTCGCTGCGATTGCCACCGGAACGTCGCCCAGCGCCTTGACCAGCGGGATGAGCACGAACCTGCTGGCGTATTGGGATTTTAACCCTCCCGCCGAGCCGGTCTTCTCCGCCATTCAGGCGGGGCCCGGCGCTACGGTGACGCCGGATATTTCGGCCTATTATTTGATCGCCAACGGCGCGAGCGCGGTGCAACCGAGCAGCATCCGGCTGGGCCTCAACGGCACCAACGTGACGAGCGGGTTGACCATCCTCACCACGAACACGCCGCCTCTCGTCGAAGGCTCGCTGGCGGGCGCTACCATTTATTATGTCTCGCCCACCCTGTTTCCGGCCAACAGCACCCAGACGGTTTCTTTGGTGTATAGCGATAGTGCGACGCCGCCCAACGTCTACAGCAATAGCTGGCCGGTCGTCGTCGAGGCCTATAACGGCTATGCGACCGACCACCAAGGGGGTTATGTGGGGTTCCTGGAGGGCTCGGCGGTGTTCACCGCGGATAAGGGCGGCCATACCGGCCTGACCGGAGACCGCGCCATTGACTTGTCCGGCATCGGGTCGGGCGGCGATGTCCACATCGGCATGGCGGCATTCTTGAACCAGGGGGCAACCAATAGCATGATGAGCGTCTCGTTGTGGATGAAGATGCACCAGATCAGCAACGGGGGGATGGTCTTCGCCCGCTCGGCCACCGCGGGCGGCGGCGGTCGTGGGTTCTCGGCCCAGGCCTGGAGTGATGACAATCTCTATTTCGATACCGCCGGCTGCTGTGCTATCGGCACCCAACGGATTTTGGCGTCCATCACGGCGATGCCCAATTACGTGGACGACACCTTCTGGACACAGTGGCATCATTACGTGTTTTCTTACAATACATTTGTTAAGAACATCTGGGTGGATGGCTACCAACTGGATGGGGATTTTAGCACATCTCCCCTGCCCACGGACTTCCGTGACCTCTTTTTCGGCTACGATGCCGGGGACAATGTCTATCAGCAGGCGCTGATCGACGATGTGTCCGTATTTGCCAGCGAACTTACGCCCGCCAGCGTGAGCGCCCTGACCAACGGGGTTTCTCCGATGGCCCTCAGTGGTGAGACCCTTTTAGCCTATTGGGATTTCAATACCTTGAGTCCGGGACCGCCCTTCGTTTCTCTGACTTCCACGCCCGCCCCCAACTCGACCAACAACCTGCCGAACGTGGGTGCCAACATCCTCATCGTGAATCGCAATACCCAGGTGCAATTGAACACCATCACGCTGGCGCTCGACGGCCAGGATGTGACCTCGTTTGCTAAAAGCGCCGTTAACGCAGGCGGAGCCGGGGTCACCTTCATCACCCCCACGAACCTGGTGGCGCACTCCACGCACCAGTTGACGGTGGCTTTTGCCGATAATGCCACGCCGCCGAACCTGGTCACCAATACCTGGAGTTTCACCATCGGCAGTTACGGGGGGTATGCCCACGATCTGATGCACAACTACCTGGCTATGTTCCTGAACAGCAGCCATTATTCCCTTGCGGGGGGTGGCCACACCGGCGCCGCCGGGGACCGTTCCCTGGATCTCGGCACCGATGGCCAAAGCGGCGCTACGGTGGTTGACCCGCCGTTCCTGGCCGCTGCCAACTCGGCCGCCGCGTCCAACATCCTGAGCGCGTCGTTTTGGCTCAAACAGCCGGTCCTCGCCAACAACTCGGGCGTCTGGTTCAATTCGCCCAGCGTCGGCCGCGATTTCCAGGCGCATACCCCTTATTCGAGCCCCGGCACGATCTACTTCGATACCGCCGGCTGCTGCAACGCGCCTCAGCGGATCAGCGCTGCCATCACCACCTTCGCACCCTACACCGCCGCCAATATCGGCACGGCTTGGTGGACCAACTGGCACCACTTCGTGTTGATCAAGAACGGGAGTGATAAGCAGGTCTGGATCGACGGCCAGATGTTCATGGAAGGGACCGGCACGGCCTCTCTGGCCACCGATATCAACCTGATGTATATCGCCAACATCCAGGGCGGCGGTTACAGCGCGCACGGGCAGATCGATGACTTTGCGATCTTCGGCGACGCCCTGAGCTCTACAGCGATTGGCCAGCTTTATAGCGGCCTGGCTCCTACCAGCCTGGGTGACACCAATCTATTGGCCTACTGGAACTTCGACGACGTGGGGCCGGCATTCCTGGTCCAAAACTCGCGCAGCCCTGCCGCCAACGCGACGGGTGCCACTGCTTACGGGCCGAGCGCCTACCTCCAGTTTCAGTTGGAGGACGGTTCGACCGCCGTCAACACGAACACCGTGCGCCTGCTGTTTAACGGTGTGGATGTGACCGGGCACATAGTGCTCACCGTTCCCTCACCCGGCCTCACCCAGATCCGCTACGCTTATGCTCCGCCGATACTGGCCTCGGGCTCGACCAACCAGGTTATGGTGTTCTTCAATGACAATGCCACCCCGCCGAACCTCGTGAGCAATTCGTGGGTGTTCGTAGCCGAAAAATATAACGGGGTTACCCACGATGTGGTGAACAGCTACGCGGGCCTGATCTGGCCGCCCAGCCATTTTTCGCCCAACGGGGGCGGGCGTACCGGCCTGCCGGGCGATTATGCCATGGATATGAGCACCCTGGGCGGGGCGGTGCATGTGGATGACGCCACCTTCCTGCGGCCAGCCGAGAGCAGCAATACGATGACCATCTCGTTCTGGGCCAAGAAATATGACACGGCCAACTGTTCCGCGTTTTGGATTAACTCTCCCTCCAGTTCGGGCGGGGGCCGTGGCGCCCAGGCCCACCTGCCGTATGGCAATACAATCTACTTCGACACGGCCGGTTGCTGCACCGGCGGCACCCAGCGTATGAGCGCTTCGATTACCACTTTCGCCGGGTACCTCGCCGCGGGGATCGGCGACGGTTGGTGGACCAACTGGCATCACTATGCGTTCATGGTCAATGCCGGCGACAAACAAATCTGGATCGACGGCCAACTGTTCCTCGAACTGGCGGGTGCGAGTCCACTGCCGCTGGACTTCACTGATATGTATATCGGATTCGACCCCCCGGACAACCTGAAGATACACGGCCTCATTGACGACTATGCCGTCTTCTCGACCGCGGTCAATGCGACCAATATCACGCTCCTGGCCCAAGGAGCCTTGCCGACCGCGCTATCGGGCGAGACCCTGCTGGCCTATTGGAACTTCAACGATGTGCCGGTGATCAGGCCCACTATTATCATCTCGTCCAGCGGTCACAGTGTGACCATTACCTTCACGGGAACGCTGCAGTCCGCCACGGCCGCGGCCGGACCTTACACGGATGTGGTGGGCGCGCCCAATCCCTACACCATCACTGCCTCGGGCCCGCCGAAGTTCTACCGGGCGCGGCAATAAGTCTCAAATTCTCTCGCATGGGATTGGGTTGAGTGGTGCTAGTGGCCGGGGTTTCATCCCCCGGCCACTATGCTAGCTTATGGACCACGATAAACTATGAAACCAGTGGCGCGCATCGGTTGTCTGTTCACCCTGCTGCTGATAGGCACGGGCCTGGAGGCGGCGGATACCAAGCCGGCTTTGCCGCCGGCCGGCCCGCAGCCCTATCCCAAGCGGCTTGAATGGTGGGCGGAAGGGCGCTTCGGGATGTTCATCCACTGGGGCCCCGTCAGCCTGAAGGAGACCGAGATCAGTTGGTCCCGGGCCAACACCAATCCCAAATGTCCTAATCGGGGGGCCATACCCGCTGACGTTTACGATACGCTTTACGAGCGGTTCAATCCGACGAATTTCAACGCGCGGGATTGGGTGGCGTTGGCGAAGGCCGCAGGGATGAAGTATATGGTGCTGACCGCCAAGCACTGCGACGGCTTTCTGTTATGGGACTCCCAGGCGGATAATTATAACATCATGCACACGCCGTTCAAAAGGGACGTGTGCGCGGAGTTGGCCGAGGCGGCGCATGAGCAGGGGATGCGGATCGGGTGGTATTTCTCACCGATGGATTGGCGGGACCCGGACTGTCGCAACGAACACAACGACCGCTTCGTAGCCAAGTTGCAGGCGGAGTTGCGGGAACTGCTCACCCACTATGGCCGGATTGACCTGCTGTGGTTCGATTGTGACGGGCGTGAAGTGCCCTGGGAGCAGGAAAAGACCTATGCCCTGGTGAAGCAACTTCAGCCCCAGATTATCATCAACAACCGCTTGGACGCGGGCCCAGGTTTTAATGTGGCCGCGCCCAGCGGCATCCGCCCGGGGGCGGATTATTTCACCCCCGAGCAGTGGATTGGCGGTTACGAAGACCAGAGCCCATGGGAGTCCTGCATGACGACCTCCCGACGAGGGCAGTGGTCCTGGGGTGGAAAGGCCGATGGCGCAAAAACCGCCGCGGAAGTGATGGAGATGCTAATCCGTTGCGCGGGCGGGGATGGCAACGTGCTGCTCAACGTTGGGCCGACGCCCACGGGCGAGATAGCTCCGGAGCAGTCCGCTCTGATAAAAGAAGTGGGCGTCTGGTTGGCAAAAAGCGGTGAGAGCATATACGGCACACGCGGCGGCCCGTTCAAACCGGGCGACTACGGGGTTTCCACGCGCAAAGGAAACACCATTTACCTGCATTTGGCCGAAGGGAGTGGCGACCCCTGGGTGTTGCCGGCGATCCCGGCGAAAGTGGTCGCGAGCCGAGTGCTCACGGGGGGCAAGGTGGAGGTCAACCAGGGGCCGGATCGGCTAGCGGTCTCGATTCCCGAAGGTGACCGTCAACCCGGCTATACGACCGTGGCGCTCGAATTGGACCGATCGGCCCTGGGGTGGGTCGCGATGGAAGCCCCTTCAGTCCCCTCGCTTACCACTAAGGCCAAGGCCACCGCCTCCAACGTGTACCAGAACCAAGCAGAATTCGGTCCCGAGAAGGCAGTGGATGGCCTTAACAACACTCGCTGGGCCACTGATTCCGGCCTCAAGTCCGCCTGGTTGCAGGTGGACTTTGAGCAGCCAAAGACTTTCGATCGCGTCGTGATTAAGCAGGCCTTTGCGGAGCTTCGCCGGGTACGCCAGTTCGCCATCGAGTATTGGAAGGACGGCCAATGGGTGGCCTGTTATGAGGGCAAGAATCTGGGTGCCAGGCTTAATGCTCGGTTTGCGCCCGTCACCGCCCAACGTGTCCGGCTCAATATCACCGAAGCCACCGACGGCCCAACCATTTGGCAGTTCGACCTTTTCAAATAGTCCATCTAGCGCTAACTTAATAATACCTATGAAAATCAAACACGCCCGGCCCGCCATTTACGGTGCGGCGGCGCCACGCCGCCATGCGCTGGCGCGGGTCGGCCGCGCCAGCGTCCTTCCGGAAGCCCAGCGGAACCGCCGGAGCCCCGCCTTCACCCTCATCGAATTGCTCGTCGTCATCGCCATTATCGCCATCCTAGCGGCGATGCTCCTGCCCGCCTTGAGCAAGGCCAAGTCGAAGGCCGCGATGAGCACTTGCCTGAGCAATCATAAGCAGTTGGCGCTCTCCTGGACGATGTACGCCGATGACAACCAGGATATGATGGTGAACATGAACAACACCGACAACGCCAACCTGCCCGGGCAAACCCAGCATCCCTGGCGCTACCAGCCCCCGACGACTTACTATGCCAGCTCGTTGCCGGTGACGCCGCCCCAAAACGGGATGGGCGCGCAACAATACGCCATTCAATTGATGAACGAGTGTGTCAAACAGGGCGCCTTCGGTCCTTACCTCAAGAGTGCCTCCGTCATTCACTGCCCGGGGGATATGCGTTACCAGCGGCCGGTGGGAAACGGCTTTGCCTATGGTAGTGTCGCCGGGGTCACCGGGTTGAACGGCCAGACTTGGACCCAGCACCCCACCCAAACGGAGATCCTGACCAAGCGCCTGCAGTTGACACGTCCAAGCACCCAACTGCTTTTTGTAGAGGAAAACGATCCTCGCGACGAGAACTGGGGCACTTGGGTGATGGGGGTCAACGGGACCTCAGCCACCTTCTGGCTGGGCACGACCTTTGTCGATTCTCCCGCGGTGTTCCACGATAACGCCAGCACCTTCAGCTTTGCCGACGGTCACGCCGCGGGTCGAAAATGGCTGGACAGCGCCACGGTGGCCTACGCCGGCAGTATGGATCCCAATAAGTACGGCAGTTCACCGAGTGCTGCCGCGACCGCCCGGGATGTCGCCTTTGTGGTCCGGGGATACCCCTTCATCGGCAACGAATAGCGCGCGCCAACGCGGAGCTCAACGCGCCAAGGGGTAGGGCGATTACCGACCCGAGGACGCGGTCTCGAACCGTGTCGGGAGGGTAACGGGGCCCGCGCCGGAACGAGCACCCCAGCACGGCCGAATCGCCCGGCGCTGGGCGAGTGGTGGGGGTGGCTGTTTCAGCCGTTGCTCTTGCGGAACAGGTCGAGTTGGCCGCCGGGGGTTTCTTCGCTCGCTTCCGAGTTCGGGGAACGCTCGCCCAGGCTGAGCGGTTCCGCAGCCGCACCGAGATGTTCCCGGATCCCGCTCCGGCCAGCCGATCCGAGCGGGCTGATCATCGTCTCGCCGCTCGGATGGCTCACTGCGAGCAGGGCCTGGTCGGGCAGGGATTCGTCATCCAGCAAATCGGCCCGGTTGCTCGTTGCGATCACCTGCGTGTGGAGCGAGGCGGCTAACAGGGCGTTCCGCAGGACGCCGGCGGCTCCGGGATGCAGGGCGGCTTCTGGTTCCTCAATGGCGACCAAGGCCGCCTGTTGGTCTGGATCGCGATTCGCGGATTGAAACAGGGCGGTCAGGACCCCTAACGCGCGCAGGGTGCCTTCGGACATATTCTCGGCCAGGAACCGCCAGGGCAGTTCGTTGCCCCCGACTTTCTGGCGGAATTCCAGGGTCGCTCGGTTGCCGATGTGCCGGGTGGCGACATCGACCACACCGGGAACGACTTTCGAAAGCAGTTCCACCACCCGGGCTTTGGCCCAGGGACGCTCGGTGCTGAGGCGATTCAGCATACTGGCGAGATTACCGCCGTCTCTCAGGAGCACTGGGCCGGCGTCCACCGGTTGCCAGTCGCGGATTTTGTCGGGATTGAGTTGGTAAAAACCCATGTGCGTGAGGCAGGCGTACAGGGGGCGGAATTCGGGCCGATGGGAAACCGCCGCCAGAAAGAGCCGATCCTCCGCGGCGGGAGGGAGGGGTCTGGGATTCGACTCCGTGACCACGCCCGAATTGACCACAAAAAAAGTGTCTTCCTGGAGAGTTTCTCGAGCATAGAGGCGGCATTCCTCCCGCTGGACCTCGAAACCTCCGTTGGGTTTGGGCCCGACCCGGAAGGCATAAAAGCCGGACGTCGAGTCGGGCAAGACAAACTCGAGGCGCATGCCCAGGTGATTGGGATGGCCCAAGGAACGACGACGGACCTCGTTGATCCCGCCGCGCTCGCGCAGGGCGTGGACCAGAGAACTGTTGAGGGCTTCGCCGGCGAAGCGAAGCGCGTCCAGGAAGTTGCTTTTGCCGGAACCATTTTGGCCGACCAGGAAATTGAGCGGGCACAGTCGTACAGAGCAGGAGGCGATGCTCTTGTAATTCTTCAGCACCACACGCGTTATCAGAACGGACCCATTCATGGCCACGCTTATACCATTCTATGGGAGACCGTTCCATGCCAAAGTGCGCGGCTGTTGCCGGATCGCGCCAGGAATGAGTCTACCTCGGCGGTGGTGTGTCGGTCAGATCCCGTACAAAGTTCACTCCGCCACCGCAAAGCCCATTGGTTCGACGGTTTTGCCGTTGGGGAGACGGAAGGGGGCCGCTCCGAAATTCACCGTCACCGTCTGGCCGTTGGCGAAGAGGGTTTGCTGCACCGCGCGGTCGGTGGTGAGGAAACGATGGTCGAGCATCTCGGAGTAGCCGGAGCGGCGGACGTACGGGCAAGTATTTCGGTAGCTTTGCGCGAAACGGGCCTGGTTTTCCTCCCACAGCTTCCGGTTGAACATGAACATGGGGGGTGTCCCGTAGAGCACATTGAACAGGTCCCGCTTGTCCCAGAGGGCGGGGAGCTTGTTGTTGTAGTCGCCCCAATACCATTGGGCCACGGTGCAGTCGTGGAAGACTAGTTCCCAGAGCGGCAGGCGGTAGGCGTGGCCGAGTTGGTATTTCGCGACCCGTTCGGGGACGCTGGTCAGGATCTCGCTCATGCGCCGGCCGGCATCGGGCACGCGATAGGGACCAAGGCTGAGCATACCCTCGAAATAGTGAAGGAAGGGCACCGAGGCGTCATGGCCGGTTTCGCAGCCGGTGACGAGCTTTTGATCCTCGGACATGTAGCGCAGGAGCTCCATCTTCCACTGTTTGCTCTCGGTCCGGGTCATGGGGTGGTTGGTGGCATAGCACTCGTGCCAGGGGGCCGCGGTGGTGGTGTCGATGAACCGGCATTGGTACGGGCTGGAAAGCAGTTCGGCGGGAACCCGTGCGCGGGCGAAATCCAGCGCCAGCTTGTCGCAGATCACTCCGCAAGAGATCATCGAGTTGTCTTTGGCCTCGACGCCCCAGCCTTTGATCCATTGGCCGCGGGCATCCAGGATGATCCCGTTGGGCCAGGCGCCGGTGGTCCAGTCCCCATGCACCCAGCGGAGTTTGGGAAACTGGGCGGGGTCCATCACGTCCTGGTAAATATCGTAGCGGCTGGTGAGGACGCCGAGGCTGTTGAGGGCGCGCAGATTCTCCGGCGGTTGGGCGTTGCTCCAGAGGAGGTGCTCGATACCCGCGCTTTGCATCTCCTGGACTATCGCGACAGCATTCCGTTCCCAGCACCAGACGTTCACTGCGCCGATGAGCCGGTCCACGTTCGGATTGGCGCGGCGTTTTTCGGCAAGGGTCTTCAGGAGGCCGATCTGGCCGGCGTAAGCCCGGTATCGCTTGGCCATCGCCACATGCCCCCCATGGTCGAAGAACACATATCGGAGTTTCCGCGCGTAACCGAAGTTACGGCGTTGCGGCTCCCATTCGGGGGCGATAGTGAGCCGCCGGTCAACCCGGCGCATCTGGATGGCGGCGTCATCCGGGGTTTCCAGGATGCCCATCTGCCCGGCATTCCCGTCGGTCACGCCCCAAAACGCCATGCAGATGCCGTGTCCGCCGTAAGCGATCAGCCGATGGGTCTCCACGCTCTCGTCCTCGACCGGATAGGAAATGCCCTCATTCATCGGCACGACCAGATAGTCACCCACGGCGCTCTCGAAGGGGTGGGGGAACCGGAGCGTGGTCGGCATTGGCCCGGAGGCAGCCAGTTCGAGCGTGAACTCGGGCTGATCAGCCACCAACTCGACTTTGCCCGTAACTTCCAGGCCGGACTCGACGTGGTAAAGTCTCAACCGAATCCTGCTCCCTTCGGTTGAGGCGCTGGTCAGGATCAGGCCCGAGGCTTGCGCCCGCTGCGCCCATTCGCGCCCCGTGCGGAGATCATGGACGCGGAAGGTGGCATTCGACGTGATGAGCGTCACGGTGAGGTCGTGATTCGAGACCACCAAAGCTGCGGCCAGACCGGAAGCCCCGTTTCGCGCAGGGCCGGACGCGCGCAGGACAAAATCATCGACCCAGGCAGTGATCTTGCCGTAGCCGATGAGCCGGGGTTGGATCTGAACGATGCCATCGGGAACGAGCAGGCGTGTGCGCAATGGCTGCCAGCCTCCGCCGGCCTCGGCCTCCCGGCTGGCGTAGCTCCATTCGGCCGCTTGATTGCTCTTGTTCCACGTCGAGGCGCAGAACTCGAGGCTCCCTTCGCCTTCGGTCTTTACCCAGACCTCCATTTCGAGGAGGTCGCCGGGATGGACCTCCAGCCGCTGGCCTGGCTCGAGACTCCAATCCTCCGCGGACCGGTGTTCGACCCGTCCGGCCGCTTTGCCGCCGTGACGAACCTGTTCATCCAACGCCAGCGTGCCCGCCCGGTCCTGCCGGGTCCAAAACCGCCAACCGTCGAGGCCGGACTCGAAACCGCCATTGGTGAAAGCGGCGCCATAAGCGGATGCACCCGTGAATACCAGAGCCAAAAGCCAAGGAATCTTCATCAAGGGAACTGTATCGAAGCCCAGCGTGAAGTGAAAGGGAAAGCAAGAACTCTAGTAGCCTTCTCCTTTCGATTCCACGGGGTCTGGCCAGACGGCGTCGAGCCCTTCCCAGAACCCCGGTTTTCCTCCCGGCCCGGGTCGCGGGTCGCCGCCATCATCCCGGCCATCCAGGCCGACGGAATAGAGGAGGAAAGTGCCGTTCGGCCTGGGGCGATAGCTCAAGGAATTGCCGCCCATCGGGTCGCCTGGCGCCACTGCCAGAAACTCCGGGATTAGCGCGGCAAGCGTCTCGGGCAGGCGCCCGTGTCGGAGTTGATAGCGCGTCAAGGCGAGGGCTGCCAGGGTCATCTGTCGCTCGGTCTCGCCCTTGATGGCGGTTTCCGTGGCGCGGATGAAGTTGGGCTGGTTGTCCCAGGAGAGCCGCCGGGTGAGCTGCTGGAAACCCGCGGAAATCGGCGACTTCCGCGTCGTCGGGGGAGTCATCTGCGCCTTCACCGTGGTCCACCGCTCGCCCGCGCGGAGGCTCCGGACCCGGTCCAAGCTGGACTGAGTCTGCTGAAGGTAGAGCAGTTCATCAGCCTCGGCGCTGGTCAAATGATAGATCGGAAGGAGCACCCCGTCTTCGAAAACTGAGGCGAGATTGGGCACTGCCGGGGTGGGCGCGACGCTGCTGAGGGACAACCCGCGCGCGGTCGCCGGATTCTTGTGGAGCAGGGTGGCGTATTCCAGCCCCGAGATACGGCTGCCCATGAGACCTTTCTCCAAGCCCCCCCAGCAGGTCATCCCCCTCGACGCCCCCTTGCATCCGGGCGAGTTGTGCGTCCGTCCAACCCGGAGCTTGCAGCGCCTCCCAAATCGCCACCGACGCCAAACGGGTTATCGCCACGCGGATCATCTGCGCCACCAGGCTATACTCCCTCCGGTCCACCTTCCCCAGTGCTGCGAGGGCCGCCAGGTCGAGTGAAGCCGCTTCGAGGCGGTCCTGGCGCACCTCGCTCATCGCCGCTCCCATGAGCCACTGGGCGGCCGTCCGCATGGACACAAAGTCGATGCGCGGACCGAACAGGAGGTTGGTGCGGGGCCCGCTATCGGGGGCGGGGTCTTTGAGTGCCGCCCGCAATTCCTGAATCGGTCCTTGCAAGGTCTCCACCTGGCGGGCAAAGGCCTCCCAATTCCACGCCGGATTCGGCCCGTCGCCCGGGCCCAGCCACGGATTCGTTTGGCGCCAGGCCACCTGGGCCCGGCCTGGGGAGCTGTACCAGCGGAGCGGCAACGTCCCCGGCGTAAGTGGTTGTCCCCGGGTCTTGGCCGCGGCGGTGACGAGCAGCGCGAGGGAGGGGCCCCCATTCGTGCTGCGCTCGCGTCCCAGATCGGCATAGGTTAGTTTCTCGCCGCTCGCCTGTAATAAAGCTCGGTATTGCGCGAGCGCGTCCTGCCTGTGCGACCGACAGTCGTAGAGGGTGAGACCGACCAAAGCCAACAAGAGGAGCCCCGACATAATGGGCAGTCCCGGATAGCGGCGCAAAATG
>TBL_comb47_HYPODRAFT_10003428_pt1 | contig 18783 bp, 20 predicted proteins | sample TroBogypolimnion_40_FD_10682 | JGI IMG/M metagenome (IMG submission 10682)
GACTCCATNCCCTTTATCAACTTTAATGACATCATTTTTTACTTTTTTACCTTTACTTTTTTCTCTCTTTTTTTTTCATTTTTTTATTTTTTTCACCACACACTACCTTTACTATTCTTTTATTCTACGGAAACCCAGGTTTCCGTAAACCTTCCTGACAACATCTTATTTGGTTCTTTTATTACACCGACCAGCGGCGAAACAATTCGCAACAATTGGAATGCAATTCAACAATCATACGATTCAGGTATACCGGTTATCGAAATCAAATGTGGTCTTGGAAAAGCAATTGACGAATTCCTAACCGACAACAAAAATTGGATTCTTAAAGAACGGTTCACAAACAACAATGGTCTTACTGTTTTAGAGAGAATAAATTAGACACTGATATCGGCTCGCGTAATATGAAAAAATCGTTTGTATTTTTTGACTCCATCGGGAGTATATCCGTCGCTTTGTCGAACAGGGATCATTCGAAATTTGTAAAAACTCAATATTTGTCGAACTAGGTTGATGAGTGGCCATCGCTGGGTTTTGTCGGCGTTTTGTTGTAGACCTGTCATAAACGAAGAACTAAAAACCGTCTTAAGTTGAGGAATCATTTCTTTGATTTCATTGTATTTTGTAACGGATAATAATTGGTCTCTCGGTAAGAACATGCCATCTAGTTCGTTCATAGACGCTTCACAATAAATTCCAACAGTGTATAGTATTTTTTTACTATGTTCATCCATAGTAAAAAAATATATTTATTTTCTTCATATCTAACTCATAATTGCGCTGTTCTAGATATTAAACTCTGGTATATGATACGTATCAATTATTTTGACGTATTTGGCGATAATTTTGGGGTTAATCTTGTTGATCATGATGTCCTCCGCCTGGTAAACATTGTTCAAGTTATCAATGTAATAAATGATGCCTTGAATTTCCTGAGCCCACACATCGACCTTTTTCGTGTTGATCTTGTTTTCACATAGGGCATCGACGATGCCGTGGGGTGTTCCTTTGACGTGGGTCCCGCAATATTCGCATCCTATTTTTTTCCTTCGAGTGCACTGCTCGTTCGATGCCCGTTTAGCACAACATCTATCAAACACGGGGACGAAATTTTTAACTCTCTTCCGCTTTTGGAAATCATCCTTGTTAAACGCCAACCTATCATAATCATAAATATATTGCAATAATTTGTTTGCATTGTCGTCGTTTGACATCCCAAGCGAATCTGCCTTTTCTCGAATATGATCTTTAAACTCGGTGACATAAGTCTCGGCCTTTTTATTTAGACGCCGTTCCATGATTTCTTTATATGATAATCAATAACAATATATCTCTAGTTCAATTTTTTATATATGTATGAAAACAGTTTAGAGTGTATATGCAATGATAAAGTTATAATTATGTATTATTATGATACAACGGTAAAATCAAAGATGACACTATTAAAAAAATGTAAAATAGGATATATACTCCGTAAACATCTTCTCCCACACCCCAAAAGTTCAATATTTTGCTAAGCGAATAAAAAAACAATATTGAACTAGCAATGACAAGGAATTTTTCCATTTATAATTATATACTCGGTATAAAATAATAATATATTTTTCATACATTTGTTTGCACAATATGAAAACTCAAAGGTATTTGTTGTTCGTGTGTTTTTACAACGATTAGAGGAGCGTTTTGATACATTCTCCCGTCGTCTAGTTCTAAACAACCTATAGACACACTGTCGTATACCGACGCCCATTTCCCATCACAATCTGTTATCCGCATAGTCATAACTTCATAGTGTTTCTCCAATGTTGGATGATGTAGACGCTGTTTTTTTACAAATGACTCATCTACATCGTCATCTGGGTCATTTAATTTTACAAGAGTAGCCCCGTTAAAAATTGCGATCCTGACGACTCCATAATGTTTCGCAGCATTATCAAAATCTGTGAAATAATAATAAGGTCCCATCGTCATATAATCTAAACTCTTCCCAACCCCAAATGTGTAAGTCGCATCCAATTCTTCTTCGCTTCTGCCTACATAGACGACACTAGGTATTTCAACAAGTTTTTGATTTTGATCTCTCAACAAAAACAGATTGATGTTATCTATCACGAATTGTGTCGCGAACGGATTTACTTGTTTACCCGATACATGTTTTAGATTTACAATTTCGTCGACCAAACAAAATAATTTGTCTTTCTTATCACAGTCGGTCATTTCGTAAAACACAAATGGTTGTCGATTGATATTTTGATAACCCTTATAGCACAGCGCGGGTTCATATTGCAAAACATCAAACAAATACTTTCGAGTCATTGATATTATTTGTTTTGTATTTATGTCATACAAATCGATTTGTGGAAAATTTAAATCCAAACTGTCGTGTAACAAAATTTTTAAAAACGGTTTCATGCCGCGATTATCTAGTGTATAACAACAAATTCGTATTTTATCCGCGATTTTTACGCCGTGAATATTCTTTTTCAATGTATCCATTTACGTATTACACCTAAAATTTATTTATCTATTTTACGCCGAATAGTTTCATTGATTTTCTCTTCGCGATTATCCATTACAAATTTGGTCAATTCTTCTGCGACAGTTTCATCGTTTTTGTAATACATTTGCAAAGCATTGAGCAATGTCTTGGCGTTTATGGGTTTCTTCACCTTATTTTGCTTGTAAACCAACGCTCCTCCATTAATGTCAAAACAATCGATTGAATTTGTCTTCATAACGGTTACAAGGTTGTCTGTTAAGGCTTTTTTTTTGTTGGTTCGGTCCTTAATTTCTGCTTTCAATTGAGCAATTTCTGTATCGAATTTAAGCCATTCTTTAATGTTGTTCACAAGTTGTTGCTTAGTCTCCATATTTCTATATTGACACAAATTTTTATATTGTTATTTATTTTTTATTTGCATTCTTTAGATTGTAATGCATCTTACACAAAACTCCTTCAAATACCTGCTTGCAACAAGGAAGCCCTTCATTTTTTCCAGATTTTAAAATTTCTCCACACAACTTTGGAGCATCACCTGTGGATGGGTTCAGCAATGGGACATCAATGGTTATACTAGGAACGACGATTACATTTTGTGATTCGCTTTCTCCTACAGCAAAACTATTGTAAAGATTACAAATATTGACACACATTTCATTCATCATGTTATTTAAATCAGACAACCCAGTATCAGTTGAAACATGATCCATAGGTTCGAAATTATTTGGTACGCCTTTCGTCAATACTTTCATATTGTTGATTGCAAACATAATTTTTTTCCTACGCATTTTCAATCCATCCACATATAAAATTTGTAATTTTGTATATTCCTCAAATGTATTCTGCATTAAATCCAACGATTTTTTAATCTCACTTGTTTCCAAGTCTTTCTCTTTCTTTTTGTTTTCCATTTCTAGTTTTGATGCAAGTTTAGCAGCCAACTTTGTCTTCTTGATGTCATTCTTGATATTATTCTTATGCTGACCGATGACGACCTTTTTATGGTCATAGCAATAATTTTTGGTATCTCCGTAATTGTTTCCCGTGATTTGACTCCCGTAGCAGTTGCATTTTACATGCGTAAAATTTAAAGCGTCTTCTGGTAAGTCTGGATCAAAATATATGTTTGGAGATGTAAATTCACACTTGATTGTATTTGGGTTCACATATGGAATATTTACACCAATGACTTTTTGTAATCCAAAATCTTCATAAAATGGCAATATCCCGGTCTGCTTCGATCTGCAATACGGACATCGTATTTCACCGTATTTCAACGAACCAGCAGTCCCCTCCATACCGTTAAACTTTAGCCTGTGATTTACAAGGTCGTGATACAATGGAACATAATTAAATTTATGACCGCACGCCATTGTAACATATTTGTCTACCAGGCTGCAATTTGAAATTAAACATTTATCATCGTATGAATCTGGCTCTTTTTCATCAAACGATTCATACAATTCCTTATAAAAATCGATATCTCCTTCAATATTGTATTTCTTCATAATATATTTTATTTTACGATATATCTTTATATTTTTTATGTTTATTACATATATCGATGTCACCGCCAGAAGTCTGGGGTCCTACAGTATGGACGTTTTTTCATACACTAGCGCATAAAGTAAACGAACAACAGCCTCCTATTTTCTTTCAACAAATTTTCGGAAAAATAAAAACGATTTGTCAATATTTACCGTGCCCGCAATGTTCGCAAGACGCGACTGCATTTTTAGCAAAAACCAACGTAAACGATATCAAAACAAAGCAAAATTTAATTGACAAAATGTACATATTTCATAACTATGTAAACAACAAGAAAAAAAAGAAGCTATTTAATTATAGTAATATAAATAAATACAATAACAACAATCTAATTTTAGTATACAATAATTTCATACAAAATTATAATACAAGAGGGAACATGAAACTATTGGCAGAGTCGTTTCAACGAAGTTTAATAATTGCTGATTTGAAAAAGTGGATTACACAGAACATACGGAGATTCTTTGAAACGCCCGTTACAACACTACCAGATTCTTCTGGTTCTCAGGATCAAGACACAAATCAGTCACTCGAGACAAGTCAATCGACAGACAATCAAATTGTCTGTAAAAATATTTAGTTCACAGAGCTTATCAGCTCACCGTTTTTGTATAGGGAACATTTAAATGTTTGTTCTTTTGGACGGGAACACACCGCTTTGTTGCTCGAAACCTCATTGAAAAATAGATGTTGTTTGGATCCCCCGTTATACATAAAGGTAACGATTAAACCAGATGACACCATACCAAACAATATATTTATAATAAGGTCGACTGTATTTTTAACACATCCTTTATAAACCTTGATAAAAATGTCAAATGCAAAAAACGACAACAATCCAGAAAGAATCCAGAAGTTGATTGCCCCATTTACGAACATCGGCACCGAAATATACACTATAGTAAACGCAAACACAAATGCACTAAACGTGGGGTTCCCATATTTGCTGTATTGGATCGAGGTGCAAATGGTATTGTCGTTTTCGATCGATTGCGACCCCGTCATCATATACCAATAATTTCTCAATACACAACATGCCAAGAGAAATCCTAAATAGATAAACCCCTTGAAATTTTGAAAAATAAAGGACATCGAAATCAAACAAATCGCGAGAATAATTGGCGAATAAAACGACAAAAACACAACAAGATTGAACGGTTGAAATAAAATCAGTGGCGCATTATTATTATTGTTTTGCATCGGGCGTGTATACACTTACTCACTATAATATTTTCTAGTATTACAAGATATTATAGGGTGAAAACTATTTTTCCAAAATCAAATCAAACACGGTTTGTATGTCGCTCACACAATGAAATTGAATACCTTTTAATATTTCGTTATCTTTGTATTTTTCCATAATCTTATCGAAATCTCTTTTATTTTCACCGGGGAAAATGAACTCTTTAACGCCTGAAGGGATCGATTGAATTATTTTGTGTTCCAATCCACCAATCTCGGTTAAATTGTAATCAAAGCTCGTTTCGCCAGTAATCCCAAAATAATTCTTTATCTTGATGTCGTTGAACAGGCTGTATATTAAAACGGTAAATGCTGTGGTGGCGGATGGTCCGTCTTTGTTCGTGCTCAGGTCGGTGCAATTCACGTGTATTCCACAGACGTTGTTTGCCTTAGCATCGTTGTATCGCTGTATCAGTTCTAACTGGCGTTTTGGATTGGTCAAATTCCACGCATTTGTAAGACTCACACTAATCGATTCTTTCATGACATCGCCGAGCGACCCCGTCAACGTAAGACTCAAAAATTGAGATGAAGGTATGAAGTTAACTTGTAACGGGAGGACTCCGCCCATCGACATTTCGTTGGCCCACAACGCGTTTATCACTCCTATTTTGCTTTCTTCGTGGATCTTAAACGTCGTAATCTCTCTCTTGTCTTTGAAATATTTTGTTTTTACATCATCAATCGTCAAAACAATTGGCAGATCTACGTCAACATCGGCATTATTCAATATATTTAAATTCACCTCGCCGACAATTTCAAACAGGGCCTCTTTTAGTTTGCGAACACCTGGTTCCATTGTGTAGTTCTTGATAATGAATTTAATCGTATCCTCCGTGAAGATAATCGCGTCTTCGAGGCCAATGTTCTTGTAAATTTCGGGAAGCAAATGTTTTTCCGTGATTACTATTTTATCATCCAACGACAAACTATCAAACTTAATTCTATGAACTCTGTCCAACATAACTTTATCTATCGCGTTTGGATCATTGTAGGACAAGATGAACAATACTTTCGAAAAATCCAAATCAATTCCAGTGAAATATTTGTCCTGAAACTCGCTGTTTTGTGTTGGATCAAGCAAGTGTGTGAATATTCCAGTGATTTCCTTTCCATGTTCTGTTTTTGATATTTTGTCTGGTTCGTCGATTACTATAATGGGGTTCATGCATTTCTTATCAATTAATATTTGAGCGAGCTGACCCCATGTGCTACCGACGTAAGTGTAACCATGACCGACTAGCGTAGACGCATTTGAATCGCCTCCTACCGCCAACAATGCCAGCGGCCTCGATTCGCCATTTTCGTCTTTCAGGCAATCCGCCAATCCCTTTGCCAACGTCGTTTTCCCTATACCAGGATTTCCTTCAAATCCCAATACGTGTCCGGTATTGTCTCCGCTTTTAGAATTAATCCATTGGGCGATTACGCGTTCTATCTGTTTCTTTGCCTTATTGTGACCAAACACCGACTTATCTAGCGTCGATCTTACGCTCGTCATGTAATCTGTGATTTGATCAATATTCTTCTTTAGGTTCAGGATGTCATCGCGAAGAATTGGGTTGTTACAACTGAACACAAGATGACAATCGTTCAACAAGTTCGAGTGTTCTGGTTTTTTACACGATAATATGAATTTCTCAATTTCACACTTGAGATCACTCTTTTTCGCAGTTGTTTTTACGACTTGCATTTTGTGTTTTGTCAAGACGATGTTTATTTTATTCACGATACTGATTAGTTCAGTTTTGTCAAGACCGTTCAACGATTTGTGAACGTCGTCCAATCTCGTTAATATTTTATGCACTCCTTCGTTTTCTTCGTTAATTTGTCTTATGTATTTAAAAATCTCGACGCTTGTGTACTTGTCCTTTTTTGGTATGTCTGGAAACATTGTTTCAACGTTGTGTTTGTAGTAAATGTCTTTAAACTGCGTTTTGATTGTATCCATCGTATTCATAATGGGTTCTCTCTTGTAAACCCCAAACGGTATTTTCAAGAGTCCGTCCAAATATTGTCGTGCTTTCGAACCAGAATCCTCCGACTTTGCCTTTACCTCTTTTAGTTTCATCATCGCCTTTTCTTTAACGCTATCCGGAGCATTCATAAGACATATTTGTTGCTCGAGCGGGATCTTGTTGATGTCAAAATTAGACAAATCGTTAGTGTATTGGATTGTCCTCTTCATCGCCTGTTTAAAATATTGTTTTACATACCAAGTAAAGCTATCGAATAATATCGTCTGTTCTTGAGTATCTACGTTACCACTTCCACTAGTTTCGTTGGACAACAGGTCATATAATAAATATGCAAGATATTGGTTTTCGTGTGCAGACGATTTTATCAGCAAATAAATTAACGTGTTGCGTTTTGAAAACATGTCATCTGTTATAAATTCCTTTACAACACGGCTAATTTGTTTTTGGTGTATAATATTGTTTTGACTCAAATAACCAGCAAACTTGTTGTATATGTCACTGCAAATCGAATTTATTAAATAATCTTTTAAACTCAACGATTTGAAAAATTTGTCAAATGACTCATTGTGAAATTCAATATCGACTGGTAAATTATTTTTAATATCTTCTTGTTGTTTCAATATATATTTATTGTTCAACAATTCAATTATAACGTCATCCAATATACCATATATTATGAGACCTTTTTTCGATAAACTATTGTAAATGTATATTTTTATACCGTAAACCCTCATATGAAACTGTTTGTAACTGGATAAAACATCAAAACATTCCAGATTTTTTGTATTTCCATCAATATATTCATCGTCAGTTTTCTTTGATTTGTTATTATTTAGAATCTTATATCCCGTAGGATGAAAATATTTTTTCATCAGGTCGAATTTACTTGATTCTATGTCTGTCTCTGTCAACTTGTTGTTATTACCAAAACATATCAGTAACAAGTCTTCGATGTTTTCTGTTCCGTAATTCTTCAACAAACTAGAGAGTTCATTATTAATTAACTGCAAGTAATTTATCAAACTGTCTGGGGTTGAGTTTGTGGTTGTGCTTTCATAAGCATCCGTTATCTGATTATTTATAGATATCAGTTTGTCAACACACATGTTTACTTCGGTAATTCCTAAAATATCCAAAACCTTGTTCTTTTGAACATGAATAATCGTTCGCTGAATAACCTCCTTGAAAAACATAATCTTTTTTTCTATAAGCAGCATTACATCCTGCGAATGTGAATTATTCGTGTTCATTTCCTTTTTTAGTTTTATGTTATTTTGTTTATCCGTCATTATATTCTATGTATTTTAAAATTATATAAAATTGTCGTTATTATTGCAAAACAACCTAAAACGTTTTATTGTAATTATACAATGGGAATTCCAAGTTATTTTTCATACATTGTCAAAAATCATGCTAATATTATTCAAAAATTGGGTTCAAACAAGTTCAAAGTGAACAATCTTTACCTGGATGCGAATTCAATTATATACGATTGCGTGCATAAGATTGATTTCTCTACAGGCAACATCGAGACAATTTACAGAAATGTGTTTGATAAAATAGATGAATACATCTCGCTTATAAAACCAGACAACTGCGTGTTTATAGCATTCGATGGGACAGCGCCAGTCGCGAAATTGGAACAGCAGAGACAGCGACGACATAAATCTCAATATCAAAACAATGTCTCGAAAACCATATTCAAAAGAACTGACGACCCGTGGAACACGACCGCAATCACACCGGGCACAACTTTTATGATTGGTTTAAACGAAGGAATTCGAAAGAGATACAATGATCCTTCAAAATACAACCTACAAGAGATACTCCTGTCGCCCAGCGACGAATATGGGGAGGGCGAACACAAACTGTTTCAACATATACGGGCGTTTCCAGAACAACACGCGGACCAAAATACTGTCATTTACGGACTGGATGCGGACCTAATTATGCTTTCGATCAACCACCTTCCAGTAAGCCCGAATATTTATTTGTTTCGCGAAACTCCGGAATTTATCAAGTCGATCAATTGCGAATTGGAACCCAATGAGACATACTTGATGGACATTCCCGAACTGGCAAAGATCATCGCGCTCAATATGAACAACGGGGAGCCCGATCTACAACGGAACCGCATTTACGACTATATTTTCATGTGCTTTTTTCTCGGCAATGATTTCATGCCGCATTTTCCGTCGGTCAACATCCGGACTGGCGGCATTGACAAAATGTTGAATGCATACAAGGCGACTGTGGGAGGAACGAACGATGTCCTAACAAACGGCAAGGTTATTTACTGGAAAAATGTGAGAAAAATCGTTCAGCATTTGGCGGACGCGGAAGAGGAGAATTTCAAGAAGGAATCCTCTTTGCGCGACAAACGCGAAAAAATGCAAATGCCAGACATAACACCTGAAGATAAATTGAGACGGTTTGATTCGTTGCCTACCCACGATCGTAAATTCGAAATTTTTATTAACCCCCAAACCCCGAATTGGCAGCGAAGATATTACAAGACGTTGTTCGATGTCGAAATTGACGAAACGCGGAAAAAACAAATATGTGTAAATTACTTGGAGGGGCTCGAATGGACTATGAAGTATTACACGGGAGGCTGTGCGGATTGGAGATGGCGTTACAATTACAATTATCCGCCTCTTCTCAGCGACCTCATTCATTACATTCCGTATTACGAGACAGAATTTATAAGCAATAAAAAACCAGCCCCCGTGAGCGAGTTGGTTCAATTGTGTTATGTGTTACCAAAGGAGTGTTTGAAATTGTTGCCTGCCAAATTGTGTGATAGGGTGCTTAGCAAATACAGTCATTGGTATACTGACGTCGATAATTGTGAATTTGTGTGGGCCTATTGCAGATATTTTTGGGAATCGCATGTTCAGCTTCCCGAGATAGATATCGACGAATTGGAGAAATTCGTTCAAATAAACCGCTGATTTTTCGGGTACAACATCTTATTATTGCTATTGTACACCCTTGAAGATTTAAAATGGGACGATTTTTGAGTAATAAAAATATATTTAGACTAAATAAACATAAAAATATTTATTATATAAGATTAGTATGGATACAGACGAAACAGAAACAATAAATCAACTGCGTCAGGAAATTCATAATTTACAAGATGAACTTAATAAAACGAAAGAACATCTCAAAAAATATACTGCTCCTTCAAATATGAAAAAATATTATGATAATCACAAAGAAGAAATAAAACAGAAGGTAAAGGATTATAAGGAGAAAACAAACTATGTATATAACCCATCAAAAGAACAAAAAAAGAAATGGGCGAGAACAGCATATTTGAATAAAAAGGCAAAAAATGCCAAAGAACATAATGATTGGGATGGAAATGTTTAGGTATATTATATAGTTGTTTATATAAAAAACTATATAAAAATTATTTTCTTTGTATAGTATATAGATAGAATGGTGAAAAAGAAGAAGTTGAAAGACGAATTCAAAGAGTTTAGGAATAATGACAAGTCCGCTTACAAAACATTCAAAATACCACTCAAATCTATTTTACAAAACCGAAATCTAATCCAACCTGTCATAAACAATTTAGTGTTTGAAATGAATGATTTAGTCATTCATGCTTATCAGTTTATTCGGCTGTATGTCATTAGTTGTTATTCCAATAAAACGAATTTACCTGTAATTGATGATACATTCATTTTGTATTGTTTGAAAGTTTTAGGAACTCGTGATAACCGAGGACGACAAATGGTAAATGTTGGATTATTGGAAAGTTTAGAAACATTTTACAATACCGTCAAGTGCTAAAGTTAAGCCGATAAAAAGGTCAGCTCTGTTCGTCATAGTTGTTTCAACAACGACTAAAATTTTGAAATATTTGTTACGATAAATGGTAACAAATATTGATATGATTAAGGTAAATAGCGTTTTTGTTGGACGAACAAAGCTGATCTTTTTATCGGCTTAACTTTAGCACAATCCGGTAAGTTCAATTAGCGCTTGTATTCCCATTGGATTATATGCCCCCCCCCCATTATACATCATACATTTTACAGTTGTATTAGATAATGAAATTAATAATAATTCTTCTTCCATATAATTACACTTATATTTTACACCTTTAGACATTGAAAACGCCCATTTGTATGAATTTATATTATTATATATATTATATGAGTAAAATTGTTAGTATTTTTGGTGGTATTGGAACTAAACAATCTCATTATAAACACGCAATTGAAGTATACAAGAGTAATGGATATGTAACGGAATTTTATGGTACAAAACACCTGAATTGTGTTATTCCAACAAAATTTGCTAAAAATATAAAATATGCATATGCTAATGATACAATGGGAACTATTATCCATACCAATTCGGGTGGGTTTTGGTCTGGTTTAGAGTATTTAGCGAAAACCACAAACAATAAATTATTTATATGTGAGGCTGGACCATTAAAACCCAATACATCATCACTGATTTATACACTTGAAAAAATATATAACTTCAAATGTCCAGGGTTTATTTCAAATAATATTAACACCATTTGTGACATAATTAGAATACCTCATGATGAAAATCACGAATGGCACGCGAAATATAACAACGATTTAAAACAAATAAAAAACCTTGTATGTTTAACCAGCAAAAACGATAAAATAATTAACAGTGAATATATCAATAATATAATTACAACAATTAATAATGACAACAGAATTGCAAAGCGATATGAATTTGATAGCGGAGCACATTGGAACATATCGAAAACCGAAACACAAAAATATCAAGATGTTTTACAACAACAGTTAGACCAAATAACGAAACAATAGAAGTTGTCTGTAATTTGATGGGCATTTTCAATGTCCAAAGGTGTAATAAATACAAAAAACCACTCAAAAATTGTCCCATTTTAGAGTAATGCGCATTTTATGTGCCGACCTATAATACTTCCAAACTGATAAACGAGTGTTATAATTGTTTTTATTTGTTAAATAATCAACAAATAAAAAAATGCGTTGCTCTAAATCTTCAAGGGTGTAAATGTCCATTTTCGGAAAAAAGCCAAACAGTGTTTGAAAAACATGCATTTGTGACCATAATTGAAAATTAGCGTCTGGTGACCAAAAAAATAATTTTCACTTTGTGACGATAAAATTTTTATTTTTAGATTCGTAAGTTGTAAAAAATGTATAATATTTAGCAATATTATACATATATGGCTACAGAAAACAAACAAAATATGAAATGTAATTTTTTTTGTGAAACGTGTAATTATACATGCTCTAAAAAATTTTGTTGGGAACAACATCTTTCGACAAGGAAACATACAGATGCTACAAAATGCTACATAAATGCTACATAAATGCTACAAATAAATATGCTTGTGTTTGCGGAAAAACATACAAACATCACCCGAGTTTTTATAGACACAAAAAAACATGTGACTATATTGCTGAGACATCAGCAGATAACATCGCTCCCGACACAAACATAGTAATACAACTAATAAAGCAAAATGATGAATTCAAGAATATGTTACTAGACCAAAATAACAAGCTGATAGAAGTTTGTAAGAACAATAATTCAAACGTGTTAAATCAGTGCAATATCAATTCACACAACAAAGCATTCAACCTGAACGTGTTTTTGAACGAAGATTGCAAAGATGCTATGAATGTAACCGAGTTTATCGATTCATTCAATCTTCAATTGTCCGATTTCGAAAATGTAGGTAACGTTGGATTTGTAAATGGTATTTCAGATATAATAATCAAGAAACTAAAATCGCTTGATGAGAACGAGAGACCCATTCATTGCACTGACCAGAAGAGACAGGTCTTGTATGCAAAAGTAATTGATAAATGGGAAAAGGAAGGAGATGACAATAAGATCCTTAGAAGGATAATCAAATGCGTAGCTTTCAAGAATAGTAAGAACATACAGCTTTTTAGAGACAAGTATCCGGATTGTATGAATTGGGATTCAAAGCATGCTGATCGTTATCAAATATTGCGAATCGAATCACTTGGTGGACTGAACAACGAAGATGTTGACAATGAAAATAAGATCATACGAAAGATAGCAAAAGAGATTTTGATTGACAAAAGTCTTTAAGTAGGTTAGGCCATTTATTATTTAATTTTCTCGGATTTTTTGTTCAAGACTTTTTTGGGAAAATCGTTTTTGGACATTTATAAATGTCCATTTTCGGAAAAAAGCCAAACAGTGTTTGAAAAACATGCATTTGTGACCATAATGAAAAATTAGCGTCTGGTGAGCAAAAAAATAATTTTCATTTTGTGACGATAAAATTTTATTTTTTTTATTTGTAATTTTAATAAATTTATTATATTTAGGGAATATACCTAATGATTGTTAACTATATTACATCAAAAATACATCCGTTTTTTGAATGCGCAGATTGTGATTTTAAATGCTGTAAGAAAGGTGATTATAACAGACACATACTCACTATGAAACATAAAAACCTAAAAAAAACTAATAAAAACACATCAAATTACATCACAATAAACAAATATGAATGCATTTGTGGGAAAACATACAAACATCAATCTACGTTGTGTGCTCACAAAAAGAAATGCAAAACAACTAATAACGAACAAAAAGAAACCGACCCAAATCTTGTTATCGAACTAATAAAACAAAATGAAGAATTCAAGAGCATGTTACTAGACCAAAACAACAAGCTGATAGAAGTTTGTAAAAACAATAATTCAAATGTTTTGAATCAATGCAATATCAATTCGAACAACAAGGCGTTCAATCTGAATGTGTTTTTGAACGAGGATTGCAAGGATGCTATGAATGTGACGCAGTTTATCGATTCATTCAATCTTCAATTGTCCGATTTCGAAAATGTAGGTAACGTTGGATTTGTAAATGGTATTTCCGATATAATAATCAAGAAACTAAAATCACTTGATGAGAACGAGAGACCAATTCATTGCACTGACCAGAAGAGACATGTTTTGTATGCAAAAGTAATTGATAAATGGGAAAAGGAAGGAGATGACAATAAAATCCTTAGAAGGATAATCAAATGCGTGGCCTTCAAGAACAGTAAGAACATACAGCTTTTTAGAGACAAATATCCAGATTGTATGAATTGGGATTCAAAGTACGCTGACCGTTATCAAATATTGCGAATCGAATCGCTTGGTGGTCTGGGCAACGAGGATGTAGACAATGAAAATAAGATCATACGAAAGATAGCAAAGGAAATCACAATTGATAAAAGTCTTTAAGTAGGTTAGGCCATTTATTATTTAAATTTCTCGGATTTTTTGGTCAAGACTTTTTTGGGAAAATCGTTTTTGGACATTTATAAATGTCCATTTTCGGAAAAAAGCCAAACAGTGTTGGAAAAACATGCATTTGTGACCATAATGAAAAATTAGCGTCTGGTGACAAAAAAAATAATTTCCACTTTGTGACGATAAAAAAAATTTTTTTTATTTCAAACAGATTATAATATTTAGTAAAGATATAAATGGATATAAAAAAAACGCCAGAAAACGCCAAAATATATAATTGTATTTATTGTGACTTTCAATGTAGTAAACAAAGTGATTTCGATAGACATCTCGGGAGACCTAAACATAAAAAAAACGAAAAAAGATATAAAATGGTAATAAAAACGCCAGAAAACGCCATAAAAATAGTGTGTAATTGTGGAAAAGAATACAAATATTCATCTGGATTATGGAGACACCAACAAAAATGTAATTATAAGGATGATCTGCCCAATGAGAACATAGTAATACAACTAATAAAGCAAAATGATGAATTCAAGAATATGTTGTTAGACCAAAACAACAAGCTGATAGAAGTTTGTAAAAACAATAATTCAAACGTGTTAAATCAATGCAATATCAATTCGAACAACAAAGCATTCAACCTGAATGTGTTTTTGAATGAGGATTGCAAGGATGCTATGAATGTGACGCAGTTCATTGATTCGTTCAATCTTCAATTGTCCGATTTCGAAAATGTTGGTAACGTTGGATTTGTAAATGGTATTTCCGATATAATAATCAAGAAATTAAAAGCGTTGGACATTAGCGAGCGTCCCATTCATTGCACTGACCAGAAGAGACAGGTCTTGTATGCAAAAGTGATAGACAAATGGGAAAAGGAAGGGGATGACAATAAGATCCTTAGAAGGATAATCAAATGCGTGGCCTTCAAGAATAGTAAGAACATACAGCTTTTTAGAGACAAGTATCCAGATTGTATGAATTGGGATTCTAAGCATGCTGACCGATATCAAATATTGCGAATCGAATCACTTGGTGGTCTGGGAAACGAAGATGTAGACAATGAAAATAAGATCATTAAGAAAATAGCAAAAGAGATTTTGATTGACAAAAGTCTTTAAGTAGGTTAGGCCATTTATTATTTAAATTTCTCGGATTTTTTAGTCAAGACTTTTTTGGGAAAATCGTTTTTGGACATTTATAAATGTCCATTTTCGGAAAAAGGCCAAACAGTGTTTGAAAAACATGCATTTGTGACCATAATTGAATTTTATCGTCTGGCCACAAAAAAAATAAATTTCATTTTGTGACGATAATTTTTTTTTATAACTTTGTTTTTTTATAAAAAAAAATAATATTTTGGGATTATATACCTCAAAATGACAACGATCGACAACGATATTAAGCACAAATTCAGCGATAAATACTCATGTATTGATTGTGATTATAGAACATATAGAAAATGTAATTTCGGTACACATCTTTTGTCTAGTAAACATGCAAAAAACGTGATATCGACAACGAAATACAACAATGATTTAAGCAAAAAGTATACCTGTGGTATATGCGACAAAGGTTACAATGACAGAGCTGGTTTGTGGCGACATAAGAAAAAATGTCTCCCTGTCGAAGAAACACAAATCCAAGATAATATAATGATGAATCTCGTCGTAGAACTTCAAAAACAAAACCACGAATTTCAAAAACAAATGTTGGAAACACTAAACGAAGTTTGTAAAAATAACAACACTAATATCACAAACAACAATGAGAACAAGATCATTAAGAAAATAGCAAAAGAGATTTTGATTGACAAAAATCTTTAAGTTGTATCTGGATAATTTTGTTTGAGGAGCCGTAGATCTTCAGTCTCGTTTACATCTAACAAAGTAAACATTTCTTTTGTTCGAACACAATAGTTATCACAGTCCCCGCGAACACATTTGATTTGTTCCCAGTATTGTCTCGATAAGCACGAATAGTGATTCAAAATAAACCATTCTTGTTGCAATATAACAAAATAGGTTGGCGTCATGTGTATTGGGTTCACGGCTCCACCATGATGCACGTTTAATGAATCGAATTCAAATTGGGAGTTTACGAAATATTTGTAATGGCATCGTGGTTTAAGTTGTCTCATCGTGAAACTTTTCACAATGGACGAAGGTTGTTCGACGTGACCATTCGACCCAAACAAAACATCGGTGACCTGTATTTGTGCATAATGATTACATTGATCCAAAATACAATTCAGATCGACGTGTTGAGGGGACCACAAATATTCGTCAAGATCGACAATCAACAACCAATTAGTTTCTTTGATGTGAGACAAAATGAACGAATTGTATAAATCGCGCTGTCGACTAGTATAATAAGTCCATCCGTGAACGTGGGATAATGTGACAAGTTGTTTATCAATATACGGAGAAAGGACGTCCATAAATGCATCCGTGCTATCGTCGTTGATCAAGTAAAAATGTTCGACTCCATGATGCAAATAGTGATCCAACCACTCCTTGAGTATGGTAGATTCGTTTTTGAATACGGCGCCAACAGAAAGTTTATACATATTATTAGCGTCGCATAGTATTTAAGTGAATTTGAAACTAAAAAATATAATAGTATACGATTGTAAATGTCAAAACAAATAATAAGCGAAATTGAAAACCGAGATGCGTTTTTTCATTTGTTGAAACACAACCCCGGATTGATCATATTGAAACTAGGTGCATCTTGGTGTGGTCCATGCGAAAAAATAAAACATGTAGTGCATGGATTTTTCGCAACGTCTCCCGAAGACGTCGTTTGCGGGGACATTGACGTCGACCAATCATTTGATTTCTATTCTTTTTTGAAGAGTAAAAAAATGGTGAACGGAATCCCTGTGTTATTGTGCTACAAGAAAGGGAATCAAACGTATATTCCAGACGATGCAATTACTGGCGCTGACCCGGGAGAACTACACAAATTCTTCAAACGATGCGGAGATCACTTGATAACTGCGAAACGAAACAATCCAAAATAAAAATATATTCTAATAGTAAATGAAGTCGATCGTTCACAATATTATATTCGTTGCAATTTTGATTGTGCTTATGTTTCTCTACAATCGATTTGAGGACAAACGAATGAGAGAGGAATTGCAAGACAACAACGATACAATCCAAAAATATCTCTTGGACGATGTTACTTTAGCCGAGAGTAAAAAGCCCATTTTATGGATACATGTTCCATATGAATACAATTCGCGAAAATGGCTCAGTTTTGGGTCTCGCAGTTCTCTCGAATTGAATCAGCCGTATCTCTATTTAACTGCGAAGAGTATAATCAATCGATGCGATGAGTCGTTCACAATTTGTATCATAGACGACGGCGCATTCGCGAAATTGATTCCCGGGTGGAATGTCGATATGACGAGCATCAGTGCGCCCATATTGGACAATATGCGAAGACTCGCAATGATGAAACTATTGCACATTTATGGAGGATTGATTTGTCCATTGTCATTTGTTTGCATCAAGAATTTGGAGGGAATGTATATGAAGGGCACGCGAGGAGACAAGATGTTCTTGTGTGAAGTGAATGATCGCAACATAACGTCTACGTCACATGAATTTTACCCAAGCTTAACTTTTTGCGGAGCGCCCAAGGAATGCGAAACTGTAAAGAGACTGATAGATTTCATTCAACGAACGATGTCCAGTGATTTCACAGCGGAAACAGAATTNCTTGGGAACTTTGACAGATGGGCAAACAATAAAATCAAATCTGGTGAAATCAATTTGATTGATGGTGTAGAAGTTGGTGTGAAAACAATCGACGAGAAACCTATATTAATTGATGACCTGATGTCGAACAATTATTTGAATTTTTACACTGGGACTTATGGTATCTTGATACCAGCTGAAGAAATTTTAAAAAGACGCAAATTCGAGTGGTTTGCAAGAATGTCACCAAAACAAGTGATCCAGTCCAACACCATACTAGGGAATTATTTGTTGGTCAATGCCGGGGAACAGAGCAATATGTTGGAACCGCTAAAAAACAATGAAGTGAAACGCAATTACGTAGGATTTTGGAAAACGCCGCTGCAAGATGTGTATGGTTTAAGACCAGTCTCGCTAGGAAATGACCTGCTAAAAGTTGAATACCCCAGAAGGTAATACATACGTTTCCATAAGAAGTGAATTTTGCCCCCGTAACCCCCCCCCCTTACTGGATTTGGCTCCACACGGGGGCA
>TBL_comb47_HYPODRAFT_10003429_pt1 | contig 18782 bp, 6 predicted proteins | sample TroBogypolimnion_40_FD_10682 | JGI IMG/M metagenome (IMG submission 10682)
GCCCGTGCCCTGGCCGAGGGCCATCAGCTCGCCACCCGCCGCAATGCCAACCGCCTGCTGGCGCAATTGGACGAAAACGAGCGGGTCCTGCGCGCCTTCAATCACCTCACCCGCGCGATCAGTCCCACCCGCCGCATCACCTCGGCGGCCGAATGGCTGCTGGACAATTTCTATCTGCTTGAAGAACAGATCCAATTGGCCAGGCGCCATCTGCCACGCGGCTACAGCCGCGAACTGCCGCGCCTGCGTGGCGGCCCATCGGCCGGATTGCCGCGCGTTTACGACATCGTGCTGGAGTTGATCTCGCACGTCGATGCCGAGATTGATGAGGCGCCGCTGAGCGCGTTCATCGCCTCCTATCAAACGGTGGAATCCCTGACCCTCGGCGAGCTGTGGGCCGTGCCCATCATGTTGCGCCTCGGCCTCATTGAAGACCTGCAGCGCATCATCACCCGCCTGACCATCGCCCACGAGGATCGCGACCTCGCGGAGCTGTGGGTGACGCGCTTGCAGGACATGGAGGAACACAACCCGGCCCATCTGGTGGTGGTGGTGGCAGACATGGCCAAGTCCGGCATTTCCCTAACACCATCCTTCGTGGCGGAATTCTGCCAGCTCCTCTCACACCACGGTCCGGTGTTGCATCTCGCGCGCAGTTGGGTCGAGCAACGGTTGATAGAGCACGGCTTGTCCATCGAACGGATGGTCGATTTGGAAAGCCAGAGCCAGGCGGCCGACCAGGTTTCCGTTAGCCACTGCATTGCCAGCCTGCGCTTCCTCAGCGCCACGGACTGGAAGGAGTTTGTGGAGAGCCTGAGTCTGGTCGATGCGACGTTGCGGGCCGACCCCGCCGGCTATTACGCGAAAATGGACTTTGCCACACGCGACCGCTATCGCCATGCGGTCGAAGCCATGGCGCGGCACAGCGAGCTGGCCGAAGCGGAGGTGGCGCAACTGGCCGTGCAACTGGCCACCGACGCCAGCGGCGTGGAAGCCGGCGAGCCGCGCGCGACGCACGTCGGGTTCTATCTGATCGACAAGGGCCAGGCCAGGTTGCAACACCTGGCCAAGACCCGGCGGCCGTGGCGCACGCGCATCGAACAGGCCATGCGCCGCTTTCCCATGGCGTTTTATGCGGGCGGCATCGGGCTGGTTACGCTGCTTGCCACCTGCGGCCTGATGCAGCAGGCGCGCCTGCTCGACGCCCACGGCTGGCGGCTGCTGGTTCTAACCGGATTGTTTGTGATATGTGCCAGTCAACTGGGAGTGGCGTTGATGAACTGGCTGTGCACGCTGCTGGTGCAACCGCGGTTGCTGCCGCGGCTGGACTCCAGCGCCGGCATCGCAGCGGAGTGCCGCACGATGGTGGTGGTTCCCACCATGCTAACGAGTGCGGGCGGCATTGATCGGCTGATCGAAGCCATGGAAATTCACTATCTGGCAAACCACGACGTCCACCTGCATTTCGCCTTGCTCACCGATTTCCGCGACGCCACGACGGAGCACCTGGCCAACGATGAGGACTTGCTGCAGCGGGCGCATGCCGGAGTCGAAATGCTCAACTGCAAGTATCCGTCGGACGGGCACCAGCGGTTCTTCCTGTTTCATCGCCCGCGCCGCTGGAATGCCGCCGAGGGCAAGTGGATGGGTTACGAACGCAAGCGCGGCAAACTCACCGACTTCAACGCCCTGCTGCGCGGCGCGGCAGGCGAATGCTTTTCGGACATCGTTGGCGACATCAGCTTCCTGCCATCGATCAAGTATGTCATCACTTTGGACACCGACACCCAATTGCCACGCGACGCCGCCCGCCGCCTGGTCGCCACCATGGCCCATCCGCTGAACCGTCCGGTATTTGACGCCGCGCGCGGAGTTGTGGTGGAGGGTTACGGCATCCTCCAGCCACGCGTCGGCGTGAGCTTGCCCAGCGCCCGGCGCTCGTGGTTTGTCCGGCTGTTTGCCAGCGACGCGGGCATCGATCCGTACACCCGGGCGGTGTCCGATGTCTATCAGGATCTGTTCGGCGAGGGCTCGTTCATCGGCAAGGGCATCTATGAAGTGGATGCGTTCCAGCAGGCCATGGACGGCCGCTTTCCGGAAAACACCGTGCTCAGCCATGACCTGTTGGAAGCGTGCCATGCCCGCTCCGCCCTGGTCAGCGACGTGGAATTCTACGAAGCCTACCCGTGCCGCTATGACGTGGACATCGACCGGCGCCACCGCTGGATGCGCGGCGACTGGCAGATCGCGCAATGGCTGCTGCCACGGGTGCCAGGCTCGTCCGCCGCGCGCATGGCCAATCCGCTGTCGCGGCTGTCACACTGGAAGATCCTGGACAACCTGCGGCGCAGCGTGGTGCCAGTGGCGACGCTGCTTTTCATGTTAGGGGCGTGGCTGCTCGCGGCGCATCCCGCGGGACTGGGCGTGTGGTGGGTGCTGGCGATTCTAACAGTCCCCGGCCTGCTCTCCGCGCTCGTCGAGTTGTGCCGCAAGTCGCCGGACCTGCCGTGGTCGATCCACCGGCGGGTGGTCGGAGCGTCGTGCGCGCGGCACCTCGGGCAGGGGCTTCTAACCATCGCGTGGCTGCCCTACGACGCCTTCATCAGCTTCGATGCGATCGGCAGGACCCTGTGGCGCGTGCTGGTGACCCACCGGCACCTGCTCGAATGGCAGACCTCGAGCGATTCCGAACAAACCCGTCGTGCCGACCTCGGCGGGTTTTATGCCACCATGTGGATCGCCCCGACGCTCGCGTTGGCCGCCGGCCTCTTGCTTGCCGTGATGCAACCCGCGCAACTCGCCTGGGCGCTGCCGGTTCTAGCAGCCTGGGCGGCCGCGCCGTGGCTCGCGTGGTGGATCAGCCAGCCGATTCCAACCGCGACGGTGGTTCTAACACGGGATCAGGTGGGATTTCTGCGCGGCACCGCACGCAAGACGTGGTACTACTTCGAGTCACTGGTCACCGCCGCGGAAAACTGGCTGCCACCCGACAATTTCCAAGAGGTGCCCGAGCCGCTCATCGCCGGGCGCACTTCGCCCACCAACATGGGGCTGGCGCTGCTGGCCAACTTGGCGGCCCGCGACTTCGGCTATCTGGCGGTAGGCGGCTTGATCCAACGCACCCAGGACGCGCTGGCCACCATGCAGCGGCTCGAGCGCCACCAGGGTCATTTCTATAACTGGTACGACACGCGCACCCTCCAACCGCTCCTGCCGCTGTATGTCTCGAGTGTGGACAGCGGCAACCTCGCGGGGCATCTGCTAACCCTCGGCGCCGGCCTCGGCGAGGAGGCTGCCGCGCCGATTTTCACCCCCGGGGTGTTTGCCGGCTTGCGCGACACCGTCGAAAATGTCAGGGATTTCGGCCGCGAAAGCGCCACCCTTACCCGACTCGATGCGGAGTTGGCGGCCTCACCCAGCGGCCTGCGCGCGGCGTTCGTTTTGTTGGACAAGGCGACTGCGACGGCTACCGTGCTGGACACCCTGCTGGCAGACGAAACGAGCGAGTTCAAGCGTTGGGCGCAAACCCTCAGGGCCAATAGTGAGGGCCACCTGGCGGATCTGCTGTTGCTCGCGCCGTGGCTGGCCCTGCCCCTGTCTAACACCATCGCCGCGGGCGACAGCATCACGCCTCCCACGCCGGCGGCCATGCGCCTCAGGGATCTGCTGGCGCGGCTCGACCGGGTGCCGACCTTGGGCGAGGTGGCGCAATACGAGCAAACGATCTGTCCGCAGATCGAAACGGAGTTGCGCAATCTGCCAGGCGATGCGCCCCAAACGGCCCAACAGGACCGCGAGCACCTGAGCGAACTGCTGCGTTGCGTGCGTGATGGCAGCGGCCACGCCCGCCAGCGCCTGCTCGCCTTGGATGGCTTGGCCAGGGAATGCGACGCGCTGGCGGCCATGGACTTCACCTATCTGTTTGATCCGGGGCGGGACTTGTTTGCCATCGGCTTCAACGTCACCGAACGCCGCCGTGACAACAGTTTCTATGATCTGCTCGCCTCGGAGGCGCGCCTGTGCAGCTATGTGGCCATCGCGTTGGGGCAGGTGCCCCAAGAGCACTGGTTCTCGATGGGCCGGCTGCTAGTCGCCGCGCGGGGCACCCCGCTCCTCGCGTCGTGGAGCGGCTCGATGTTTGAGTACCTGATGCCGCTGTTGGTCATGCCAAGTTATGAGAACACCTTGCTCGATCACACCTGCAAGGTGGCAGTGCAACAACAAATCACCTACGGCAACCTGCGCGGCGTGCCATGGGGCATTTCCGAGTCCGGCTACAACCGCATCGACGCGCAGTTCAACTATCAATACCGCGCCTTCGGAGTGCCCGGCCTCGGCTTGAAACGCGGCCTTGGCGAAGACCTCGTCATCGCCCCCTACGCCAGCGCCATGGCACTGGTCGTGTCGCCCCTGGCAGCATGTGAGAACCTGCAACGCCTGGCGGCCGACGGGCGCTGCGGCATCTATGGGTTCTACGAGGCGGTGGATTACACCGCCAACCGCCTGCCACCGGACAAGACGAGCGTGTCGATCCGCTCCTTCATGGTTCACCACCAGGGCATGAGCCTGCTCGCCTTGGACTACCTGTTGTGCGGCGCACCGATGCAACGGCGCTTCATGGCTTGTCCCATGCTCAAGGCCGCGGACCTGCTGTTGCAGGAGCGCGTGCCCACCACCGCCGCGAGCGTGGTGGCCGACGACCTGGCGCCGGAGGTGGCGCGCGAGATGGATGGCGAAGTCGAGAGCGCGATGCGCGTATTCACCAGTCCCACCTCGCCGGTGCCGGAGGTTCACCTCCTGTCTAACGGCCGCTATCATGTCGTGGTCACCAGTGCCGGCGGCGGCTACACTCGCTGGCACGATCTGGCGCTGACCCGCTGGCAGGAAGATGCCACTTGCGATCACTGGGGAACCTTTGTCTATGTGCGCGATGTGGCGACGGGAGAGTTCTTTTCCACGGCCTATCAACCGACGCGGCAGACGACGGAAAGTTACGAAGCCATTTTCACCCAGGCGCGCGCCGAGTTCCGCCAGCGCCAGGCCGGCCTGGAAATCCACACCGAAATCTGCGTGTCCCCGGAAGATGACGTCGAGTTGCGGCGCGTCAAAATCACCAACCGCACCGCCACCGAGCGCGTCATCGAGCTAACCAGTTATGCGGAAGTCGTGCTCGCCACCGCGGCCGCCGATGCGTCCCATCCGGCCTTCAGCAATCTGTTCGTGCAGACGCAGTTTGTACCCGCCTGCGCCGCGCTGCTATGTACCCGCCGCCCCCGCACCGAGGACGAACGCCCGCCGTGGTTGTTGCATCTGATGGTCGGCCACGGCGCCGAAATTGGCGAGGCCTCGTGCGAGACAGATCGCTGCCGGTTCATCGGGCGCGGCGGCAGCCTGGCCACCCCGGCCGCGATGCGCAGCCTCGCACCCCTGTCTAACACCGTTGGCTCCGTCCTCGATCCCATCGTTTCGCTGCGCCGCTGCATCACCCTGCCGCCGCACGCCACGGCCGTCATCGACCTGGTCTTTGGCGTGACCGAGAACCAGGAAGCCGCGGTGGCGTTTGTGGAGAAGTATCAAAGTTCGCGGATGGCCGACCGTGCCTTGGATCTGGCCTGGACCCACAGCCAGGTGACCTTGCACCACCTCAACGTGCCGGATGCCGAGGCGCAATTGTATGACCGCCTGGCTGGCGCGTTGATCTATGCCGATCCCGCGCGGCGGGCCAACCCCGGCGTGCTGCTCAGCAACAAGCGCGGCCAAAACGGCCTGTGGAGCCACGGCATCTCCGGGGACGCGCCGATCATCCTGCTGCACATCAGCGACGAGTCGAAGATCGAGCTTGTTAGACAGGTGATCCGGGCCCATTCCTATTGGCGGATGAAAGGCCTGGTCGTCGATTTGGTCATTCTGTATGAGGATGTTTCGGTTTACCGCCAGTCCCTGCAAGAGCAGATCACCAGCCTCATTTCCTCGGGGATTGAAGCCCAGATCCTCGACAAACCGGGCGGCATTTTCGTGCGCCGCCTCGAGCAGGTTTCTAACGAGGATCGCGTGCTGCTGCAAGCCGTCGCACGCGTCGTGCTCAATGATGAGCGCGGCAGTCTGGCCGACCAAATGGAACGCCGGCGCTTGTTCGGACCGCGGGTGCCGGCGCTCATTGCCAGTCGCGCGGCCGTCACCGCGTTGGCCGCTGCGCTGCCTCACCGCGAGCTGATCTTTGCCAACGGACTCGGCGGCTTCACCCGCGACGGTCATGAGTATATCATCACCCTCCAGCGCGACGAGACGACCCCGGCGCCGTGGGTCAATGTGCTGGCCAACGCCACCTTTGGGACGCTCGTTTCCGAAAGCGGCGCGGCTTACACCTGGGTGGAAAACTGCCATGAATTCCGCCTCACCCCCTGGAGCAACGATCCGGTGCGGGATCCCACGGGCGAAGCGATCTACATTCGCGACGAGGAAACCGGGCAGTACTGGTCGCCCGCGCCGTCGCCCGCGCGCGGTGCCACGCCCTACGTCATTCGCCATGGCTTTGGTTACACCGTGTTCGAGCATACCGAGAACGGGATTGCCTCGGAGTTATGGGTGTATGTGGCGATGGATGCCCCGGTGAAATTCAGCGTGTTGAAATTGCGCAACGTTTCCGGCCACTCGCGCCGGCTGTCGGTGACCAGCTATTCGGAATGGGTGTTAGGGGAACTGCGCCACAAGAGCCTGCTGCATGTGCGAACCGAAGTGGACAACAAGACCGGCGCGTTGCTGGCGCGCAATTACGACAACACCGATTTCCCCGGCCGCATTGTATTCCTTGACGTCAACGACGCCTCGCGCACCCTCACGGGAGATCGCAAGGAGTTCATCGGCCGCAATGGCAGCCTGGCGCAACCGGCGGCTATGAAACGCGCCGGGCTTTCCGGCAAGGTCGGCGCCGGTCTCGACCCCTGCGGCGCGGTGCAAGTCGTGTTCGATTTGGCCATCGCCCAGGAGCGCGAGACGAGCTTCAGGCTCGGGGTCGGCCGCAGCCTGGCCGACGTGCAGAGCCTCATCCACCGCTTCCGCCTCGCCGACGCCTGCCGCAACGCAATCGAGGGAGTCTGGGCGCATTGGAGCCGCACGCTCTGCGCGGTGAACGTGGACACCCCCGATGCGGCTGTCAATGTGATGGCCAACGGCTGGCTGTTGTACCAGACGCTGAGCTGCCGGTTGTGGGGCCGCACCGGGTTCTATCAATCCGGCGGCGCCTATGGTTTCCGCGACCAGTTGCAGGATGTCATGGCCCTGGTGCATGCCGAACCGGGGCTCACCCGCGAACATTTGCTGCGCGCCGCCGCGCGCCAATTCAAGGAAGGCGACGTGCAACATTGGTGGCATCCACCCACCGGGCGCGGCGTGCGCAGCCATTCATCCGATGACTACCTGTGGCTGCCCTACGCGACGTGTCGTTATGTCACTTGTCTCGGCGACGCCGGCGTGCTCGATGAAACCGTTGGCTTTCTGGACGCACGGCAGGTCAAGCCCGAAGAGGAGGCATACTATGACATGCCGAACCGCTCGGAGGAATCCGCTTCTCTCTATCAACATTGCGTGCGCGCCATTGAGTTCGGCCTCAAATTCGGCGAGCACGGCTTGCCGCTGATGGGTTGCGGCGATTGGAACGACGGCATGAATTGCGTGGGCAAGGACGGCCGCGGCGAAAGCGTGTGGCTGGCGTTTTTCCTCTATGACGTGCTCACCCGCTTCGCCGGACTCGCCCGCGCCCATCAGGACGCGGCGTTTGCCGAGCGCTGTGTCGCCCAGGCACAGCTCCTCCAACAAAACATCGAACAACACGCCTGGGACGGCCAATGGTATCGGCGCGCCTACTACGACGACGGCGAGGCCCTCGGCTCCCAGGCCAACCTCGAATGTCAGATTGATTCCCTGCCGCAAAGTTGGGCGGTCATCAGCGGCGGCGGCGAAGCGGCGCGCTCGCGCCAGGCGATGCAAGCGGTGGACCAGCGCCTGGTGCGCCGCGACGCGGGGCTCATTCAACTGTTTGATCCGCCATTCGACAAGTCCCCAAACAATCCGGGTTATATCAAAGGCTACATTCCCGGTGTGCGCGAGAACGGCGGCCAATACACCCACGCGGCGATTTGGAGTGCCACGGCCTTTGCGCTGATGGGCGAGAGCGAGCGCGCGTGGCAGCTCTTCGCTCTCCTCAATCCCGTCAGTCACGGCACAACTCCCCAACAAATCGCCACCTACAAGGCCGAACCCTATGTCGTCGCCGCCGATGTCTATGCCCTCGCGCCCCACACCGGCCGCGGCGGCTGGTCGTGGTACACCGGCGCCGCCGGCTGGATGTACCGACTGCTCGTCGAAACGTTGTTAGGCGTCAACCTGGAGGGCGACCACCTGCGCCTGACGCCCCTTCTGCCCGCAGCCTGGCCGGCCTGCACGATTCACTACCGCTACCGGCAGNCGATCTATCATATCACCGTCACCCGCCTCGCCGCCGACTCCACCGACCCGCCTTCACTCATTCTCGATGGCCAGCGACTCGATGACAACACCATCCCCCTGCGCGATGACCGCAGCGAGCACGCCGTCGATATGAAAGTACGCTGAGTTGTGCGGTACCGGTTGAAGTAGGGATTCACCCCATTGAATCTTCCGCGCAACCGGCGTAGTGTCACACGATGACCGGACCACCCCAATTGGAGAAGATAAGCCCCATGCTGCGAATAGGCGAGGGGGACACCGAGCTGGTGCGCAGGCGCCAGGAAATGCGGCACGAGGCGAGTCCCTGCGAAAGCCCGATACAGGATTCCGACAGCGCAGAGCGCGAGGCCAGCGCACGGGCCGGAGACCCGAGCTTTCAAGTGTCAACCAGACTTTAACGAATGCTGAGAAAACCAGCACCTGAACCTCACGGCGCCTAGGACAAGCCCTTGATGAAGCAAAAAAGCGATTCACCCCCCGCCCATGCGGTGACACCGAAAGCACCGGCCGCGCCACCGCCCGCCGAGGAGGAGCCGGCGCAGCGGATCGAGGTGCACCTTCCCGTCATCACTATCCTCAGGGTGTTTGGCGCGCTGTTGGGCGCCTACGCCGTTTATGTGCTGTGGCCCTTGCTGCTGCTGGTGTTTTTGGCGCTGTTCCTGGCAGTGACGCTCCATTCCTTCGTGAACTGGTTGGACTCCAGGCGGATCAGACACTGGGTCAGCCTGCTGGTGGTCATCGGTGGCCTGGTGGGCGTGCTGAGCGTGGGCATGGCACTGCTGGTGCCCGCGCTGCTCGATCAGGTGACCCACTTCGGTCACGAGCTGCCGCGCCTGCGCGAGGAGGCGCTCAATCAGATTCCGCTCAGTTGGGGCGTGCGCAAAAACATCGAGCACCTGCTCGACACCACCAACTGGTCGGTGGCCGACCCGTGGCTCGGCCACGTCGTGTCAGCGGGCGGTGCCGTCATCAACGGCGTCGCCGATGTCGCGCTGGTGCTGGTCATCGCGCTGTATCTGCTGATCGACGGGGGCAAGACCTACGAGTGGCTGCTGGCGTTCTTTTCGCCCTTGCACCGCCGCAAGCTGCGCGTCACCGGACAGGAAATCTCCAAGGTGATCTTCGGTTATGTCTCCGGCCAGGTCATCACCTCGCTGCTGGTGATGATCTTCACCTTCATCGTGCTGAGCGTGTTGCGAGTGCCCGGCGCCTTGTCCCTCGCCATCCTGGCCGGCATCCTCGACATCCTGCCCATCCTCGGGTTCATCATCTCCACGGTGCCCGCGGCCTTGCTGGCTCTAACCGTATCGCCGAAGACGGCGGTTGTGGTCCTGATTCTCTATCTGTCGTTTCATGTGCTGGAGAATTACCTCATCGTGCCCAAGGTCTATGGCAAAAACCTCCGTCTCTCCACCCTCACGGTGCTGCTGGGACTGTTGGTGGGCGTGCTGCTGGCGGGCATTCCCGGATCGCTGGCGGCCCTGCCCGTCATCGCCTCGTATGCGGCGATCGAACGCATCTGGCTCAAACCGTTTCTGCGCGACGGGGTTTCCGAAAAGCACGAACTGCAAAAGGACGAGGCGTTCGGGGAAAAGGAGTGAGCCGGCGAGTGCCAATCCCCAAAGGGAGTGTCCGCCTGTGTACGGCCCTGACACGTCACTGCGCGGCCAATTCGAGAATCTCCCGCACTTCCTTCAACATCTGCGCGGCCACCTCGCCTTCGTAGCGGGAAGCTCCGTTGGAGGTTAGCTTGGTCATCGCGTCGCGCTGTTCCCAAGCGGACTGCGCGGCGTGATAGATCGGCATCGACACCATGATCAGCAGCATCGCACAAGCATAAGTCGGGACCAGGGTCAGCGCCACCACGGCGCTGGAGAACTGGCGGGTGAAAGTCACCGCCAGGGCCCGCGCCAGGCTGGTTAGAACCACCAGCAGCAGCGGTGCCAGCAAGGCCAACTTCAAAACAAGATAGAAACCCAGGCCTGTCACCGGAAGAGCGGTCATCCCAAGCAGCGGCACAAGCGCCGCCGCGGCCGCCACCGCGAGCCAGCCAAAAAGCGGCCGGCCGGCACAAATCCCCAGCGCCGCCGCGCGCCGCCCGAGCCGCCAGCGCGCGACCAGCACCGGCACCACCAGCAGCAACAACGCCAGTGTTAGGAAATGCGCCGCAACCACGACCCCCGCGCCGCCTTTGATAAGCCCCCAATCCTGCCCGCCCAGCGGGGTCAGGCGCAGCAGTGCCGTCACATACGCGAAGGGCAGCAGCACGCCCGCACCTAACATCCACGCCCAGTCAACCGGCAGCAGCAGCGCGTTGATCCTCTGCGCCAGTCGCAGCACCGCCTGCGGCAGGCAGAAGCGAAACAGCGCGAGTGCCAGCAGCCCCACTCCTAGCAGCGCCCACACCGCCAGCGAGCAGGCCCGCGCGGCGATCAGGTGCTCGACGATGCGACCGGGCTGCAAGTCGGCATCGGTGAGAGGAGGTGGGACCATGGCCGTACTCCGAGCATAGACGCTCCCCTCATTCCATAAGGTGCAGCGCTGCTTCAGCGCCCTGTATTCGGGACTGTCCAGCCGTTTGCTTCGTTCCTCGGACCATTGGTGCAGCCTTTCCTTGATCTTCCCGAGGCGCGTGGCTTCGTCCGCCAGCCCAAGCTTCCCGGCGGCGGCATGCAAATTCAAGATGACTCTATCAATATTCACCCTTAGGATCATCGCTTCAACCCACGTGGGATGGCCCATCCCCGCAAAAGCTTTGATAAAAGCCTCAGCATCGCCGAGCAATTGTTTGAATCCGCGCGCGTCGCCGGCCTCACCTAACAACCAAGCCTTCGCCGCGACGGCGTCGGACAGGTGTTCCAAGTCAATGTCCAAGCCAAAATAGGACGGAAGAACCGCCGCCGCATTGACGCATGAAATCATATCATGCGCTCGCACCAAGGGCACTCGTTGGGCGATGAATTCGGTTTTCCGATTCACAAAGGCCGTTTGAGTGCCGGCCGTATGCAGCAATGCCAGCGCCTGACTCAGCTTCTCCTCATTCACGATTTTCCATGTGGGTGCTTCCCCGGCTTTCCTGGAGCTACTGGTTTGGCGTTGCCTTTCGACTGAATGGTAGGCAAGGGTACCCGCCGCATGATAGGTGAACCAGGCGTTGTCCGGATCCAGCCGCTGGACCGTTTCCTGAAAGTCGGGCGGATACGAGTCGTCATTCTCGCTCCTATAGGCATAGGCAAATGCCGCATAATAGGCCGGATTGTCTGGCGCACTGACACACAGCGCGCGCAGTTGCTCGGACCTCGAAGGTTGTGAGAGATCTCCGAACAATAGGAACCTCTCTCGTTCGTTCAAGCCTTCACTGATCGCGTTGCGCGAGTCTGCGGCTGGATCGCGTGTCGCGAATCCACGGCATCCAAAATACCTGAGCACCGGCTTGTAGCTCCATGCCTCATTCACCGCGGCAACCAGCACCCAGGCCGACAGCAGCACCAGCGCCACAGCCAGCACCCTACGCCACTGCGGACGGCGCTTGCGGGCATCCACCGCATCCCAGCGCGCGATCATTGCGTCGGTGGCTGGATGGGAGGGTTGCGCCATGCCTTCTAGCAACTTAACGGCGGTCTGGCGCAATGCGGGCGGGTCCGCCAGCGTTCGCAGCGCGGCATCCGTCAGGCGATCTGGGGCATCGGACATGGGGGGTTGTAGGCGCGACTGCGGCGCGGGTCAAGGATGGAGCGTGTGCAAATGGCAGGGACGTCCGGTGCCTCCTCGTAGGCGCATTCGTCAGAATGCGTGAGGGGCGAGGCCATATCTGCCGGTGCCGCCGCCGCTACCGCCAACGCGTTGTGACCAACGCGCCTACGGAGCGCGGTCTTCCAATTGCACACGCCGGCTGAAGCCAGCGCTCCGTGCCCCGCCAACGCGTTGTGACCAACGCGCCTACGCAGGGGAGTTCCATGCACACAAAAAACCGGCGCTCCCGTTAGAGAACGCCGGCCTGGGGATGGGATGGATGGGTTAGACGACGGCGGCCGGTTCGTCGGCTTCGGCGGCTTGGGCGGCGGCGGCCTTTTGGTCGCGCAGCCAGGCGCGGCGGCTCATTTTCACGCGGCCTTTTTCATCGACGCCGACGCACTTGGCGGTGATGATTTCGCCTTTTTTGACGACGTCCTCGACATTTTCGGTGCGGCCTTCGGCGAGTTCGGAGACGTGGATGAGTCCGTCCTTGCCTGGCAGCACTTCCATGAACGCGCCAAAGGCGGTGATGGAAACAACCTTGCCAGTATAGACCTTGTTGACCTCGATTTCCTGGAACATGCGCTCGATCATGTCCTTGGCACGCAGCAAGCCTTCCTCCTTGGAGGCATAGATGTGCACGGTGCCGTCATCCTCGATGTTGATCTCGGCGCCGGACTCGGCCTGGATGCCCTTGATGTTCTTGCCACCAGGCCCGATGAGTTCGCCGATGCGATCGGGCGGGATTTTCACCGTGACGATGCGCGGAGCATGCGGGCTGAGTTCGTTAGGCGTGGTGATGGACTCGGCCATCTTTTCCAACACCCTGCCGCGGCCGGCCTTGGCGATGTGAATGGCTTCCTCGAGCATCGCGATGGGCAGCCCGGCGAGCTTGAGGTCGAGCTGATAGCCGGTGACGCCTTCGCTGGTGCCGCAGAGTTTGAAGTCCATGTCGCCGTAGAAGTCTTCGGAGCCGATGATATCCAACAGCATCTTGTAGGACTTGAGCGAGCCGTCGTCGTTGGGCACAGTGACCAAACCGACGGAAATGCCGCCGACCGGGCGGGTCAGCGGCACGCCGGCATCCAACAGCGACATGGTGCCGGCGCAAACCGAGGCCATCGAGGTGGAGCCGTTGGATTCGGTGACTTCCGAGGACACGCGGATGGCGTAGGGGAAATCGGCCTCATCGGGGATGACCGGTTCGATCGAGCGCTCGGCCAATGAGCCGTGGCCGATTTCGCGGCGGTTGATGCCACCCATGCGGCCGGTTTCGCCAACCGAGAACGGAGGGAAGTTATAGTGAAGGATGAAACGCTTGCTATCATCGCCGCCGGCATAGTTATCGAAGTTCTGCTTTTCATCGGCAGGAGCCAGGGTGGTGATGGCCAGCGCCTGGGTTTCGCCGCGCGAGAACAACGCCGAACCGTGAACCCGCGGCAGGGTGCCGACTTCGCCATACAGCGGACGCAAGTCGCCGATGCTGCGNCCNTCGGCGCGCAAACCTTTTTCCATGATGGAAATGCGGAANGCCTTCTTCTGGAGATACTCGAAGGCTTGCTCGACATCGAAGTCGGTGGCCTCGGGAGCGCGCTCTTTGATGGCGGCTTCCACTTCGTCGCGCAGGGCGCCGACTTTCTTGGCTCGCTCGGTCTTGGTGGGCGTGTAGATGGCGCCCTCGATGCGGTCGCCGGCGATCTCGTAGGCGATCTCCAACAGGTTGTCCTTGGCCAGGATCGGGGTGAAGTCGCGCTTGGCCTTGCCGGCCAACAGCACGAGTTCTTCTTGCATGGCGACGAGTTGGGCGACGGCGACCTGGGCGAAATGCAGCGCCTTGATGAACTCCTCTTCGGGAAGCTCGTCGGCTTGGCCTTCGATCATGATCACGTCGGTCTTGTTGCCCACATAGATGAGGTCCAGATCGCTTTCGGCGCGCTCGGCGAAAGTCGGATTGATGAGGAANTTGCCGTTGACGCGGCCGACGCGCACGGCGCCGATGGGTCCGCCGAACGGAATGTCTGATAGGCACAACGCNGCNGAGGCGCCATTCATCGANAGGATGTCGGCATCGTTTTCGGCATCCGCGCTGAGCAGGATGGCGATGATCTGGGTGTCATAGAAATANCCNTTNGGAAACAGCGGCCGCANNGGGCGGTCGGTCATGCGGCAGGTGAGGATTTCCTTTTCGGTGGGGCGGCCTTCGCGCTTGAAATAGCCACCGGGGAAGACGCCGGCAGCCGAGGCTTTTTCCTTGTATTCCACGGANAGCGGNAACCAGGTCTGGCCGGGTTTCACCTTGGTCGCGGACACGGCCGTGACCAGGATGATGGTGTCACCGCAACGAACGGTCACGGCACCGTCGGCGAGTTTGGCGAGTTTGCCGGTTTCGATGGTCATCGGGTTGGAGCCGACTTGGCTCGTTAGCGTATGGATGTTCATAGTTTCTTTCTTGTGTTTCTTTGTTCTGCTTCTTGCTGTCAGTGCATTGAGCCTGCGCGGCGGGATTGCCGGGCAGGCGGTCGGTGCGGTGGATTTCGGACTGGCCGTGGCGCATGCCAAACGGCACGGGCTTGGGGGCTGGGGTCCGGCGGCACCAACGGAATGATTTGGCGCTGGTGCCGTTTTGCGGGACGGCCGCGGGGTTGCCCTCGCGGCCGCTCAGCGGAGATGGGGTTAGCGACGGAGGCCCAGACTCTGAATGATCTGCTTGTAGCGCTCCTCGGACTTCGCCTTGATGTAATCCAAGTGCTTGCGGCGCAGCGAGACCAATTTGAGCAGCCCGCGGCGCGAGGAGAAATCCTTGCTGTGGATATTGAGGTGATCCGTGATGTGATGGATCCGCTGGGTGAGCAGGGCCACTTGGTAGGGGGCGCTGCCGGTGTCTCCTTCGTGGAGCTGGAATTCTTTCAGGTTGATTGCGTTATCGCTCATGGTGGTAGGGGATGGATCCAGCATGGCAGCCAGACCGTCCTAGGTTAGGGGTTCGCCGCGGAAGGTAGGCGCGAATCGGCGCTTGGCAAGGAAAATGGCCGGAGGCGGTGGAAATTTTATTTTTTCACGGGTGCGGGGATGCGATTGACGCGGGTGCGCCCACAGGGAGGGAGGACATCTTGTCCCCCTGCCCATGAGGGGTCAATGGGAAGCGGCTTGGCTCAGGTCATTGGCTTATCATGGGCAACGGGCGGGCCGCCCGTTGCCCCCTTGAGGGCGGCCGGAGGCCAGTGCTCCTTGAGGGCCATGTTCCGGGGGGGATGAAAATCCGGCTTGCCCTCGGGGCAAAGAGCGGGCATTGAGGGGGCGCGATGCGAGACCTTACAGCCGAACCGGCATGGCAGGACGAGGATCTGGGGGTGCCGCTCCCGGATTCGCCGCACGCATGTTCGGTTTGCCTGCCGACCTGGAAAGCCATCGTCGGCTATGAGGAGGGCTTGGACAAGGTCCGGCGGCGGATGCGCACCGGTTATCCGCGGTTTTTCCGCCACTCTGCGGTCGAACGCTTGTTTGCCGCAGCCAAGGCCGAGGTCGCCGGCGAGGGTGAGGAGGTCATCGTGCTGCCCACCCGCGCCTCGGTGCAACGGGCGCATCGCTGGGTGGAGCGGCGTATTGAATCGGCCGTGCGCAGCACCAGTTTCCATGGCTTGCAGGTGCTGGTGGTGCCGGGCAAGGCCAAGGCGGCGGCCGACGAGTATTGGCGGCTCAGCGGCGAAATCGTCAGCAGCCGCCAAGCCCAGGATTTTTTCGAGGGGAATTTGCGGGACGGCTCAAAGTCCCACCTCATTGTCAGGTCGCTGGCGAAATTCAGCGGTGCGGAGCCAGCGGACCAGTTTGTGTTTGCCAGCGGGATGGCTGCGGTGACGGCGGTGCTGCGGGCGCTGCCGGGGTTGCGCGAGGGCAAAAAGACGCTGCAACTGGAATTCCCCTACGTGGATTGCCTCAAGGTGCAGGAACTCTTCGGCCACGGCGTGGTGTATTTGTATGAGGCGACCGGCGAGTCGTTCGACGAGGCCCTGCGGCGCATCCGCCACGGCGACTTCGCCGGAGTGTTCACCGAGGCACCGAGCAATCCGCTGCTGCGCACCGTGGACTTGCAGCGGGTGGCGGCCGCCTGCGCCGAAAGCGCCACGCCATTGGTGGTGGACGATTCCGCGGCAGGACCCTTGAATGTGGACGCCCTGCGCTTTGCCGACGTGGTCACCAGCAGTCTAACCAAATGGATCTCCGGCGAAGGCGATGTGATGGCGGGCATGGCCACGGTGCGGGCGGATTCGCCGGTGGCCAACGCCCTGCGTGAGGCGCTGGCGGCCGATGCGGCGGATTGCTCGCCGCTGTATGTGGCGGATGCGGAGGTGCTTCTTTCCAACCTCAAGGGCTATCCCAAGCGCATGGAAAGCGCCAATGCCAACGGCCTGGCGCTGGCCGCCTGGCTGGCCGCCCATCCGGCGGTGGAACAGGTGTGGCATCCGTCGCTGACGACGCCGGAAAACTATCAAGCCGCCATGCGCAAGGGCGGCGGGTTTGGCGGGTTGCTGTCGTTTGTGTTGAAGGCCGAGAAAAAAACCCCGAAAGTCTATGATGCGCTGCGTTTGAGCAAGGGACCGAGTTTTGGCACGCCCTTCACGCTGGTGTGTCCTTACACCTTGCTGGCCCACTATCGCGAGCTGGAATGGGCCGAAGGCTGTGGCGTGCCGGCCAACCTCCTGCGGGTGTCCTGCGGCGTGGAACCTTTCGAGACGCTGCAGGCCGCCTTCGAGGAAGCCCTCGCGCAGGCCTGAGGCCTCACTTCACCTCGTCCTCGGCGTGGACGATGGTGATGATGTCCGCTTGAGCAAGACCTCGACCACCGCTCCTCGCCCTACGGCAACTACGTCCGCGACGGCAAGGTCGTGGTCGAAAACATCGACGTACGCAACGGCGGCTGCCCCGCCGGTGCATCCTTCCTGGGTGTGCCGAGGTGATGGCGACGGCAGCGGGCGAGACTGCCTCGCCCCACGCATTCTGACGAATGCGCCTACCGGGGACAATCAGAAGCTACAGCGAGCCCCTAACTCAAACAGCACGTCATTGTTGATGCCCGCGGAGTAATCGGAAGCACCGGTGACATCAATATGCCGATCGGCGTTGTCCATGAAGATATAGCGAACTCCCGCAAACACCCGCAACGAATCGCTCAAAGTGTAGCTCAGGCCGGCAAACACGTCACCGTAAAACCGCACTTGCGTCTGATCGTCGCTGCCCGCCCCCTGATTGTAAGGAGCAGGGACGCCTCCCTGGGTCCAACTCCAATCATAGGAGCTATCCAAAATGGCAATGCCCAGACCGAGGCCAACATAGTAATCCAGACGTCCGCTGATGGGGGCCTCATACTTGTAGTTAAGGGTGATCGGGATGATGTTCAGATCGACGGACGCCGCTTCCGTTCTNCCACCGACAATGCCGGCAGGTGGGCTGTACATATAGCTGGCGTCATCCTGGGTGAATCCGACTTCCAGATAGATGGCGTGGCTTCCCGCAGCGCCGGGACTCTTGTACTCCATGCCCAACTGTAGGTTGTACATCGCCGCATCAATGTCGGTGACGTAGCCAACCGAGCCGCCGGCAAACCACTGCCAGAGCCCGGTGCTGGGAGCCGGGGCCGTTGTTGTGATTGGGGTTCCCGCTTGTGCTAGAGTGACAAGGGCGAGCCCTGCCAACATGGTGGATGTTGTCGATTTCATGTGTTTTCGGGTTATGGATTGCAATTCGCCTTCCCGGTCACGCTGCCGGAGCGTACCGGGAAAATTCATCTTCCCGCTGGAACGTCAAAACCCCAGCGGGCTGGCCGACACGGCAGTGATAGAAACAGGCGGGGTTGCTGGCAAGCATATTCAGCTCCTCCACGCTCAATTGCGCTGGCGCGTTGCTCGCAACCGTGGCTGCGGCGTCNCGCCGCAGGCNGTGNCTCTGCTGCGTGGCTGCGAGCCAGAACTGCGCTATTCGCGTCGGCCATCCGCCACCGCCCAACGCGTTGTGAACAGCGCGCCTACGGGGGTGAGGCGACCTCAGTCCGCCTCTCCGAAAAACTCCAACTGGTGGACTTCGCCGGGGTCCTCGAAGCGCAGGCCGGCGCCGAGGAGGCGCACGGGGCGGTTGTTGCCGCGGCGCCACGCCTCGGCAAGAAGTTGCTCGAAAACCGCCGGATCCAGGGCGCGACCCGCGCGCTCGGCGGTGGTGCGCGCGAAGTCGGCGAACTTGAGTTTGACCACCAGCGAGCGAATCACGCGCTCGGCGTGGCTGAGGCGCAGGTCCTCGGCGAGGCCTTCGATCAAGCCGCGCAACGGCGGGACCAGCGCGGGCAGGGTGAGGATGTTCTCGCCAAAAGTCAGCTCGCTGCTGAGTGATTTGCGCGGCCGCTCCGGTTCCACCGGGCGCGGGTCGATGCCGCGGCACAGTTCCCACAACTCCACGCCCCACTTGCCAAAGCGGCGCATCAGTTCGATGCGGTCGATCGCCTGCAAGTCGGCGCAGGTGGCCACGCCGAGGGCTGCGAGTTTTTCGCGCATCTTGTGGCCCACGCCCCACAGCCG
>TBL_comb47_HYPODRAFT_10003430_pt1 | contig 18781 bp, 16 predicted proteins | sample TroBogypolimnion_40_FD_10682 | JGI IMG/M metagenome (IMG submission 10682)
TTTACAATGAGCGCAGGCCTCACTTAAGCCTGAAATACAAAACGCCCGATGCAGTGCATCGAGCGTCTTTTAATTAACCTAAAGTAGCATCAAAAACTGTCAACTTATTTTAGGACGAGACATGGTTATTTCTTAAGCTCTAGTGTGCTGAGTGTTCGGGCTCGTACTTCTTTTAGTAGCTCAGCATCATTAATTAGTGATTGTCCGTAAGATGGCACCAATGTACGCATTTTTACTTTCCACTCCTGTGTTTGAATACGGTCACTAAAGCAACGTTTAATCACATCCGTCATTGCTTGAACCGATGTTGATGCACCAGGAGAGGCTCCTAGCAATGATGCAATAGATCCATCTTTGGCTGTTACAATTTCCGTGCCAAACTCTAACTTTCCGCCTTTTTTGTGGCAATTTTTAATGATTTGTACACGTTGGCCAGCTGTAGCAAGATGCCAGTCTTCAGGCTTTGCATTAGGGAAATATTGTTGCAATGATTTCATCCGGCTTTCTTGAGATTGCACGACCTCACTAATCAAATATCGAGTTAAGCCCATATTTCGTAAGCTTGCGAACATCATCGATTTAAGGTTATTGACCTTGAAGGATTTCGCCAAATCTAGGAATGAACCTTTTTTGAGGAACTTAGTGGTAAATCCAGCGTAAGGGCCAAACAATAAAGCAGGCTCGCCATCAATAATTCGAGTATCTAAATGCGGCACAGACATGGGTGGCGCACCAATTGCAGCCTTGCCATATACCTTGGCGTTATGCTCTCTGATAATTTCAGGGTTTTTGCAGACCAACCACAATCCGCTCACAGGAAAGCCGCCATAGCCCTTGCTTTCTGGGATGCGAGATTTTTGAAGGAGAGGTAAGGCTCCACCACCGGCGCCAAGGAATACAAACTTGGCATGAATGGTGTGTGATTTTTTGGTCGTGCGGTCTTGGATGTTGACGTTCCAAATGCCCCGCTTATCTTGCTTTAAGCGACGCACATTCTGATTGAGCTGAAGCTCAAAACCGCCTTGTTTTTGTAGGTGTAAAATCAACCCGCGCGTTAATGCACCAAAGTCCACATCAGTTCCATAATCCACTCGTGTGGCTGCAACTACTTGGTTATCCCGGCCTTCCATAATGAGTGGCATCCACTGCTTGAGCTTGCTGACATCTTCGCTATACTCCATATCTTGGAATAATGGATGTTGGGAAAGGCTCTCAAAACGTCTTTTTAGGAAAGCGACGTTCTCTTCACCCCACACAAAGCTGAGGTGAGGCGTTGGGTTGATAAAGTCTTTAGCTTTTAGAATATTTTGTTCTACTAAGTAAGACCAAAACTGGAGTGATTCTTCAAACGCGGCATTGATTTGAAGCGCGCGGTTTGTCGCAACGCTACCATCTGAATTCTGTGGGGTGTAGTTGAGTTCGCAGTAGCCAGCGTGGCCTGTGCCAGCATTATTCCAGCCATCTGAGCTTTCGCCTGCAACATTCGGCAGGCGCTCAATCATATGAATGGATAGACCAGGGTCCAGTTCTTTTAGCATAGCCGCTAGCGTTGCGCTCATCACTCCTGCGCCCACTAATAAAACATCGACTTGCTGATTCAACATGAATGCGTTGCCTATTTTTGTTAAAAATCGCGCTTTTAATTGAGCGCGCGGACAGCATGATAAGCGTGAATTCGTTTGATGTAAATTGCCTCGCCTAACATGCAGATGGGGCAAACTGCCCCATCTTGATTTGCTGCATTTAAATTAAAACTTAAGTGATGCTTTGTTTTAGCTGTTCAAGAATTGCTGGATTTTCTAAAGTTGAAATATCCGAAGTAATTTCTTCGCCCTTTGCTAAGCTTCGTAAGAGACGCCGCATGATTTTTCCTGACCGTGTTTTAGGTAAATTGTCCCCAAACCGAATGTCGTCTGGTTTGGCAATTGGGCCGATTTCTTTACCAACCCATTCGCGTAGATCTGCGATAATTTTTTTAGCATCTTCACCTTCAGGACGCTTACCTTTAAGTACAACGTAAGCAACAATAGATTCCCCTTTGATGTCGTGAGGCCTACCCAATACAGCGGCTTCAGCCACTAAAGGATTGGCTACTAATGCAGATTCGATTTCCATTGTGCCTAAGCGGTGACCAGAAACATTAAGTACATCATCAATACGTCCCATGATGGTGAAGTAGCCAGTTTCCGCATCGCGAATTGCGCCGTCGCCAGCCAGATATAGCTTTCCACCTAAATCTTCTGGGAAGTAAGATTTGACATAGCGTTCATCGTCATTCCAGATGGTTCGAATCATTGAAGGCCATGGACGTTTAATCACCATTAAGCCACCTGTCCCCCATGGCACATCTTTGCCTGTTTCATCGACGACATCGGCTTGAATGCCCGGGAAGGGGAGAGTGCATGAGCCTGGAATGAGTGGGGTGACGCCTGGCAATGGCGTAATCACATGACCGCCAGTTTCTGTTTGCCAGAAGGTATCCATAATTGGGCAATTGTTGTTGCCTACTTCTTCGTAATACCACATCCAAGCTTCAGGATTAATCGGTTCGCCTACTGAGCCTAGTAAACGTAAGCTACTTAGGTCATATTGCTTAGGATGAAGCTCAGGATTGGTGCTTGATGATTTAATCAATGAGCGAATGGCTGTGGGCGCTGTGTAAAAAATACTGACTTTATGCGCAGCAATCATCCGCCAAAAACGACTTGCGTTGGGATAAGTCGGAATTCCCTCAAATACCACTTGAGTGACACCCAAAGCCAATGGGCCATATGCTACATAACTGTGGCCAGTAATCCAGCCCACGTCTGCAGTACACCAAAAGACATCACCATCTTTCGCATCAAACGTCCAGCGCATGGTGTTCATCGCATGCAGCAAATAGCCCGCAGAGGCGTGTTGAACACCTTTTGGTTTGCCTGTCGAGCCAGATGTGTAGAGCAAGAATAATGGGTGTTCTGCATTTACAAAAACGGGTTCGCATGAGTTGGCTTGGCCTGCGATTAAATCATCCCACCAAATATCACGACTATAGTTATCAATTCCTAAACCAGTTCGTTTGTAAACGATCACTTTTTCAACAGTTTCACAGCCAACCATTGCCAATGCTTCATCTACAGCAGATTTTAGTGGCAATGCTTTGCCACCACGGAATTGACCGTCAGCCGTGATGACAGCGCGTGCGCCTGTATCTTGAATTCGCTCTTGTAAGCTTTTAGATGAAAAGCCACCGAATACAACAGAATGGGTTAAGCCTAAACGTGCACAAGCTTGCATCGCAACAATCGCTTCAACGCCCATCGGTAAATAAATAATGACGCGGTCGCCAAGATTAAGCTTGAGTGATTTAAGTCCATTCGCTAGTTGGCAAACGCGGTTATAAAGATCTTGATAAGTAACATGGCTCACTGAGCCATCATCCGCCTCAAAAATAATCGCGATCTGATTAGCTCGGGTCGCTAAATGACGATCTAAACAATTGTATGAAACATTCAGTTCACCATCATCAAACCATCGGTAAAAAGGCGCGTTTGATTCGTCTAATGTTTTGGTGAAGGGCTTTTTCCAGTCAAGCAACTCTCTTGCCAACTCCGCCCAAAAGCCTTCATAGTCATCGCTTGCTTTTTTACAAAGTGCTTGATATTCCACCATGCCTTTTACATTCGCATTGGCTTGTAATTCCTCACTTGGCGTAAAAACTCTTGTTTCATGCATCACTGATTCGATAGAACTCATCCTTGCTCCCACTGATTTTTTATTATTGTGATGATTTAAAATTTATTATTTAACGCTATTCAAACAGAAGCGCCTGCATTAATCGCGATTACCTTTTTACCTGAACTTATTGATGCACTACTTTTATAACCATCCATCAAATTGAAGTTGAGATATTGATAGATGGAGGCATGATGCGCGCTAATGGTATCACCCACAACTTGCAAGTACTCTTGGGTCGTTGGTAGACGCCCTAGTTTTGCGCACACAGCAGCGAGTTCAGCAGAGCCTAAGTAAACACGTGCATCTTTCCCCATGCGGTTATCAAAGTTTCTAGTGGAGGTTGAGAATACGGTGGCTTTGTCAGCCACGCGTGCTTGGTTACCCATACAAAGGGAACATCCAGGCACTTCCGTTCTCGCCCCCGCAATACCGAAGGTGGAGTAAACGCCTTCATCTCGTAACTGTGCTTCATCCATTCTGGTTGGCGGCGCAACCCAAAGTCTTGTTGGAATAGCCCCTTGGCCTTCAAGCACTTTGGCAGCAGCTCGGTAATGACCGATATTGGTCATACAGCTACCAATAAAAACTTCATCAATCTTGTCGTTCTGAACAGCAGAGAGTGGCTTGATGTCATCTGGATCATTAGGATATGCCACGAGCGGTTCTTTGATTTGGTTTAAATCAATCTCAAAGATGTGGGCGTACTCTGCATCCACATCTGGTTCAAGTAGGGTTGGATTGGCTAACCAAGTTTCCATCGCTTCAATGCGGCGCTTGAGAGTGCGTGCATCTTCATAACCATGCTCAATCATATTCTGCATGAGCACGATGTTAGATTTCAAGAACTCAATCACAGGCTCTTTGTTGAGCCTGACCGTACAACCATTGGCTGAACGTTCAGCAGACGCATCTGCAAACTCAAAGGCTTGTTCGACTTTCAGATCAGGTAAGCCTTCAATCTCTAATACACGGCCATTAAAGACATTCTTTTTGCCTTTCTTGTCCGTGGTAAGTTCACCTGCTTGAATGGCGACATAGGGAATCGCGTTCACTAAATCACGTAACGTAATGCCAGGTTGCATCTCGCCTTTAAAGCGAACCAATACAGATTCTGGCATATCGAGTGGCATCACCCCCATGGCAGCTGCAAAGGCGACCAAGCCCGAACCTGCTGGGAAAGAAATGCCGATTGGAAAACGGGTATGTGAGTCACCACCCGTGCCCACGGTGTCTGGCAGAATCATGCGGTTAATCCATGAGTGGATCACCCCATCACCAGGACGTAAAGAAACCCCACCACGGCTAGACATAAACTCAGGTAGGCTGTGTTGGAGTTTAATATCCACAGGCTTAGGATAAGCTGCGGTATGGCAGAAGCTTTGCATGACGAGGTCCGCACTAAAGCCTAAACAAGCCAGCTCTTTAAGCTCATCACGGGTCATCCCGCCAGTAGTATCTTGTGAGCCGACTGTGGTGGCTTTCGGTTCACAGTAAGTCCCAGGACGGACACCCACCCCTTCAGGGAGACCACAAGCACGACCCACCATCTTCTGAGCAAGGGTATAGCCCTTGCCGGTATCTTTAGGGGCAATCGGATGAATGAATAAGTCTGAAGGTGGTAAGCCTAATGTGTTTCTTGCATTGGTCGTTAAGCCACGTCCAATGATAAGCGGAATACGACCACCTGCACGCACTTCATCAGCAATGGTGAGGGGTGCCATGTCAAAGGTAGCGAGCACATCGCCTGATTCGCTAGAGATCGTCCCTTGATAAGGACGAATCACAATGATGTCACCGGTATTGAGTTTGCTCACATCGCATTGGATGGGGAAAGCGCCAGAGTCTTCTGCGGTGTTAAAGAAGATCGGTGCGATCTTGCCGCCAATGACAACACCACCGGTCCGTTTGTTGGGGATGTGCGGAATGTCATCGCCCATATACCACTGCAATGAGTTAATGGCTGACTTACGTGATGAGCCAGTACCGACGACATCCCCTACATAAGCAAGCGGTAAGCGATGTTTGGCCTTCAGTGTTTCAATCACACTTAATGCTTCAGGCATCTTGTTCACTAACATTGCTTTAGCGTGTTGGGGGATATCAGGACGAGACCAAGCTTCTTGTGCAGGAGAGAGATCATCCGTGTTGGTTTCACCTGCGACCTTAAACACCACCAGACGGATTTCATCGGCGAGTTTAGGACGTGCTGTAAACCATTCACCCGCCGCCCAAGATTCCACAAGCTTCTTGGCATGTGCGTTACCCGCCTTCATCTTGGCTGCCACATCATGGTAGGCATCGAACATCAGAATGGTGTGAGAAAGAATAGCAGCAGCTTCTGCAGCTAATGCAGTATCGTGACTGTCTAACAATGCCACCAAGGCTTGAACGTTATAGCCGCCCAACATGGTCCCGAGTAGCTTCACTGCATGGTGTGGTGAAACCAAGGCTGACTGCGCAACGCCCTTCGCTACATCGGCTAAAAATGCTGCCTTTACATACGCTGCTTGGTCAACGCCAGCAGGAATACGGTTCTCAAGCAAGTCAACAAGCTCGGTTGCATCAGGTGAGCTCGCAGGCGTCACCTTCAGTAGCTCAACAAGCCTGGCGACTTGCTCTGCATTCAAAGGCAAAGGCGGCAAGCCAACGCAAGCGCGCTCAGCAATGTGGGTGTGGTAGGCAGATAGCATAATTAAATTTCAAATAGATTTACAAATTCGTGTACTGGTGTTGTTTCCAATGTTTTTTGGTTTTCGCACACAGCCAAAATTGCCGCTTGTTGTTTCGCCGGGAAACGACGAGCTAAGTTGATTTTGAATTTTTTTACTAGCTCTGGGATGCCTTCACCGCGACGACGACGGTGACCGATTGGGTACTCTACTGCGACGTTGTCAGACTTAGAGCCATCTTTGAATAAGACTTGGATGGCATTCGCAATAGAACGTTTTTCTGGGTCTAGGTAGTCTTTGGTATATTCCGCTTTTTCAACACATTGCATTTTCGCGCGGAGTGCATCAATGCGCGGATCATTCGCGACATCGTCTTCGTAGTCAGCGGCGGTAAGGTTGCCTTTTAACAGACCAATCGCGCTCATGTATTGAATACAGTGGTCACGGTCAGCTGGATTCGCTAATGGACCGGTTTTGTCGATGATGCGGATTGCTGACTCATGCGTTGTAATGACAATTTTTTCGATTTGATCTATTTTTTCTAAGCTGTTAATGCGATCGCCAATTTGCGGATGAAGTTTCAATGCACATTCCACAGCAGTTTGTGCGTGGAACTCTGCAGGGAATGAAATTTTGAATAAGACTTGCTCCATCACATAGCTACCGTATGGACGTTGGAATTTGAAAGGCTGACCCTTAAACGACACGTCATAAAAGCCCCAAGTTTTCGCAGTTAGCGCTGATGGGTAGCCCATTTCGCCTTTCATCGCCATTAATGCTAAACGCACTGCGCGGCTTGTTGCATCGCCAGCAGCCCATGATTTACGTGAGCCAGTGTTTGGTGCATGACGATAGGTGCGTAATGCTTGACCATCAACCCATGCGTTAGAAACGGCGTTGATAATTTCATCTTTAGTGCCGCCAAGCAAACCTGTTACCACTGCAGTAGAAGCGACTTTAACCAAAATAACGTGATCTAAACCAACACGGTTGAAGCTATTCTCAAGGGCAAGTACACCTTGAATCTCATGCGCTTTAATCATTGCAGTGAGCACGTCTTTAACTGTTAAAGGTGCTTTTCCTTGCGCAACGCGAGTGCGCGAAATCCAATCTGAAGTGGCAAGAATGCCACCCAAGTTATCAGATGGATGACCCCACTCAGCAGCGAGCCAAGTATCGTTAAAGTCTAACCAACGAATCATGGCGCCAATATTAAATGCTGCTTGAATTGGATCAAGTTGAAACTGTGTGCCTGGTACTTTAGTGCCATTGGGTACTACTGTACCTGGGACAATAGGCCCCATTAATTTAGTACAAGCAGGGTATGACAGTGCTTCAAGTCCGCAACCTAAAGTATCCATCAAGCAGTTGCGCGCTGTGTCATAAGCTTCAGTGCTTTCGATTTTGTAGTTCAATACATAATCAGCAATATCGACTAAAACTTGGTCTGGTGCTGGGCGTACATTTGAAATATGAGATGACATTTTATTGCTTTCTTTTAGATAAATTAGCGTTTTTCGATAGGCAAGAATGGACGGTCTTCAGGGCCGTTATATTCTGCATTTGGTCGAATAATTTTGTTGTCTATGCGCTGCTCAATGACGTGTGCAGCCCAGCCAGTAGTGCGGGAAATCACAAAGATGGGGGTGAACATGGCAGTAGGAACCCCCATCATGTGATAACTCGACGCACTGTACCAGTCGAGGTTCGGAAACATTTTCTTTTCGCGCCACATGGTTTGTTCGATGCGATCAGAAATGTTAAATAAATTCATGTTGTTGCCAGCCTCACAAAGCTTGCGTGAAATTTCTTTAATCGCCACGTTGCGAGGGTCTGAAATGGTATAAACAGGGTGGCCAAAACCAATGATGATCTCTTTAGCGGCCATGCGACGCATGATATCCTCTTCAGCTTCTTCAGGCGTTTTGTAGCGAGCAATAATCTCCATCGCTACTTCGTTGGCGCCGCCGTGTTTAGGCCCGCTTAGCGCACCTATTGCGCCGCTGATGCTGGAGTAAATGTCAGCAAGCGTGCCTGAAATCACCCGTGCTGTGAAAGTCGAAGCATTAAATTCATGCTCTGCGTAAAGCACTAGAGAGGTATTCATGCAGGCTTCATGAAGGGCTGATGGTTTTTTTCCATGCAGTAAATGCAAGAAATGTGCAGCGATTGAGTCATCATCTGTCACGCAGTCGATGCGTTTGTTGTTATGACTAAAGTGATACCAATAAAGCAAAACAGAGCCGAAGCAAGCAATCAAACGATCTGCAATATCTTTTGCGCCATTGATGTTGTGGTCTTCAGCTTCTTGTTCAAGTGTGCCAAGCATGGAGCAAGCAGTACGCATGACGTCCATCGGGTGTGCATCAGCTGGGATTTGCTCTAAAACGGTTTTGAGAGCGACTGGTAAATCACGTAGTTTTTTGAGTTTTGCGTGATACGCAGTTAATTCAGCTTGTGTTGGTAGAGCGCCGTGAATTAATAAATACGCTACTTCTTCAAAGGTCGCGTGTTTAGCTAACTCTAAAATATCATAACCACGGTAATGCAAATCGTTGCCAGAGTGGCCGACAGTACAGATGGCTGAAATGCCTGCGACGACGCCAGAAAGGGCAACGCCTTTTTTGCGTTTTGGCTCAGCAGGCGCTGGATTTGCATTGTTTGTCATGACTGTTTCCTATCGTTATTTTTAATATAACTTTTGTTGAAATCACTAAAAGTGCGGTTAAGTTTTTTGTTTTAAGGGTTAGCTTTTGTAGAGCTCGTCAAGCTTCTGTTCGAAAGCGTGGTAGCCTAGATAGTCATAGAGCTCCATCCGGCTTTGCATCAGTGGTACAACGTTCTTTTGTGTACCTTCTTTGCGCACAGCTTCATAAACTTTAAGTGCCGCTTGGTTCATTGCGCGGAAGGCTGAAAGTGGATAAAGCACCATGCCTACATCAGCACTTGCAAGCTCTTCCACTGTGAATAATGGCGTTGAGCCAAATTCAGTAATATTGGCAAGCACAGGTACTTTGACTGCCTTAGCAAATTGTTTGTACATGCTAAGTTCTGTCATCGCTTCAGGGAAAATCATATCAGCACCAGCCTCAACACAAGCGCAGGCACGGTCAATTGCTGACTGCAAACCCTCAACGGCAAGTGCATCAGTACGTGCCATGATGACAAAATTTGGATCTGTTTTTGCGTCGACAGCCGCTTTAACGCGGTCCACCATTTCCTGTTGGCTTACCACAGCTTTATTAGGACGATGACCACAGCGTTTGGCTTGTACTTGATCTTCAATATGGACCGCTGCGGCGCCCATTTTGATCATTGACTTTACAGTGCGAGCGATATTGAATGCACCACCAAAACCGGTGTCAATATCCACTAATAAAGGCACATCGGTAGCATCAGTAATGCGACGTACGTCCGTCATTACATCATCCATGGTGGAAATGCCCAAGTCAGGTAAGCCAAGCGAGCCAGCAGCAACGCCGCCACCAGAAAGGTAGATCGCTTTATAGCCAACTTGCTCAGCAAGTTTTGCATGGTAAGCGTTGATCGCACCAATGATTTGCAGTGGTTTTTCTGTAGCAAGTGCCGCTCTAAATCTTGCGCCAGCTGATGTAAGGGTTGTCATGTTAATGTCCTAATTTTTAAGCGAAAAAAGCGTTTACAGCGTCGGCAGGAATGCTAATGCCACTAACTTTTGCTTTTTGTAATATTTCCCAGTAGTAGCGATAAGTTGCTCTGTCATGTAACTCGCCTGCATGTTGAATTGGACCCCATTCCGCTTTTTGTGCGGCAATTAAAATGTCAGCAGCGTCTTGAACTTCATCAAGATTAGGTTTCATTGCATCTACGATTGCTTGAATCTGAGTTGGATAAATACTCCACATTCTCAAGAAGCCAAACTCTTGGCGAGCGCGTGAGGCGTCACTGTTCGTGGCGACTGTATTTTTTAAGTCGAGTGATACGTTATGTGCTGGGACAATGCCGTGCATTAATGCGGCTGCAACGACTTCTGATTTTGCGCGTGCAAGCAAGCGGTGTTCGAACTGGCCTGGGCTACGCATTGCGGACGCTGGAATTGCACCATGGTGTCCGCTTACAAAGTCCATCAGGCCGAAGTCTAAAACTTGGATCCAAGGCAATGCAGCGATTTCAAACACTTCATGTAAGGCGCCATGGGTTTCAATCAAGATATGGATTGGAATCTCACGCTTGATGCCGTGTTCCTTACATTTGTTTTGAATGTAAGTAATCATCTCTTTTACTTGCGTTGCATTAGTCGATTTAGGAATCGTGATGTAAGCCACAATATTGCCAATGCCTTCCACAAAAATATCGACATCTTGACGCCATGCAGGGTGGGTGTAGTCATGAATACGCACCCCTGCCATTTTGTGTTTGTTTGCTTCGGATTGCTGAACGCGGACAATCATCTCAGCATGTTCGCGCTCTTGCCCTGCAGCAGCACCATCTTCGCAGTCGCAAGTAATATCAAAGATTGGACCAAGCTCATCTTGAATTTGTAATGCCTTTAAAATGAGCTTCTCGCTGCCCGCAAAATGCTCGCAACTAGGAATCACTGGAAAGGCCTTTTCGCCTTTAAACAATGCGTCGTTTGGGTGGACTAGAGTATTCAAGAGCTTTTCCTTTTCCAATAATTGCTTTTAAGATTTGCGCGGCATGAGGACGGTATAGTCCAAATCCAACACCACATTAGGGTTGTAGCTGCGTTTACCATCAACAGTGCTTGAAGCTTCGTTGATAGATTTTAATGGCGCACCTTTCACGCCAACCAGGCGCAAGCGAATTGCACCAACGTCTTTTCGGCCAGGGATTTCTAATCGATCTAACACTTCGCTGTGTGCGTAAATCGTGTCACCACCAAAGGTTGGGTTGCAGTGCGCGCCGCCATTAATCGCGGCGATACTGAGTGCGTTTTCCAATCCTTCATAACTCAACGCACGGCAAACGGACATCACATGACCGCCAAACACTAAGCGTTTGTTGTAAGTAGATTTTGATGCATCAAAATGAAGGCGCGCAGGATTTTGGTAAAGCTTGGTCGCTAAAGTGTGGTCGCTTTCATCTATCGTCATACCGGATGGGTGTGCAATTTCCTCGCCCACTTGGTAGTCTTCCCATAGGAATTGGCTGCCCGTCATCGTAGTGTCGAACCCGTTGTATTCAACGTCGTGTGGGATATCCAAATCTTTTGCTTGAACGACTGGCTCAAGTGTTGGCAATACTGTTTCAGGCGTTGGCGCATTGATATCACTTTTTCGAACCATTACCCAGCGTACCCATGAAATCACCACTTGGTGATCCTGGTTAAGCGCCTCGCATTGCACATAAACAATCCCGCTTTTGCCGTCAGAGTTTTGTTTGAGGCCAACCACGGTAGATTTTGAATTAATAGTGTCGCCAGCATAAATCGGTTTGACGAACTTCACTTGGGCATAGCCTAAGTTGGCAATTGCATTGATCGAGATATCGGGCACAGTTTTACCAAGCGCCATGTGAAAAGCGAGTAAGTCATCAATCGTACGGTTCTTGTATCCCATTGCGTGGGCCACCGGCTGTGCCGAATGAATGACTTGGCGTGCGCCAGTTAAGGCGATATAGAGTGCGCTATCACCCTCAGATACTGTGCGCGGGGTCGCATGATGAAACAACTGACCAATATGGAAGTCTTCAAAAAAATTGCCTCGTGGGCTTTTGTTTGTCGCGTTGCTGTTATGCACTTTCTGCCTCCAATTTTTGGATCATCTCGCTCAGTACTAGCAAGCGTTTAGCCGCCTCTACTTGGTGCTTTTCAATCAAGCGGCCTTCAACTACAACTGTGCCTCGACCTGCTGCATTTGCAGCGGCTAGTTCAGTAATGACCTCTTGCGCCAATTCAACTTCTGCGCGTTTTGGTGTGTAGGCGTCATTGCAATAATCGAGTTGCAATGGATGTACTAGCGTTTTTCCATCAAGCCCTAAGTCGCGGCCCATTCGGCATGCATATTCAAATGAATGCATATCTTTTAAGTTGGTATTGATGCCATCAACAATAGAGCGGCCATAAGCGCGCGCGGCTAATTGCACCATTGATAAACTGGTCAGAAGCGGAAGGCGTTCCAATGTAATACGGCCGCGCAAATGTGAAAGCAGGTCAGAAGTTGCCATGACCATACAGGCGATGCGGTCGGAAGCGCTGGCAATTTCTTCTGCGTGCAATACTGCAAGAGGGCTTTCTATCATGACCATAATAGGAATGGTCGTGTTGCCTGCGTCTTTTAAGATATCAAGGACGGTAAGCACATCTTCACGACTTTCGATATTGGGGAACAAAATCGCATCGGCACCAATATTGGCCACTGCATAAATATCATCTTTGCCCCAAGGTGAGTCGATGTCGTTGACGCGAACGACAACCTCACGAGAACCAAATCCACCTTCTTTTACTGCAGCAACAACATTCTTGCGTGCATCTTCTTTTGCTTCGATAAGAATGGGATTGCCTAGATCGAGAATGACAGAGTCAACGATGAGCGAACGCGCTTTATTAAGGTAGCGCGTGTTGCATCCTGGCACATAAAGCATGGATCTGCGTGGTCGAAACAAATCGTTCATACATTCTCGATTCAAAAGTTATCTATATAGGACTAGCGCTTTATTGCTTAAAAAAAATGCAAAAAGACTCCTAGCTACGTGAAGCGATTCTAGCCATAGGAAAAACGAAAGTCAATAAAAATATATATATCTTATATAAGACATAAAACTATAGACTTTTAATATTTCCTTGAGTTAAACTTGCAACTATGGTTACTACAAATACATCGACAACTCTTTTATATCAGCCGCTCTACGAGCAAATTAAGCGCATGCTGACGCAAAGCTTAATTGATGGTGAGTGGAAAGCTGGAGAGATGATTCCCAGCGAAATGGAATTGGCTGCACGTTTTAAGGTTAGTCAAGGTACCGTTAGAAAAGCAATTGATGAGTTGGTATCAGAAAATATTTTGATGCGACGTCAAGGCAAGGGTACTTATGTAAACACCCATAATGAAAAAGGGATGCAATTACGCTTTCTTCGCTTGACGGATGAAACTGGAAAGAAAGCGTTCCCAAAGAATGAATTGCTATCTTGTACGCGTGGCAAAGCCAACGCCAAGATCGCTAAAGCTTTAAATATCAAGTCGGGTACTTCTATTATTGAAATTAAGCGTTTGCTTGGTTTTGAAGGTCGCCCTTTAATTCTTGACCATATTATAGTGCCGTCCGCTGAGTTCTCAGGTTTGGGGGCAAAGCAGATTGAGGAATATAAAGGCTCGCTCTACAGAATGTATGAGCAAGAGTATGACATCCGTATGGTGCGTGCTGTCGAAGATATTCGCGCTGTCGGTGCGGACGAAGAGGCAGCAGATGCATTGAATTTGGAAGAGGGTGCGCCTTTGTTAAGAATTGAGCGCATTGCTTTTACTTATGGCGATAGGCCTTTGGAGTGGCGCTTGGGTTTATGTTTAACCGATAACTTTCACTATCGAAACGAACTTGAGTAATTGAAAAGTTTTAATCACGAATTCATTTTTAAAAGAAGACATCATGAGCGACTTAAAAACCAGAGCATTGCACTATCACCAGTTTCCTAAGCCGGGCAAGCTCTCGGTTGAGTCTTCCAAGCCTTGCGCGACGCAAGCAGATTTGTCGTTGGCGTATACCCCTGGTGTTGCTGAGCCAGTGCGTGAAATTAATCGCGACCCTGAAAATGCCTATAAATACACCAACAAGGGTAATTTGGTAGCAGTAATTACTGACGGCACTGCGGTATTGGGCTTAGGCAATATGGGCGCGCTTGCTAGTAAGCCTGTCATGGAAGGTAAGGCGGTTTTGTTTAAGCGCTTTGCCGATATTGATGTGTTTGATATTGAGGTCACTGCACCTACTATTGAAGCTTTTATCGAAACCGTGGTGAATATCGCGCCAACTTTTGGCGGTATTAATTTAGAAGATATTGCTGCGCCACACTGTTTCAGAATCGAAAAGGAATTGCGTGAGCGCCTAGATATTCCAGTTTTTCATGATGATCAACACGGAACAGCGGTGATTGTTGGTGCGGCTTTGCTCAATGCATTAGCCCTTCAAGGTAAAAATCTTGCTGATGCAAAAATTGTGTTTTTAGGCGCTGGCGCAGCTGGCTGCGCGTGTGCACGATTGCTTAAAGTAATGGGTGCGAAGCATTTAGTTATGGTGGATAAATCAGGCGTGCTGAAAACAAGCCGCCCAGATTTGCATGATATGAACCGTGATTTGGCAACGAGTCGTGATGTGAGTTCATTGTCCGAAGCGATGGTGGATGCAGACGTATTTATTGGCGTTTCTGCAGCCAACGCTTTATCTCCAGATTTGTTAAAAGTGATGGCGGCTAAGCCTGTGGTGTTTGCTTTAGCTAATCCAGATCCAGAAATCTTACCTTCGTTAGCGCATGCGGTCCGTGATGATATTTTGATGGCCACAGGCCGTTCTGATTTTCCAAATCAAGTAAACAACGCATTGTGTTTCCCTTATCTATTTCGTGGTGCCCTAGATGCGCGCGCTAAACAAATCAGCACGGCGATGCAAGTTGCAGCGGCTGAAGCTTTGGCTGAAATTGCGCGTGAGCCGGTACCACAAGAGGTACTCGATGCGTATCAATTAACTGAGCTGTCATTTGGTAAGGAATACATCATTCCTAAACCTTTTGATCCACGTTTAATGAAGCGTGTTTCTGGACGTGTGGCAGATGCTGCACGTGCTGAACAAGGAAAATAAAATGGCCTCTCCATATCCAAAAACGCCTAAAAGAAATCGTCCAAAAAATCTTAATCTGTTGACGATACGTCTGCCAATTCCTGCTTTGGTGTCGATTATGCATCGGGTTAGCGGCGCGTTTTTGTTTATGTTGTTACCTCTTTTGTTGTGGGTCCTGCATCAGAGCTTGGCGAATCCTAACGCGTATCAGTTAGCACAAGTATTTCTCCACCATCCACTCGCTAAGCTCATTTGCTTGGCGGTGACTTGGTCTTATTTACATCATGCTTGTGCGGGCATTCGCCATTTGGCTTTGGATGCGCATTATGGTTTGCGTCTTAACTATGCTCGCGCTACAAGCCGTGCAGTTTTAGTCATCAGTGGCTTGCTCACATTAAGAATGGGAATTTGGCTATGGTAGATCGTAAAAAACCTGCGCACGGCTTTAGTGATTGGGCTTGGCAGCGTGCCACAGCCATCACCATGGTGATTTACAGCTTATTGCTTGCCGTTCGTTTTGTAGTGGATGCTCCCAGTGCTGGTTTTGAAGGCTGGCATGCATGGTTTGCACCATTATCGTTTCGTGCGATGACATTGTTATTTTTATGGGCCTTGATTTATCACGCCTGGCTTGGCGTCAAAGAGATTTTAATGGACTACGTTCACAACATCGACATTCGCGCTAAGTTACAAAGTGTGTTTTGTTTAGTGTTAATTGGCGATGCAGTTTGGGCGGCTTATATACTTTGGAGTTTGGCATAATGGCCTCAGCAATCGAGATTAGAAAATATGACGCCATCGTGATTGGTGGCGGTGGCGCTGGTTTGCGCGCTGCTTTGCAACTGTCGGATAGTGGCTTGAGTGTTGCGGTACTCTCAAAAGTATTCCCAACCCGTTCGCATACTGTTGCTGCTCAAGGTGGTATTGCCGCGTCACTCGGTAACGTGGGTGAAGATAATTGGCATTGGCACATGTACGACACCATCAAAGGTTCAGACTATTTGGGCGACCAAGATGCGATTGAGTTTATGTGTAAAAACGCGGCTGAAGCGATTTATGAGCTTGAGCATTTTGGGATGCCATTTGACCGTTTAGAAAACGGCAAAATCTTCCAACGCCCATTCGGTGGTATGTCGAAGAAGTACGGCGCTGAATCTGTGGCACGTACTTGTGCTGTGGCTGATAGAACGGGTCATGCAATGTTGCACACCCTCTATCAACGTAATGTCTATGCTAAAACTGACTTTTTGATTGAATGGTTTGCGCTCGATTTAATTCGCGATGCAGATGGTGATGTGTTGGGTGTGACAGCGATGGAAATCGAAACAGGTCAGGTTTTTGCCTTACACGCTAAATCAACCCTCTTTGCTACGGGTGGCGCTGGCCGTATTTTCCAAGCAAGTACCAATGCCTTTATTAACACTGGTGATGGTTTGGGGATGGCAGCACGTGCTGGCGTACCTTTACAAGATATGGAGTTTTGGCAATTCCACCCAACCGGTGTTGCTGGCGCAGGTGTCTTAATTACTGAAGGTGCGCGTGGCGAGGGCGGTTACTTGGTGAACTCTCAAGGTGAGCGTTTCATGGAACGCTATGCACCGAATGCAAAAGACTTGGCAAGTCGCGATGTGGTCTCGCGCGCGATTGCGACAGAGATTAAAGCTGGTCGAGGCGTTGGTATTGATGGTCAAGCAGTGCTTCTCAAACTAGATCATTTGTCTGAAAAAGTGATTGATAGTCGCTTGCCTGGCATTCGTAATATCGCGATTAAGTTTGCGAATGTAGATCCAGTGACTTCGCCGATTCCAGTGGTGCCAACAGTGCACTACATGATGGGCGGTATCCCAACTAACTTAAACGGCCAAGTGATTGATGGCGATAAAGTAATCAATGGTCTTTATGCGATTGGCGAATGTGCTTGCGTATCAGTTCACGGGGCTAATCGTTTAGGTTCTAACTCATTGCTCGACTTGATGGTGTTTGGTCGCGCTGCAGGTAATCATACGGTGCAAACGCTTAAAGGCGTCAGCCACAAACCATTGCCAGCTGATTTTGCAGATCAAACATTAAGCCGTCTTGACCGTTTAGATAACCAAAAATCAGGCGAGGTTGTCGCGGAAGTTGGCGACGCGATGCGCAGAACGATGCAAGTTCATTGCGGCGTATTCCGCTTCCCTGACTTAATGGCAAAGGGTGTTCGAGAGATCATGCAAGTAGCAGAACGTGTAAAGACCTTAGAAATTAAAGATAAGAGCAAAGTGTTCAATACCGCACGTGTTGAAGCACTGGAGCTTGAGAACCTCATCGAAGTTGCTAAAGCGACCATGGTAGCGGCGGAAGCAAGACAAGAAAGTCGCGGCGCGCATTGCCGTGAAGACTTCGCTGCGCGTGATGATGAGAATTGGCTTAAACACTCACTGCATTATCGTGAAGGCAATCGCCTTGCTTATAAGCCTGTGCGCTTAAAACCGCTTACCGTTGATAGCTTCCCATTAATTGCTAGAATATATTAGCAGGGGGGAAAGGACAAAATGAAATTCTCTATTTATCGATTTAACCCTGATGTTGATAAAGATCCTTACATGCAGGATTACGACATTGAGCTTACGCCAGATACGCGTATGTTGCTTGATGCCTTAATTCAGATTAAAGCACTCGACGATACGTTAAGTATGCGCAAATCTTGCCGCGAAGGCGTTTGCGGATCAGATGCCATGAATATTAACGGTAAGAATGGCCTTGCTTGTATGACGCCATTAGAAGGCATTAAACAGCCTGTGGTGCTTCGTCCGCTTCCTGGATTGCCAGTAGTGCGTGACTTGGTTGTCGATATGGAGCAATTTTTTGCCCATTACAACTCTATCAAGCCTTACTTGATTAATAATGACCCACCGCCAGCCACAGAGCGTTTGCAATCGCCTGAAGATCGAGCGAAGTTGGATGGACTTTATGAGTGTATTTTGTGCGGGGCTTGCACGGCATCATGCCCTTCATTCTGGTGGAATCCTGATAAGTTTGTTGGCCCTGCCGGCTTGATGCAGGCCTATCGTTTTATTTCGGATAGCCGCGACCAAGCCCAAGAGGAGCGTTTGGAGAACCTTGAGGATCCATATCGTTTGTATCGTTGCCACAATATCATGAACTGCGTCGATGTTTGCCCGAAAGGTCTCAATCCATCGAAAGCAATTAATGAAATTAAAGCCTTAAAAGTGAAGCAAAAATTTTAATGATGACTGGCGCGGCATCAAAAGATACACATGATGCGGCTGTAAGGCGCATGGAATGGCGTTGTCGGAGAGGCATGTTGGAGATGGACTTGTTGTTTGTAGATTTTGTGAGTCGCCATCTACCAAGTTTGAGTGATGTGCAAATTGCCGCTTTGGATAACTTATTAGATTTGCCAGATAACGAGCTGTGGAACTTAGTTTCCGAAGGGCAAGAGGTCAACGATTTGGCCACTTCGCAAGTATTAACGATGTTACGTGGTAAGCAATAAAGTAAAAACGGATAGTTATTTTTTTGATCCCATTTAATAGGGAAAGTACGATGAGCCAAGACCATACATACAATTCAGACCCATACGCTAACGCGGATTATTGCCGTGTCGTGTCGCCGCATGTGTTGGG
>TBL_comb47_HYPODRAFT_10003431_pt1 | contig 18772 bp, 17 predicted proteins | sample TroBogypolimnion_40_FD_10682 | JGI IMG/M metagenome (IMG submission 10682)
GAAGAAACCTCTTCTCGCCCTAAACCCATGGTTGAGGTGGGTGGTAAGCCTATTTTGTGGCACATCATGAAGATGTATTCAGCCCACGGCGTCAATGAATTTGTCATCTGCTGTGGCTATAAGGGCTACATGATCAAGGAGTACTTTGCAAACTACTTCTTACATATGTCCGATGTCACTTTTGATATGGCAAACAACAATGCCATGCAAATTCATCAGCAATACGCAGAGCCCTGGAAAATTACCTTAATTGATACCGGTGAAAATACCCTAACGGGTGGTCGTCTTAAGCGTGTTCGCCAATACCTAGGCGATGAGGATTTTTGTTTTACCTACGGCGATGGTGTGGGCGATGTAGACCTCGCTAAATTAATCGCTTTTCATAAAGCGCATGGCAAGCAAGCTACCGTGACCGCTGTTCAGCCACCGGGCCGTTTTGGCGCACTCGATATGGATGGTAGTGTGGTAAAAAGTTTTATTGAAAAACCCCATGGTGATGGCATGTACATCAACGGCGGGTTTTTTGTGCTCTCTCCCAAGGTAATTGATCTGATTGAAGACGACAGCACGATTTGGGAAAAGAAACCCTTAGAAATACTTTCTTCAAGCGGCCAATTGGAAGCCTTTACCCATTCTGGCTTTTGGCAACCGATGGATACGATGCGCGATAAGCAGCATCTTGAAGAATTATGGGCTGCCGGTAAAGCCCCTTGGAAGGTTTGGGCATAAGAATGTCCGTATCGTCCAATCCTGAGGTCGCGAATAGAGCGTTAGTGAACCCATCTTTTTGGAACGGCAAGCGGGTATTTTTAACCGGACATACTGGTTTTAAGGGCGGCTGGTTGTCTCTGTGGCTTGCTTCAATGGGTGCTAAGGTTACGGGTTATGCATTAGCGCCTAATACAATACCCAGCTTTTTTGAAGTGGCGAAGGTTGCGGGCGATCTTGAGCAATCGCACATTGCCGATATCCGCGATTTAGATAGATTGAAAAAAGCAATGGCAGATGCCAAGCCAGAAATCGTAATTCATATGGCGGCGCAACCTTTGGTGCGCTACTCCTATGCCAACCCAGTAGAAACCTATGCTACCAATGTGATGGGCACAGTTCATGTGCTGGAATCTATTCGTTTTATAGATTGCGTGCGTGCCGCAGTCGTAGTGACAACTGATAAGTGTTACGAAAATAAAGAGTGGGTTTGGGGTTATCGAGAGAATGAACCCATGGGTGGCCATGATCCCTATAGCAACAGTAAAGGTTGTGCCGAGTTAGTCACTAGCGCCTATCGCCAGTCTTACTTTGGACCAGAGAAATATGCTCAGCATAAAGTGGCCATTGCTTCGGCGCGAGCTGGCAATGTAATCGGTGGCGGCGATTGGTCTGAAGATCGCTTGATCCCGGATGCCATTAAAGCCTTTGAAGCAAAAGAAGCTCTGATGATTCGTAATCCCCTAGCAACCCGTCCATGGCAACATGTTTTAGAACCTTTATCTGGCTATCTCGTATTGGCGCAATCACTTTATCAAGTGGGCGCCAAGTTTGATGGGGGCTGGAATTTTGGACCACGCGATGACGATGCTAGATCGGTCCAAGAAGTCATCAATTTGCTCATTAAAAATTGGGGCTCAGTAGCAAGCTGGACACAAGATCAAAGCGAGCAACCTCACGAAGCGCATTCTTTAAAACTCGATTGCTCAAAGGCACGTCAATACCTCAACTGGGTTCCGCGTTGGAGTCTAGAGCAGGCAATTGAAAATATTACACAATGGCAACAGGCTCATCAACAGCAAAGCAATATGCATGAGATGAGTTTGAAGCAAATTACTAACTATCAAAATTCTTAATTACCATTTAAATAAATAAAATCATGACTGAAACTTCCATCTCCGTTGATCAATTTGCCAAAGACAAAATTCGGAAGCAAATTTTGGAATTGGTAAAAGAGTATTCTGCCCTGGAGTTTGCTCCCAAGAAATTTATCCCAGGTCAAACGGCAGTGCCTCCATCGGGTAAGTTGATCGACTCAAGAGAATTAGAGAATATGGTCGAGGCATCTTTGGATGGCTGGCTTACTACTGGACGCTTTAACGATCTTTTTGAAAAGAAGCTCGCTGAATTTATTGGCGTGAAGCATTTGATTACGGTGAACTCTGGCTCATCTGCGAACTTAGTGGCCTTTTCAGCCCTGACTTCATCTAAGTTGGGTGATCGGGCGATTAAAAAAGGTGATGAAGTCATTGGCGTAGCTGCAGGGTTTCCGACTACGGTAAATCCGATTGTGCAGTTTGGCGCTGTGCCTGTTTTTGTGGACGTCGATCCAATCACTCACAATATTGACGCTTCTAAAATTGAGGTGGCGATTAGCCCAAAAACCAAAGCCATTATGTTGGCTCACTCTTTGGGCAATCCATTTAATTTGGATGTTGTTACTGCAATTTGTAAGAAACATAATCTCTGGTTAGTGGAAGATTGTTGTGATGCCTTAGGCACCACTTACAAAGGTCAAATGGTAGGCACCTTCGGCGATATTGGGACGCTCAGCTTTTATCCGGCCCATCACATCACGATGGGTGAGGGTGGTGCCGTATTTACCAATAACTATGAGCTCAAGCAAATAGCAGAAAGCTTTAGAGACTGGGGTCGCGATTGTTACTGTGCCCCTGGAAAAGACAATACCTGTGGAAAGCGTTTTGCTTGGAAGTTAGGCGACCTACCATATGGCTATGATCACAAATACACCTATAGCCATTTAGGCTACAACCTCAAAATTACGGATATGCAGGCTGCATGCGCTTTAGCTCAATTAGAAAAAGCACCTGCATTTATCCAAGCCCGAAAAGATAACTTTAAGTTCTTAAAGGAGCGCCTTGCTACTTGTGAGGAGTTCTTGCAGTTACCAGAAGCAATAGAGGGTTCAGACCCTTCTTGGTTTGGATTTCCAATCACATTAAAAGAAGGTTGCCCAGTCTCACGCGTTGATCTAACAACTTATCTTGATCAGAATAAGATTGGCACTAGATTGCTATTTGCAGGTAACTTGACTCGTCAGCCCTATATGAAAGATGTTGAGTACCGGATTAGTGGCGAACTTAAAAATACTGATAATGTGATGAACAACACATTTTGGATTGGTGTGCAGCCTGCATTAACTAAGGAGATGCTGGAGTATGCGGCCACTCACATTGAAACATTCTTGGGCGTTAATTTTTAATGACCCAATGCCGTAAAAAATTACTTTTATTTGGTGGTTCCGGCCAAATTGGTGGATCAGTAAAAGTTAAATTTAGCGATAAAAATTGGGATGTTTACCCAGTGGTACGCGCACCGCATGCCGAGGTTTCCACTGCAATCACTTGGGATGTATTGGCAGGTAAAAATATTCCCGATAGCTTGAAGGTGCAGTCACCATTTGATGCTGTGTGCTGGGCACAGGGCGCTAATTTAAATGACAGCATTTATACGTTTGATAAAACCAATCATCAAACGCTTTATGAGGCGAATGTACTCTTTGTGCTTGAGTCATTAAGTCAGTTACTAAAGGCTGGATTATTGGTAAAGTCAGCAAAACTTTGTATTGTTAGTTCAATATGGCAAGAAATATCTAGGCAAAATAAATTGAGCTATGCAATCTCTAAGTCCGCATTGAGGGGGTTGGTTTTATCTCTAGCAAATGATTTGGCTGAGGATGGCTATTTGGTCAATGCAGTCTTGCCGGGGGCATTGGATACGCCAATGACTCGCAGTAATTTGTCTGAAGAGCAAATTCGATTAATTGAGCAGTCTACGAAATTCAATAGATTGGCCACTTTGGGCGATGTTGTATCCACCATATATTTTCTTTGCTCAGAAGAAAATACTGGACTTACCGGACAGTTTTTAAAAGTAGATTTGGGATTTTCTTATGTCCGAAATATTTAAAGTTGAGGCGAGTACTGGCGCCTACCAGGTTCAAATCGGAGTCGGGCTTCAAATAAATGCAGCAAAAGAGAGTTCCTTCTCAATTGCTGATGAGCTTGTTGCCAAGCTTTGGTCGAAATCAATCCCTCAAGATGCGTTTTTCGTTCAGGCGATTGAACAAAATAAAACCTTGGAAACCAGTGCTCAAATCATAGAGGCAATGCGGTCTAAAGGCATTCAAAGGGGGTCTCATTTAGAAGCCTTTGGTGGGGGGATTATTCAGGATTTAGCCACTATTAGTGCGTCGCTTTACATGAGAGGCATAGACTGGACTTACTACCCAACAACCTTGCTTGGAATGGTCGACTCATGCATAGGGGGTAAATCCTCTATCAATGTAGGTCGATATAAAAATATTGCAGGTAACTTCTATCCGCCAAAAGAAATTATTATTGACATTGAATTTTGTAAAACACTGACTCCTTCTGAGCAGGTAGCGGGCTTATGTGAAGCAATAAAAATTTGCTATGCTGCAAAAACTGACAGCTTTGATCAATACGTTAAAAACTTTTCAGATCTTTCATTGCCGCTTTCCAGTGAGCAATTATTAGGGCTGGTTAAATTAAGTTTGTTAACAAAAAAAACATTTATTGAGGAAGATGAGTTTGATCGTGGACCTCGATTGCTGCTTAATTTTGGACATACCATTGGGCATGCTATCGAAGCGGCCACTCATTTTTCAATTACTCACGGCGTAGCGGTTGGCATGGGTATGCTTGCTGAGATTCGGATGGGCATGCTTTTAAATAAATACGTTGATTTGCCCTATAGGGCCAAGCATTTGGATTCTTATATTCGAGGTTTGTTTAAGAATATCCCTGATATGGTGAATACCATTCGCAATCTTGAAGTTGATTTAGCCATTGAGGCATTTAAGTCAGATAAAAAGCACACCAATGGTTCTTATGTAATCGTTACATTGGATAAGCAGGGGTATTTAGAGCGATCATCTATTCCTGTGACGGAAGATTTAAATAGGGTAATCCTGGAAATATTTGAATGGGTAAAGAAAGATTTTTTACTATGAAGTACAGCGATTTAATGGCCGATTGGCTTGTGGACTTGGGTTACACCCATTGCTTTTCTGTTGGTGGTGGAAACATCATGCATTTGACAGAAAGCTTGAGTCGAAAAATGAAGATGGTTGCTGTAGTCAATGAAGTTGCGGCCGGAATTGCCGCTGAATATTTCAATGAAACATCTGTAAGTGAGAAGGCCTTTACCTTGGTAACTGCAGGCCCTGGGTTGACAAATATGGTTACTGCAATAGCAGGAGCATATTTAGAGAGTCGGGAGCTTTTGGTAATTGGCGGTCAAGCTAAAACGGCAGACTTAGCAAGAGGGCTATTGCGTCAGCGCGGAATACAAGAAATCGATGGGGTTTCTATAGTAAAGCCAATTACAGTCTGCTCTAGATTAATCGATGATGTATTGACTGCTGATGATTTCGCGAGGCTCGTGATGAGTGGGCGAACTGGCAGAAAAGGGCCGGTTTTTCTGGAAATTCCTCTTGATATTCAGGCAAGACAAGTTGAGCCAAAAAGCATCAGCCGTGAAATTATTGATATCGCATCTAATTCAGCATCGCGAGTTTCTCATGTGGTAGTTGAGCAATTGGTGGCTAAGTTTAATGAAGCTAACCGTCCCGTGATTATATTGGGTGGCGGTGTTTCACGTGAGGTAGCCAAAGATTTGAAGTCTCACTTGGCCTCACTTGGCTGTCCTGTAATGACGACATGGAATGGCGCTGATCGAATGGCGGCAGACGAGTTTAATTACCTTGGCCGACCCAATACTTGGGGGCAGCGTTCATCCAATATGGTTTTACAACAGGCTGATTTTGCATTGATCATTGGCTCTCGTTTGGGTCTGCAGCAAACAGGATTTAATTGGCAGAAATTCGTGCCTAATGGATTTTTAGCTCAGATAGACCTTGATAAGGCAGAGTTGGAGAAGGGGCATCCCAAAGTCGATATGCCAATACTAGGCGATGCTAACCAGTTTTTAACAGAATTTTTGAATGAAAAACTTAGCCCAAAATTAGATTGGCTTAACTATGCAAAAGACATTCGCAAGGCCATTCCTTTATCAGAAACGATTAACAAGCCCAGGGACGAATATATCTCCCCATTTGACCTAGTTAAAAATTTATCAAATCTATGTAGTGCTAAGGATGTAATTGTTCCATGCAGTAGTGGAAGTGCTTTTACTTCGATGATGCAGGTGTTTGAGCAAAAATCAGGTCAAGTCATTGTGACCAATAAAGGGCTCGCTTCAATGGGGTATGGTTTATCGGGTGCAATTGGGGCCTCATTTGCAAATCCTGACAAAAGGGTAATTTTGGTAGAGGGGGATGGGGGGTTTTCTCAGAATCTTCAAGAAATTGGCACTGTGGCAATCAACAGCCTAAATGTAAAGATGTTCATTTTGGATGATTCTGGTTATGCCTCAATTCGAATGACACAAAAAAATTATTTTGGTGGTCGTTATATTGGCTGCGATCGAGAAACTGGTCTTGGATTGCCAATTTGGGATAAATTATTTCAAGCATGGGGGGTTGAAGTAATGAGGCTTCACCCAGGATATGAATTGACTGCTGAATTTTTAGCTGCATTTTCGAGTGACGAGCCACACGCTTTTATTGTCTCCGTTGATCCTGAGCAAACTTATTTTCCAAAAATATCAAGTCGGGTTACGGATAGCGGGGCAATGGAATCCAACCCATTACATTTAATGACGCCTGAGCTTACGGCGGACGAAACTGCACTACATCTGAAGTACCTTATTTAAATTTCACACTATAAAAACTGATTAGCTTTATATAAATAGGAATAAAAAATGAATAACGAAATATTTGAAGATTTATTTGTACTAGAAATGGCAAGCAACCATCAGGGTAGCGTAGACCGGGGTTTGGCGATTATCGATCGCTTCTCAAAAGTAGTGAGATTTAATAATATGCGTGCCGCGATCAAATTGCAGTTTAGGGATATCGATAACTTTATCCATAAAGATTTTGTTGATCGTACAGACATTCGCTATGTGCAAAGACTCTCTGATACCAAGATGTCCAAAGGAGATTTTGCCAAGCTGGTGGATGCAATTCGCCAAAGCGGTTGCATTCCAATGTCAACACCTTTTGATGAAAAATCAGTAGATTGGTGTGTGGAATTTGATATGCCTATTATCAAAGTTGCTAGTGCAGACAATAATGATTGGACTTTACTTGAAAAAATTGCCCATACACGTCGCCCAGTAATTATCTCAACGGGCGGTATGACGCAAAAGGACTTGGATGATGTTGTCATATTTTTTAAGCACCGCTCAATTCCGCTGGCTTTAAACCATTGCATTGCAGCCTATCCTCATGAGGATAATGAGTGCGAGTTAAATCAAATAGATTACCTAAGACACCGCTATCCAGAAATTGTTGTCGGTTACTCATGCCATGAATATCACGATTGGACCGCATCTATGTACATTGCTTATGGCAAGGGTATTCGGACATTTGAGCGGCACATTGATATTAACGATGATGGCTTTAAGGTTGCAACCTATTCCTCCTTACCAGAACAGATTGATACATGGTTTAAGGCATGGCATAAAGCTGTGGAGATGTGTGGCACTTCTTCAAATCAGAGGCGTAACTTTATCGATCGAGAGATTGCATACTTAGATTCTTATGTTCGCGGTGTCTATGCCAAGAGAGATCTAGTTGCTGGACAAACTCTGACAGAGGATGATTACTATATGGCTATTCCTTTGCAAAAAAGCCAGGTATCCAGCCGTGAGCTCATGCTGGGAAAATTTGGGCACAAGCTATTGAGTTCTTGCAATAAAGATCAGCCAATAACGATTGATATTTTGGATACACCGTATTCTGGAAATGAAGAGCTGCTTAAGTCTTTCAGAAATAGAGGCTTATAAAAAGAGTATAAATTTATGGCATCTTTATTGGTTATTGGAGGCTCTGGCTTTTTTGGTAAATCCATTCTAGATACTTACGGACGTGGTTTGCTAAATTCCTGGGATATTGACTCAATTAGCATAATGGCTCGAAATGCTACTAGTCTAAGTACGCAGTTTCCAGAGCTTATTGACGACTCGATAAAACTTATTAACGGCGATATCGCAACATGCCATGAGCTCCCTTTTGCTGATTATGTAATTCACGCTGCTTCCTCTACTGATGCGTCAAACTATCTTGCTCGTCCAGATGTAGAAAAAAAGAACATTCAGTCGGGAACATATAACTATTGTGACTTGGCTAAAAAATTTCATAGCGATAGTCGCATTATCTATTGCAGTTCAGGTGCAGTTTACGGTCAGCAGCCAGCTAGCTTGGAATATTTATTGGAAGAGTTTGACGGTGGCAGTGTGGATGAAATGTCACCAGTCAAAAGAGATTATGCCGCAGCAAAACGTGATGCTGAAAAAGCAATTTACACCCTGGGGTCACAGGGGGGGGCTGTAAGCATAGCGCGATGCTTTGCTTTTGTTGGCAAATACTTNCCNCGAGACCAGCACTTTGCAATAGGTAATTTTATTCAAGATGGATTAATGAGTAGACCCATAAATGTTAAAGCTACCATTCCGGTTTACAGAAGCTATATGCATGCTGACGACCTAGTCCATTGGCTAATGACAATTTGCCACTCTGCAAGCCCACTTTGCCCCGTTTATAACGTAGGGTCAGATAAGGCATTAACGGTTGGAGAGCTTGCCGAGTTAGTTGCCAAACGATTTACCATCGAAGTCAATAAAGCCGAGCTAAACCAAGAAAATGTCGACCGCTACATACCATCAATTTCTAAAGCTCAAAATGAGCTTGGACTTAGTGTTTCGATTGATTTAAGTGCTGCCATAGATAGAACTATTAAATCAATTCAGGCGAAAAAATTACATGCAGCTTAGCCGGGAAAAAGTGTGTTATTTAATGGCGGGAGGTTTTAATACCTTGGTCGGCTACTCTATTGGAGTTGGTTTGTATAAAGCCTTGGGAAGCAATTTGAGTATTGTCTGGATTGGTGTTATTTCCAATATTCTCTCGATTACAGTTTCTTTCTTAAGCTATAAGACTTTAGTATTTAAAACTAAAGGTATGTGGCTTACGGAGTACATGAAATCTTACATAGTCTATGGCGGAATTGCAGTTATTGGGATATTTTGTTTATGGGTTTTTGTCGACAAAATGAAGATATCTATTTGGCTGGCACAGGCTCTTATTATAGGAATGACCGTGATCATTTCCTATGTAGGACATTCCCGATTTACATTTCGTCGTAGAGGGACCCCATGACTGAGGGAATTATGAATCAAAAAATATTAATTAGCATTACATCTCCATGCTTCAATGAGGAGGGGAATATTAAGGAGCTCTATACGCGTGTTGTGAAGGTTATGGAGACCCTTCCGGAATATGATTTTGAATATGTTTTTATAGATAACGCCTCTACAGATCGTACGGCAGAAATTTTGCGAGAACTCGCAAGTAAAGATCCTCGTGTAAAAGTGATCATTAATACTAGAAACTTTGGACATATAAGATCACCATATTGGGGAATTATTAGTACGAAGGGTGCGGCAACTATTTACTTAGCTTCAGATCTTCAAGACCCGCCAGAATTAATAGTAGAATTTATTAAGCAGTGGAAGGCGGGCTATAAGATTATTTTGGCTGTTAAGCCGGTGACATCCGCCAATCCATTGATGCATTACTTACGCAGAACTTACTATAGACTGCTAGATAAGATTTCTGAGGTTTCGATTACAAAAGACGCAACCGGATTTGGTATGTACGATAAAGTAGTTCTTGATCATATTCGCGCAATCAATGACCCTTATCCATTTTTAAGGGGGTTGATATGTGAATTAGGCTACCAAATAAAGACGATTTCCTTTAATCAGCCGAGGCGATTAAGGGGAATATCAAAAAATAATTTTTACAGCCTTTTTGATATTGCATTACTTGGAATGGTTAGCCATTCTATGATCCCAATCAGGGTCGCCTCAATACTAGGATTTTTGATTGGAGTTTTAAGTATTGCTTTGGCGTTTATTCTATTGTTAATTAAATTATTTTTTTGGAATTTAATACCCATTGGATATGCCCCGCTGGGGGTAGTAATACTTCTGATGTTTGGAATGCTTTTATTCTTTATTGGAATTGTTGGTGAATATGTGGGGGCTATACATACTTATGTTCAGAAAAGGCCAATTGTTGTTGAAAAAGAAAGAATAAATTTCTAGCGCCATGAAAAAAAGAGAATCATATGCTCTTGATGCTATCTTCATACTGACATGCATCAATATTTTTTATATTGCGTTGTATTTTGAAGTTAATAGATATTTACCACCCCCTTTTTTTCATGATAAACAAGACACCTTTATGGACTTTTACAATACGATGTATTGGGCTGGGCATGAAGGTATATATGATGTTTGGAATTCTATTTATCCCCCAATAAATTTTATTATTTTAAAAATTTATCAGTTCCTATTTATGGGGGAGGTGGCACATGATTTGGATGGCTTTGCTATAAGAGGGCAGGATAATATTACTCCATTATTATTTATTTATATAATAAGTTTGATCATAGCCATTGAGATTAGCTATAGTAGCATTGTGGATTTAAAGAGAAAATTTATAATAATAATAATATTTCTATTCTCACCTCCATTTTTATTTGCATTGGAAAGAGGTAATCTAATAATTCTATGTCTTCCAGTAGTAAGCTGGCTTCTTTTCTCAAAGAATAAAATTAGCCGATCCTTAGCGCTTGCGCTCCTAATTAATTTAAAGCCATATTTTTTTATTTTTTATATAATTCAATTATTAAATGTAAAAAGTCATCAAGAAAATAAAGAATTTTTATTTCTTTCACCCGTATTTTCTCTGATATTATTTCTAGTTACGGGGTTAATTCTCAATCAGGAATTTTACTTAATACCAGTGAATATTTTAGGATTTGCAGCAAATAGCGCAATACTAAGTCCAGAAAATGTACTTTCATTTCCAAGTTCAATCGCTTCATTTTCACACTTAAGGGGCTTGGCATCAGAATTTAGATTACCCCCAATCCTCGGTTATCTAGCCCATTTGGTCGTATGGATATATTTGATAAAGACTATTTTACTAATTTATAAGAAAAATATATCGTTTGAAGATTTATTTATTTTTTCAATTATATTTTTAACAAATTACTCTACAAGTACTGGCGGATATGGATTGCTATACTATATTCCTACTCTACCACTATTTTATAAGCAAAAAGATTGGGTTTTATTGATCACTATTGTAATATGCATTTATATCGGAATATGGGACCTGATCCCTATATTTCAATATAATGGTGATAGTACAAGAGTATTTCTCTCTGGCGAGATGGTAAAAATTGAACCATTTATAAGTCTAGGATCAATTATTAGGCCAATAGCCAACTTTGCAGTTTTAGTATTATTTTTTAAGAATTTAGAAAAGAGATATTTAGATGCATATATTTAAGCTGAGTTTAAAAGAATTAATTATAATTACTTTAATATCAACCCCAATTGGGGCATTACTATACTTAGATAATCATAATAAAATAAATTATAATATTAAGGCAAAACGTGCACACGCTATAGCTGAAAATTTTTGTGAAAACTACCTAGACAGCCAGCCTAATATATTGAAAGATGGTGACATTGATTTAATTTATCAAAAATATAAAGATAGACATTTGAATTCAGCGACACCCTTGATTGGTAACATCAGTATCATATCTAGAAATGATATTGATATTTATGATATTAGTTTTAAAGGAGTGATAGGCCAAGAGAGTATTATGCGCCAAGAAGGCGATGAAATTCTTAAAGAAATTTCAGTTTTAGAATTTTTAATTTTTAACAAAATATACAAATCAATAAAATTGCATTGTAAATCTGGCGAATACTCAATTTTTAAAATTCAGCCATTAGATATAGTTAACATCGAATACCCCTCCAAGAGAGCTTATAAAAAATCATATTTATTGTTTTTATTAATATCACCATTTATAATTCTATATTTAGCAATGATTTCATTAAGATATATTATTAAATCAAGGGTAAAGTAAAATGCAAAAAAAAAGTTTTATTCCTGAAGATACATTTTTTCGCATTTATTTAGCCCTAGTTTTAATAGTATTCTTTGCCTTTAATCCAATCATTAGTGGTGATACTGGTGGATATACGGCAATCAGTTATTTTTTCAATCAAGCAGATTTAACTAGCTATGATTGGGCTCGAACACCTGGTTACCCAATTTTTGTATTCATAATTGGCTTAATTTTCTCTATAGATAACACTGTTTTCCCCAGCCTCATAGTATCTCAAGCTATTTCTGTATTCCAAATTTTAATTTTTATTTACGCCGTATTTAATTTATACACTTCAATAAAAATTTCATACAGCATTAAAATAGCTAGGTTTTATATTTTTGCAATATCACCAGCCTTCGCGATTTTTTCAAAACAATTACTTCCCGAGTCACTTGCATTATCAATAATGATTATTATAGTTTCAAAAATTATTTTATCAAATTATAAAAATATTCCTATTTTATGTAGTATTCTAATACTACTTAAACCAAATTTTTTACCGCATATAGTAATTATATTATTATTTATTTTTTTTGTTAAAAAAAAATATCAATTTTTTCTCTTACCAATAATGACTGTGTTTCTAATATGCTCTAGTAATTTTTATTACACTGGTAATTTTAGCTTTACAAATTTAGGCGGTCTTTCTAAGTCACAGGTTGTCTTCAATATTTTTGATCGAGTTGATCCATCGGATATTGTGGTTGGCAAGATATTATTTGAACAGTATAAAAATGAGTCACCTAATGGACGTGCTGATACATGGACAAGGGCAGCCGATAATTTGAGAAAGAGTGTCCAAGATATGCCCTACGAAAAGTCTGGTAAGCCATGGATTGATGGAAACTCTGGTTTATCTAACTATGTTGGCAAGGTCTCAAACTATCTGATAATTAGATATCCAGATATTGTATTTACAAATTTTATCAAAATATTTCCACTTACTTTTAATTTTGATTTTCCAAAATTTGAAAATAATCATGCTCCCGACCCAAGGTCGATAGATGAATTGAAAATTATAAAGTCTAATATTGCATATAAAATATATCTTATTATTGCCTATTATTATGAATATTTTTATATAATATTAGAAATATTTTGTGTTATATTTGCTCTATATAGGATTATTTTAAATAAAAATCTTCAAATTATGGCGCCTTTGCTTTTGATTATTGTAAATAAATTTTATATTTCGTTTTTCGGTGTTTTTGATTCTAGATATAATTGGATTTTAATACCAATTTTTATCTGGATTTTAATTTACTTAATTCCTTTAAAGTCCAAAAATTCTCTTGATAGTAATATCTAATGAATAATTATGTTGTTATTGGATCGGGCCCCTCGGGAGTAAGTGCGGCGCTAGCTTTGTTGAAAAATGGCTCGATGGTTACAATGCTCGATTTTGGAAATAATATCCCTGAATTTATTCTGGAGAAAATTAGGATGGTGAGTCAGAAGTCTCCGGATCGTTGGACGGCTGATGAAGTTAAATTTTTGAAATTCCCTAAGCAGTCTAAAGCTGGGGTTATTCCAATAAAAACACTATTTGGGAGTGATTTTATCTATCGCGATAATGATTATGTTTTGGGAAATATCGGACTCCCTTCTGGTTTTTCTCAATACCCATCATTCGCATATGGCGGCTTAAGCAGAGTTTGGGGTGCGGCTACTATGAGATTGCACCCATCTGATTATGCGTCGTGGCCAATTAACGATCTTGACCATTACTATAAAGTTATTGAGGATTTAATCCCGATATCTGCGGGTGAGGACGATTCCTTGATTGGTAATTTTGGATTTCCACGTAACTCTCACAGCGTTCCGACTTCAAAGCAGGCAAAGAATGTTATTGATAAGTTATCAAAAAATACTGATACCCTGAAGGAAATGGGTGTGTCTTTTGGGCAATCTAGATTGGCCATTCGCCCTGACTGCTCTTTATGTCTTAACTGCTTGCAGGGGTGCCCATATGGAAAGATATTTTCTTCTATTGATCTTATGCCGAAATTGCATATGTTCCCTAATTTTAAATATATTGGGAATGTTAGAGTTGAAACCTTCAGGGAAGGTAGTGGGTCTGTATCAGTACTATATCTTGACTCGTTTGGTGTTAAAAATTATATTAATGCAGACCGTATTTTCCTGGGTTCCGGTGTGCTTAGTACTGCGCAGATAGTTTTAAATTCTCTTGGCCTGAAAGACTATGCGTTAAAAATGAAAGATTCGCAATATTTTATGATGCCTTTTGTGGGGCCAAAATATATAAATAGCGATAAAACTCATTCCTTATCTCAGATTTTTATTGAGAGCAATAATTCGCAAGTATCACCCTACAACATTCATACGCAGCTCTATGGCTTTAATGATCTATATGAGGAGGAGATCTTATCCTCATTTGGCATATTAAGGCATATACCGGGAGCAGTAAAACTGGCAAATATGTTGAGCTATAAATTTTATATTGCTCAGAGTTATTTGCATTCGAACGATTCTGAAGTAACTAGCCTCTCCCTACAGCAGGGCACGCAGCACTCCCCCTTAAAAATTTCTATCCCCTCCATAAATAAATCAAAAAAAATCCAAATTAATAAGGTTTGGAGCCACTTAACCAAAGTTGGGAAGTTGGGGGGGATTTATGGACTTCCTTTATTGGGGAGGATTTCAGATGTTGGTCAGGGATATCATTCCGGAGGTACTATGCCTATGTCAAAGGACCCAATTGATGCACAAAGCGATATTTTCGGGCGTCCTTTTTCTTTAAGTCGTGTGCATGTGGTTGACTCATCTATTTTGCCCACAATACCATCGGGAACAATCACTCTTACTGTAATGGCCAACTCATATCGTATAGCTAACAGCATTTCTCTACAGGATGGGGGGGGGTAAAATTCATGAGGATTGCTATTACTGGGGCAAATGGATTTCTAGGTACACATCTTGTTAATCTTTTTCGCCTAAATGGAGCTGAAGTAATATCAATGGTGCGATCACCAAGGGATGAAAGTGATGTTGAATTTTCTCTCCAAGATGTTTCTTTGAAATCGCAAATATTCGTTGACTTAAATATCAGAGTGCTAGTGCATTGCGCCTGGGATTTATCGCTAAAGGTGCCTTGCGAATCATATGATACAAATGTGATTAATTCTATAAAGCTTTTCAAGAGCGCTAGAGACGCTGGTGTTACTAAATTTGTATTTATCTCCTCCATGAGTTCATACGACGGTTGCCAGTCAATATATGGCAATCAAAAACTTGAGGTTGAAAAATATGTATTGTCTTTGGGTGGAATAGTAATAAGACCCGGCCTTATATGGGGCGAGAAATCAAGCGGTGGAATGTTTTCAACATTAAATAAATTAGCTAGCAGACTTCCAATTATTCCCTTAATTGGGACTGGTAAAAATTTGCTTTTCCTATCTCATATTGATGACTTATCGAATTTAACTTTTAGGTTAACCGCACGGATTGATAATTCTGATGGCTTGCTAATTACCGCAGCTGCTACCCAGCCAGTATCTTTTAAAAGAATTCTTCAGGTGTGCTGTCAAAGAAATAATAAAAAAGCATTTTTTTTCCCAATTCCGGCACCTATTATTTATTACTCCTTGAAGATATGTGAATCATTAAATATTCCCATTCCATTAAGAAGCGATAGTGTTACTGGGTTAATAAAGTCAGATACATCGCCGAAATTTGATACCATTAATTATAAGAAAATTGGATTTAGTGGGTTTCGATGTTTTGATGTATAGGTTTAATAAAATTAAGGATAGTATGAGTCAATTACAAGATGTTTCCAATAATGACGTGATCGATCTTACGATATTAATGCCATGCTTGAATGAAGCAGAAACACTTGCTATCTGCATTAAAAAGGCGAGTAAATGGCTATCTACCTCTGGCTTAAAAGGCGAAATTTTGATAGCTGACAATGGGAGTACGGATGGCTCTCAATCTATAGCAACCTCACTTGGCGCCAGGGTGGTACAGGTTTCCCAAAAAGGTTATGGGTCGGCTTTGTTTCATGGCGCAGAAGCCTCTAAAGGTAGGTGGATTGTCATGGGGGATTCTGATGATTCCTATGACTTTGGTAATCTTGATGTTTTTGTAAGCAAACTTCGTGCAGATTTTGATTTAGTAATGGGTAATCGTTTTTTGGGTGGAATTGCTGATGGGGCAATGCCCTGGAAGAATAAATATATTGGCAATCCTATTTTGACTTGGATCGGTCGTCTACTTTTTAAGTGCCCGGCCAAGGATTTCCATTGTGGTCTTAGGGGCTTCAGAAAAGATGCATTTGAAAGAATGGATTTACGAACAACAGGTATGGAATTCGCCTCCGAGATGGTTATTAAGGCAAATCTATTTGAGATGAGGATTGCAGAAGTGCCCACGACCTTATCAAAGGACGGCCGTTCACGCCCACCTCACCTCAAGCCATGGCGTGATGGTTGGCGCCATTTACGCTTTATGATGCTATTTAGCCCAAGATGGCTATTTATTATTCCTGGCTTCCTACTTTCAATACTATCGGGGGGGGCTTACTTTGCGCTCCTTCTTTCGCCGGTGCAGATTGGAAAAGTAATTTTTGATATCCATACTTTATTTTTTGCTCAAACTGGATTGCAGCTGGGAGTAATGGCTATTTTATTTGGAATTATTACTAGAATGATTGGTATTAGAGAGGGGCTATTGCCCGATCACAGATTAATCAGAAAATTACAAAATTCACCTACTTTAGAGGTTGGCACATTAGTCGGAATTGCTTTAATGTCCTTTGGTGTTTATATCGGTATTGATTCATTAATGTCGTGGAAATTTGTTGATTTTGGCCCGCTGGAACAAGGCTCTCTTTTACGAGCTATTAGTTTTTCAACTCTGTTAATTATGCTTGGGGGAGTATCTTTTGTAACTTCTTTGATTCTTGGTTTTCTTGCATTGCCAACGCGGGAGCAACGCTATTAATCTGGGCGCCAGAATAATTCTGAATAAAGAATTTATACGTCAAATAATCCTATTTGGTCTCGCTGGCACTATAGGTTTTTTGGTAGATGTTTTTTTGCTCTATCTATTAAGGTGGTATCTTGGGCTATATTTTGGTAGGGCGTTTTCATTTTCTGTTTCTACAATCTTAACCTGGGCAATCAATAGAACTTTTACATATGTTGGCAGACGTTCCACATTGGTATTGCACAAGGAATTTATTTCATATTTTCTTTTAATGTTGATAGGTGGCCTTGTGAATTATTTTGTATATGCAGCCTGTATAGTTTTTAGTGTGACAGCCCATGAATTTCCCTTTATCGCCGTTGCTTTTGGTTGTATTGCCGGAATGTCCATTAATTTTTTTACATCAAAATACCTTGTTTTCAAAAAAGTACACGTTTAATTTTGACAACTTAACTGACCATGACTAAAAATAAAACGATTCTAGTAACTGGAGGTGCTGGCTACATTGGTTCTCATACTGTAATCCAGCTCTTAGCAGCTGGCTTATCAGTTATTATTTTGGACAATCTTTGCAATAGCAGAGGTGATGTTATGGTGCGAATCAAGGAGATCTCGGGGGTATTGCCTAGGTTGATTGTGGGCGATATTCGTGATCGAATATGCCTCCAAAAACTTTTTGCTGAAAATTCAATCGATGCTGTTATACATTTTGCTGGCTTAAAGGCGGTAGGAGAGTCTGAGAAAGATCCTTTAACTTATTACGATGTCAATGTGGCGGGTAGTAATATTTTGCTACAAGAGATGAGTAATGCTCAAATAAAAACCATTGTTTTTTCATCCTCTGCAACGGTTTATGGTGATCCTGGTTTTCCATGTTATCGAGAGACTACCCCCCTAAATCCAATAAATGTTTATGGGGAAACTAAGCTGGTAGTCGAAAATATCCTACGTGATCTTGTTGAGGCTGATCCTAATTGGAGTGTTGCATTATTGAGATATTTCAATCCAGTGGGCGCTCATGCTTCAGGCCTGATAGGGGAGGACCCTTTGGGTGTGCCAAATAATTTAATGCCTTTCATTGCTCAAGTTGCTGTAGGTAAGAGGGATAAATTATTGGTATTTGGTGATGATTACCCTACCTTCGATGGTACTGGCCTTAGGGATTACATTCATGTTGATGATCTTGCCGCTGGGCATCTTTCAGCTCTGAATTATCTTTGGGATAACGGGGGAATTTTGACGCTAAATCTTGGCTCGGGACGTCCGTATAGTGTGCTGGAAATGATTAATGCTTTTCAAAAAGAGTCTGGCCAATCTATTCCTTATGAAATTGCTAATCGACGCCCCGGTGATTTAGCAGAGTATTTTGCTGATCCTGCACTAGCCAATCAACTCCTTGGCTGGGTAGCCAAGCATGATATAAATCGTATGTGTAAAGATGCATGGCGATGGCAATTAACCAGTCAAGTAGGCTTTGCTTAAGTGGAACTCGCGCTCTCCAGATATCTCATTACAGTGGCAGTCTTAGACCAGCGTCCAAATCACGTAAAAAGTAACTTTTTACAAAACGGACTAATTCTCAATTGGAGTGGTTAGCAGAGAGGATGGGAATGCTAATACGGTAATACCCCCACCCCTTAACCTGACTTAAAAGTAGAATTTCTAAGTTGTTTGATTTAAAGGAAATTCTATGAAAACCTCCCGCTTTACCGATAGCCAAATCATGGCCATCCTTAAGCAAGCCG
>TBL_comb47_HYPODRAFT_10003433_pt1 | contig 18760 bp, 11 predicted proteins | sample TroBogypolimnion_40_FD_10682 | JGI IMG/M metagenome (IMG submission 10682)
ATCAGGAATAAACCAATGTTGGAATGGGTTCCGAAATAGTTATTCAGGGCAGAGAAACTCATCTCACCAGTAGTATTATTAAGTATGATAAAAGCAATTAATAAAAAGACAAAGCCAACGTGCATCTGTACAAGATAACTTATACCGGTTTTAAGAATAGACTTAGTCTCAGCATTAAAAATAACCAATATAAACGATGAAAGCGACATTAACTCCCACGCCATCAGAAAAGCCACTCCATCCTGAAGCATTAACACAAGCAGCATTGAAATATGAAACCAGATAAAAGCAAAGTAATGTATAGAAAAAGATTGCTTGCTTTTCTTAAGCATAAATTGTTGAAGATAGCCTTTGGAGTATAATAAACCGGTTAATACAGTAAAGTTAATAACAAGAATAAAGAACGCTGAAAGTTTATCAATCACTACTTCGGGATTAGAAGTCCAGAAGTAAACAGGTATTTTAAAAACAACAATATCCCCATTGATAAGAACCAAAACGCAAAACCAAGAAGTAATAAATGTAATTATTAAATTTATTAACAAAGTATAACTATGCTTTATGTTCTTTGGCATGATAAAAACACCAAATGAAGAGACAATAACGCCAATTAAAAAGATTAATACATTCATTTAATTTATGATTAAGAAAGAAAAAGACATTCCTTAAAACCGACTGCAAAGTTAAGTTGTTTTTAATTAATAAACATCTATTTTTATAAATAACATGAAATAGATAGTAAATGACAAATTCGATAAAATATAATTTAAACTCGATAACAAACATATTATCTTCAATATACAAGATATAATTGGTGGTCTTTGAGTCTTTAATATAATTCTTTTGATAAGAAATGTGTCTTTTATATACTTCTTATATATCCCTAAAAAGTAGACTAGCGCTTGTCGGGGGAAGAGTAGCGCTACTCGAGTGAAGACTAGGGCTACTCGAGTGCCGAGTAGAGCTACTCGAGTGCCGAGTAGAGTTCCTCGAGTGCAGAGTAGAGCTTGTCGACTGCTGACTAGCGCTCCTCGTGTGAAGACTAGAGCTCCTAAGGGGAAGAGTAGACCTACTCTGTGTTTTTGCCTTTCTTTTATAGTAATTACCCTATTAAATAAAGATATAACATCTTATAATTTGATTAAAAAACAAAGGGAAAAGAGAATTTCAGACTTCTACCACCATTTTTATAAAACAATGTTTGGTATAAAAAGGAGCTAGAGAATATTTAACGCTATTATTAAACTAAAATGAAAGGCTCCGAGGCAAAGCTTCGAGGAATTCTTTAGATTATGCAATTTAAATGAAGACGTAAATAGCATTCATATACCTTTTTAGTTAAAAACGATTAACAACTAGCCAAAAATAGTTCAAAAATAAATCGCAAAACACTTGACTTTTGTTTTAAAAATGCTTATCATTGCAGCGTGAATTGAGAAAATGGGATAACATAAGGTGTAAAACAATTTCTAAATTTAACAAGTCTTAACTAATTCAATTATTAATTTAATTTAACTCAACATGAGAAGAATTTTACTTTTGTTTGTTATACTCTTTCTAATGAGTATGCAGGTTTTGCAAGCACAAAGGGTGATCACAGGGAGAGTTACTAGTTCGGAAGATGGTAAAAGCATTCCGGGTGTAAATGTAATTATTAAAGGCACCCTGACTGGAGCTACTACGGACGTAGACGGTAAATACCGTATTACCGTTCCTGAAAAATCCGATGTCCTTGTTTTCAAGTTCGTGAGTTTAAAAACTCAGGAAGTTAAAATCGGGACTAAAACCGTTGTTGATGTTGTAATGATGCCCGATGTTATGAACATCGAGGAGGTAGTTGTAACAGCAATCGGTGTAAAAAGGGAGGAAAAGAGTCTTGGCTACTCTGCCACCCAAGTAAACGGTGACGACATTGTAAAAGCAAGAGACCCAAGTGCTCTTAATGCTTTACAAGGGAAAGTCGCCGGTGTAAACATTTCCTCGGCTTCATCAAATCCGGGAGCTTCTACAAGAGTTATTTCCAGAGGTTATTCGTCCTTAACAGGGAGTAATCAGGCTTTGTATGTTGTTGATGGTGTCCCTATCAACAATTCTGCTATCGGAAGCACCGACTTGAATGGAGGCACCGATTTTGGAAATCGTGGTAATGATATCAATCCTGATGACATTGCTAGTATTACATTCCTAAAAGGATCATCTGCTACCATTTTATATGGTTCAAGAGCAGCCAATGGAGTTATTCTTATTACTACTAAAAATGGGAAAGAACTTGTTAAAACAGGAAAGAATAAAGGAGCACAGATTACTTTCACAACATCCTTTATGGCCGAATCTGTTTTAAAACTTCCTACATTCCAAAATGAATTTGGTGAAGGTTTTAATGGAGCACCTGTTTCAATTGAAAACACAAGTTGGGGACCTAAGTTTGATGGTGTTATGAGACCATGGGGTCATGTTGTAGATAACCAACAGCTCATCAAACCTTTTGTTGCATTACCAAATAATGTTAAAGACTTTTTTGATGTAGGTAAGACTTATGATAATTCAATATCTATTTCAAATTCTAATGAGAATTCTAGCTATTTCTTTTCTTATTCTAATATCAATTCTGATGGTATTTTTCCAACTGATGCAGATAGTTACAAAAGGAATACGTTTGCTTTAAGAGGAACAACTAAGCTTGATAATAAGTTTACAAGTTCGGGTTCTGTTTCTTATGTTAAAAAACAAAGTAAATTTGTTCCAACAGGTCAAGAACAATCAGTTTATGATAATATAATGCAAACACCACGTGATATTAGTATAGTTGATCAAAAAGATTATAAAAGTTTATGGTATAATCTTGATAATTATTACAATGGTTATGCAGCTAATCCTTATTATGTTTTAAACGAACATGGTAATCAATTCAACGAAGATCGTATTTTCGGAAATGTTAGCCTTGATTATAAATTTAATAGCTGGTTGAACGCTACCTGGAGAATGGGTACTGATGTTGCCAATTCTCAACTTAAAGAATGGCGTGCTATTACCAAATATACAAGACAAAGCTATGTTGATGATGTAGGAAGAGACAAAGAAAGTAGTTTCTTTTCACGAGAATTTAATAATGATGTATTATTAAATTTCAAAAAAGATATTAACAAAGATATTGAATGTGATGGATTATTAGGATGGACTATTAATCAACGTAATTCTCAGAACAATACTGCTGAGGTTATAGGTTTAAGTATTCCATACTTTTATCAATTGTCAAATAGTGCAAATGCACCTACTGTAACTGAATCAATAAGTCTTAGAAGATTATATGGTTTATATGGTAGTGCCAATTTTGCTTACAAAAAATATTTGTATCTTACTATTAATGCAAGAAACGACTGGTCTTCTACATTACCAACAGAAAACAGATCGTTCTTCTATCCAGGAGCAAATGCAGCATTCATTTTTACAGAAGCTTTTCCCGCAATAACTAAATATATACCTTATGGTAAATTAAGACTTGGTTTGTCTCAATCAGGTAATGATGCCAATCCATATTTAATTTATCCTTCATTTACTCAAGCCAATTTTGCTGATGGTTATAGAGGTTTAGACTGGCCTTTGGCAGGAGTAAATGCAATGACAGTTGGAAATACTATAGGTAATCCAAATTTAAAACCTGAAATAACAACTGGTTTTGAAATAGGAACTGACTTAAGATTCTTTAACAACAGAATAGGAATTGACTTTACGTATTATAGTAAAATTACTAAAGATCTTATTTACCCGGTACCAGTAGCATATTCAAGTGGTTTTGCTTATCAGACAATGAATCTTGGCGAAATATCAAATAAGGGTGTTGAAATACAATTAAAAGGTGTCCCTATTAAGAAAAAGAATTTCAACTGGGAAGTGATAGTTAATTTCTCGAAGAATAATAACTTGCTGGTTAGTTTGAATAACAATTTAACCAAAGTTGATCTGGGAGGAACATCCAGTATAGGATATGTTGCAATTCCCGGACAACCTTTAGGATTATTTGAAGGAACTGTTGCCATGACAGATGGAAATGGTCATGTGGTGGTTGATTCAAAAGGTTTACCTCTAGCTGATCCGGTATTACAAATTCTTAAAGATAAAGCTGGTGATGCTAATTATGCAAGTTCACAATATGATTGGACAGGTGGTATTGTAAATACCCTTTCATACAAAAATTGGTCATTACGTTTTTCTTTTGATATACGTCAGGGTGGTTTAATGTATTCAAGAACCAAAGAAATGATGTACTTTGCAGGAACAGCTCCTGAAACTACTTATAATGATCGTAATCCTTTTATTGTGCCTAATTCGGTTATGCAAGTACTCGATGCAAATGGTAAATTACTAGGTTATACTGAGAATACTGTTCCAATATCTCAAACTAACCAAACGTTTTACCAATATTATGACCAATCTAGAGGTGGAGGTGAATTTAGCAGAGCATTTCTTGTTAGTAAATCATTTATAAAACTAAGAGATGTTGTTATTACTTACACTTTCCCAAAGAAATGGCTTGACAAAACTCCTTTTGGTAATGCTTCTTTAAGCTTTATCGGACGTAATCTTCTTATATTTACTCCATCTAGCAATCATTTCATAGATCCTGAATTAACAACATTCGGTAATGATCTTAATGCTGATTATGGTGAATTTAGCGCAACTCCTACTACTAGAAGCTATGGTGTAAGTTTACGTATTACTTTTTAATTAATTTAAAAATATTTTAATATGAAAAATATATTTAGAACAAGTAAAGGAATAATCTTAATATTATTTATATTCCTTATAGGCTGTCAGAAAGATTATCTTAACGTAAATACTGACCCTAATAACCCTGCCAATTCAACTGTTCAGTTGACTTTTCCTGCAGGTGTTGGTTCTACTGCCTATGTTTTAGGTGGATATTATCAGTTACTTGGAGGCTTTTGGGCTCAACATTGGACTCAAGCAATTGGTGCTTCACAATGGCGTACTATTGATGCTTATTCTTTAAGTTCAAGTGATTTTGATAACAGGCAATGGGGCGAATTGTATTCTGGTGCTCTTAACGATTATAAGTATGTAAGAGACCAATCAAAAGCTACACAAAACTGGAGTTATTATTTAATGGCAACAGTTATGCAAGCTTATACTTATCAATGTTTAGCCGATTTATATGATAAGGTTCCTTTTACGGATGCATTAAATGGTACAACTAGTAATCTTACCCCACATTTTGATAATGGTACAGTAGTATATGATGGTATTATAGCTATGATAAACGAAGCCTTAACTCACGATTATAAAACGTTTAAAAGTCAAACCAATTTAACAGCAACTGCTATCCAGCCTGGTGTTGACGATATAGTGTTTCAAGGCGATATGAATAAATGGGAAAAGTTTGCTAATACTTTAAAACTTAAAATTTACTTACGTCAATGTTATGCTCGTCCTAGTGTAGCTTCGGCAGGTATTCAAAGTTTATATACTAGCAATGCTCCTTTTTTGGATGTTGATGCCAAAATAATGGTTTTTAATAATGCTGAAAACAAACGTAATCCATCTTATGAAACATTTATTGACAAATTAGGAGGAAATATTTCTACAAGTTATACTATTTATAATTATTTATTAACAAATGGTGATCCTCGTTTACCTGCTCTTATTAATAAATGTACATTAAGTCCTCAACATTATGAATGCCTTGCACAAGGAGATTATTTTAATACATCTTATGGTGGCAGTGCAAACATTCAGAATTTATCTACTCCTGTTCTTGCACCTTTAGATCCTGTTTATTTTATAAGTGCTGCAGAAAGTTATTTTCTTCAGTCCGAAGCCATCGAAAGATATAGCTTAACAGGTAATGCTAAAACTATGTACGAATCCGGGATTGATGCAGCGTTTACAAGATTAGGTGTTGCAGGGTCTTCAACTCTTTACAGCGGTACAGGTGTTTATGCTTATCCTTCTGACAGTACTTTCGAAATTAAATTGGAAAGTATTATTACTCAAAAGTGGGTTGCTATGACTAACAATCAAGGATTGGAAGCTTTCTTAGAACAAAGCAGAACTCATTATCCTAAGGTAAGTAGTGTGCCAGCTACAGATACTACTTATGTTGCCGGACAATTTACGCTATCAGTTAATAGTGCAACAGGGACTTTATTTCCTAAACGATTATTATTCCCTGATTCCGAAAGAAGGAGAAATCCAAATACTCCACCTTTGCAATTAATTTATGTGAAAGTTTGGTGGGATGTAAAACCGTAATTTTTAAATTTCAAATTTAATTAAAATGAAAAATAATAAATTCATAATATTATTCGCCCTTCTAACTATAGTCATTACAATGAATAATTGTACTAAAGACAGTGAAGGGGTTTCAAAAGTAACAACTTATGCAGTTCTTACTATGAAAGGTTCAACAGATACAGTAATTGCAACAGGAACAACATGGACAGACCCGGGGATAATTGTTAGCACAGGAGATCCTTATACAATTTCTGGAACTGTTACCACCGGAACTCCCGGTAGGTATCCACTTGTTTATAATGCTAAAAATGTAGATGGTTTTGCTTCACAAATTACTCGTGTAGTATGGGTAGTAGGTGTAACAGGTTCTGCAACTTCTCATTTCGAAGGAACTTACACAGGAGGCAGAGGCACGTTGTATTCAAGAGATATAGGCGACGGAAGTGTTACTCTTAAAAAGACGTCTATTCCCGGTGTATATTATTGTACTGACATGTTTGCCAGATTTTATGAAGTCTATAGGGGATATGGAACAGACTATCGTTGTCCGGGCATAATAAGGGTTAATGCTGATAGCACTATTGACAATGCTTCAATAAATTTCCCTACTCCATGGGCTCCTGCTTATATAACAGCAGGTACTGCTTCAATTAATTCATTAGGTAAATTTACTTATGGAATTAGTTTTACTGATGGAACATCTGTTGCAACTCCATTTTTCTTAGAATGGAATCCTTAATCTTCAATTAATGTTTTTAATATTAAAAAATTAGAACAATGAAAAAGAAAATAATTTTAAGCATTATTTCAATAGTTGCCTTTATAGTTATACTTTCTTGTCAGAAAGCTGATAAATATAAGGACTATCAGAGCTTCTCAACTGCATATCCCGTTTGTGGCGATTATATTGTTAACTGGTATCAAGGTGGTGCATTGGTAATTCCGGGGACTACTGTTTTATCTGTTTATAATACTTCAACCGATGCTACTAAAATATGGATTGATGACAATGGGCAGTTTTGGAATTTCAAAACAAAAGCCAATCTAAGTGGTACTTCTTTTAGTGTTAATAAAGGTATAGAGGTAAATCTCGGAGACACTACTACTATTACTAACGGTAGTGTAAGTGGAGATGCAATTTATCTGGAACTAAAATGGAGCACTGACCCAACAAATACTTATGTTTGTAAAGGGACACGCAGAACCGGTAGAGAATAATAATATTCTCAATTATTAAAAATAAGAAAGGCTACCTTTATCGGGTAGCCTTTTTTATTTTAATACATCTCCAAGGTTTCAGAGCATGTCATTGGTCGCTGAGCGGAGGTGCTATTTTTCCGTAATTCGTAATTGATTCCTACTCTTTCACCAACTTCCAATACTGTCTTTTCTTATCTTTAGTGATGATAACCATAAAGTAAGTCCCTTTACTTGCCGACTGCATACTTATCTCATTATGCTGCTGTAAAGTCTCTTTATTTAAAAAGAGTTTAGCTGTGCCATCATAAATCTGAAGACTACTTCCTTCATTGTTTGCAGCTCCTGTAAACTGCACATTTACTATTTCATTTACAGGATTAGGAAATACTTTAACAGTACCACCCTCTATAACTTCTGAAGCAACAGAGCTTAAAGATGCATTTGTTTCGGCAATTGCTTCAATATTAGCATTACCACCATCAGTTTTTATATTATCTGTAGCTATTAGTTGTTTTATCTCTTTAGCCACAGTAGTAGTATCGCTTTTATCTACAGGTTTTGGAGTTTTATTCTCTGTTACCACTATTGTTCTTAGCACTCTGTTACCAGAACCATCATAATTATAATAAATGGTTCTAGTGCTGTTATTTTGTGCTTGTAGTGCTCCTAATCCTATTATTAGCAGCACTATTATTCCAATTGATCTTATTATTTTCATTTCTTTAATTTTTAATATTAATTATTATATTGTTTTCATACCTCTCCTTTGGAGAGGATTTAGGTGAGGTTTTGCCCCTGTGCTGTTCCTAATCCTATTATTAGTAGCACTATAATTCCAATTATTTTTATTGTTTTCAATGTATTATTTTTTTAAGTATGAATTAAAATAATTATTTTGATAAAATTGCACCAAGTCCGAAAGCAATAATTATTGATAAAAAGATAAAAGCCCAAAAATAAATTTTCCCTTTTGATTTCCTTTTTAATGATAAAGTGTCATATTTTTTTAAAACAATCTCTCGTCTTTTAAAAAAGTAAAAAAAGTTAAAAAATAAAAATCCAATAAAAAAGAAATTATTGTTTTTATAATCCCACTGCCTATAATATTCATTCCCTTTTAAAAAATGAAATATTAAATAAAAAAACATAGTAATATCTATGGATAGTAAAAGTGTAAAGAGCAAAATAGCAGTAAAATATGGAGTTCTGTTTGTTTTGTTCTTTTTTGTATAATAACACATCCAATAATATAATTCGTTAAGCATAATTTAATTTTGAAATTAATAATTTAAATGATAAATCCATTGCGGTGTTTGATATCTAGTATTATCATTTTGCAAAATTCCTGGATCGAAATTACCGCTTGAACCTGGACAATTGGCAGGTTGAGTTATTGCAAAATAAATAAATCCTACCATTAATGCTGTTCCTCCACTGGCATATATTAAAGCAGCACCTATTATAACATTTGCAGTTGCCATCTCATAATCCGAGCTACTCCCAGTAGTTAGGGCTTTGTTAAAATCATTATAAGCATTTAACGCTAAACAACTCCATCCAACACCTTTTAGAACTGATCCTATTTCCCCAGCAGTTATAGATGCATCATCAGTAAACAAAGTAGAGTATTTAATAACATAATTTTCATTATTATTAGAAAATATAGCTGTCATCATTTGCAAACTTGAAGAACTTGTAGAAATTGCAAAAAACATAGAATAATATGTAGTATAGTTTTTCGGTTCTTCTCCATCACCATCATTACAATCAGAACTGGGTGGAGTATTTACCTGAGTATTACTTTTATCTTCTGTATTATTCCCATTACCTGTCCCTTGTGCTATCATAGCATACAAATTATCCTGTTCAAAATCTAAACGTGCCTGCAAATTATCCATAAAATCACCGGCATTATCATAAAATTGAGCTACATGATTACATGATGGAAGGGAAAAAGTTGTTTGAGTGTGACCATAAATGTAATACCCACTCGGATCTGTGTATTTCAATGGATTATTAAGACAATAGCTATATCTGTTATAGTTTTGTATGTTTGATGGGTCTTGCAAGTTAGGGTCAGGGCTTAGTATTCTACCAAGCAAAGGATCATAACATCTGCCGTTCATGTTTATAAGTCCGAATGCATCCAAATGTTCATGCCCTGTAAAACCACGAGAAAACAAATGATTATTAGTAGTAGTAGAACTCTCTGCTGCTGTCCAATCAATAGTACTTCTTCGGTTACCCCAGGCATCAAAACTATAGCTGTCAACCACAGCTCCGCTGCTGTTAGTTACTTTATCAAATGAACCCAGATAGTCTTTATGGACATAATATAGTTGATCGCTAACACCTGTTCTCTTACGATAAATAGCCGCCACTCCATCTCCTCCATAAATGTAATAATCTTTTGTTGAGACATTGGAAGCATCTACTGCTTCTTCGTAATTGTTAAAAGCAAATATATTTAAATTCAACATCATTTTAGACTATGTAATATTATTACTAAAAGCATAAAAACAGCAAATGTAAAGAAAAAAAATAGTAAAGTAATGGTTATTCCTAATTTATCTGACATATTAAATTTAGGATCACTCTTTTCCAAAATATGATTGTATCTCTCTTTTTTAATATAAATATACTTTAATAAATAAATAACAATCATAGCTAAAATAATAAATATTGGTAATGGTACTTTAGTTACAAAAGTACCATTAAATAATAAATATTCAAGAATAGCATCTATTGTCATAAGCCAACAAAGAAAACACATAGCTAAGATATATGAAACACGTTCAGGATAAGATACTGTTTTGGTTGTTCTACGATCGATTTTCTGTAACCAACGAACTAAAAAATAAAATAAAAAGTCTAATGTTTTCATTATTCACCAAATATTGTTTCTGTTAACATAACTGATAAATTAAATGCAAGTTCTATTTCTTCTACTCCTGTAACATAACCAAGTATCATCACAGTTGCTTGACCAGCAAATTTAATACCACTCACCCAATCACCATTTCTAAGGAATTTATTTCCATTTATAAGTAAAGTTGATACCCCAGTTAATTCTCCTATTACTTTCAACGCTCCACTATTTGCTATATTATTTGCAATAGCACCTGTTTTAGCTGCAACATAAGCAGTTGTGTTCATCGTAGTGCTTGCATTGTCAGAATTGTTAGCAATTTTTGTTGCTAAACTAGGCTCAGAATTATGATCTCCTTCTCCACCGTAAAGGGGCATACTGCCACCACTACCACCACCCCAACCATAACCACCATCACCACCAAGAGGAGAATCAGTTATTGTAACCGAACTTAAATCATAACCTGTCTGAATATCATTACCGTCTGTCCATGATGATGCGGAATAACCATTTAGCAGAAACCTTTTGAGAAATTTATAAATAGGACCGTCTAAATCAATTAAATACCCACTCGGATCGGTATATTTCAAAGGATTATTAAGACAATAGCTATATCTGTTATAGTTTTGTATGTTAGCTGGGTCTTGCAAGTCAGGGTCAGGGCTTAATATTCTACCAAGCAAAGGATCATAACAGCGTCCGTTCATGTTTATAAGTCCGAATGCATCTAAATGTTCATGCCCTGTAAACCCTCGAGAAAACAAGTGATTATTAGTTGTAGTAGAACTCTCAATTGTTGTCCAGTCACTAGTGCTTCTTCTGTTACCCCAGGCATCAAAACTATAACTGTCAACTACAGCTCCGCTGCTATTAGTAACTTTATCAAACGAACCTAAATTATCTTTATGAATATAATACATTGTAGCGGTCCCTGAGCCTGTCGAAGGGCTGGTTACACGGTAAATAGCTGCTACGCCATCACCTCCATATATATAATAATCTTTTGTTGAGATACCTGAAACTACATCTATTGCTTCTTCGTAGTTGCCAAAAGCATAATATTTATTGGTAATCAATATATTGTTTGCAACATAAGTTGTCTTTCGTCTGCCATAATCTGCGCCATATACAAAACCCAATTCTTTAGCATTACTACCATCTTCATCTGCTGTTGTTATTTTTCGTACTTTATTAAAAGAAGTATATAAAATATTTTGAGGCGTAGTAATGGTGTTGGGGTTGTTTTCAATTATACTAACCGCATAAGGTGAAGCAAATTGCATAGTGTAAGGTGAATTCTGACCACCATAAGTTATATCACCAACATCAGTCTTCTGGGTAATATTGCCAACATTATCATAAGCCATGTGTTTTATAAACTTCAGTTGTATCATCTATAATAAACATTTTTAAACTCGAACAAAATAAAGTAAAGTACAAATAATAATTAGAAAAAAAATGCCCAAGAGTACATTTGTCATTTCATTAGTCATGCCTGAAATTGGCGATTTAATTTCATTACCTTTCCATACTTCTTTAAAAGACACATTCCTTTTTCTAATTAAGAAGAAAACCAAACTATTAATTATAATCCAACGAATTAAAACTCCTAAGAATTTACATAAATGATACCCATACATATAATTCCTTTATTTATAATAATTATTATAATAAAACCCGAAAATATTAGTTGAATATGAAAAATAATTATACATACTATTATATTGAACAGATTGTCTAACAATATAATTAAATTCCCTAATATAAATACCACCATTTTTAGCTGCTGTAATTCCTTTACCTCCATATAAAGTGTTAAACTCGCAAGCATTCACAACTTTTTCACTTATTTGAAGAGTTGAACTGAATTTTGACATAGGATAAAAGGTTGTTAATGTATTTATCCCAGATGAGACAGTCTCATCACCAACAGTGCCTGACCCATCCAAATGTCTTGCATTATATGCTCCAGCTGTAAAACACCATAAAGTAACATAAAAATCATCAGCAATTTTATAAATAAAAGTACCTAGTGTGCTATGTCCAAAAGATGTATTTTTTAAATTTTCAGCTAAGTTTGGTTTATATGGGATAAATTCACCTCCACCACTGCCACTTCCTACAACAGTAACACTTCCCCCACCTCCACTCCAGTTCATAGAATTATTATTAATTCCAATACTTTCACCAATCAATGCAGGGGATATACCAGAATCAAAAAAATCTCCCAGTGCATAATAAGGTAGACAATCTAAAGGATTCAATGTTGAAAGCAATTCACATCCAATAAAAATATCGTTATCATTAAAAGTTACTTTATAAAATGCCCCATTTTGAGTAGTATAACTATGCCATTCATAGCCACTTGGGTCGATATAAATTAGCGGATTATTTAAGCAGTAACTATATCTATTGAAACTTTGAATATCTGCAGGATCTTGAAGGATAGGATCGGGACTTAAGAAACGTCCAAGCAATGGATCATAACAGCGTCCGTTCATGTTTATAAGTCCGAATTCATCTAAATGTTCATGTCCTGTAAAACCACGAGAAAACAAATGATTATTAGTAGTAGTAGATGTTTCTGCTGCTGTCCAATCAATAGTACTTCTTCGGTTGCCCCAAGCATCAAAGCTATAGCTGTCAACCACAATTCCGCTGCTATTAGTTACTTTATCAAAAGAACCTAAGTTATCTTTATGAATATAATACATTGTAGCGGTCCCTGAGCCTGTCGAAGGGCTGGTTACACGGTAAATAGCTGCTACACCATCTCCTCCATAAATGAAATAATCTTTTGTTGAGACATTGTAAGCATCTATTGCTTCTTCGTAGTTGCCAAAAGCATAATATTTTTTGGTAATCAATATATTGTTTACCACATAAGTGGTCTTTCTCCTTCCATAATCTGATCCATATACAAAATCCAATTCTTTAACATTATTACCATCTTCATCTGATGTTGTTATTTTTCGTACTTTATTAAACGATGTATATAAAATATTCTGAAGTGTAGTAATGGTGTTGGGATTGTTATCAATTTCAGTAATAGCATAAGGGTTAGAGCCAGTAGGCCCAGAATTAACGGTGCCTAAGCCTCCATAAGTCATATCACCTGCGTCTGTGCTATGAGTAATATTACCAACATTATCGTAATCCATGTGTTTTGTAATTGAAGTTGTAGGATCGTCTGCATCTTTATATGCTTGTATATCTGTCAAACGGTTAAAGTTATCATATGTAAAAACATCCTGTTGGTATTGACTATTTATCTTATCTATTCTTTTGGTAATATTATACAAATTATCATATTCATAATTTAGATATTGAGTAGCATAAGGATTATTAGATGTTCCTGTATTAATCTGAGTTAGCATTCCTGTATTATTATCATAAGTTTTATTGGTTTGCAAACCGTTGCCCAAGTTATACTGAGTGATATTACCAAAATTGTCTTTGGTTTCAGCTTCCCATATTGTTAATGCAACATTTTGCCCATCCATTTTGTTTACCTGATAAAGTTGTCCGTTTTTATACGTTTGCTGTATAATTAAGTTACTACCCGGATAAGTTAATGTATTTAACCTTCCATAAGCATCATAAGTATAACTTTCGGTATATGTTTTATCACCTGCTATGCTTTTTGTAAGAGTTGATAATCTACCTAAATAATCATAACTATACACATCCGATACAGTTCCCGAACCGTTAAATGTATTACTCCATGTAGTACTTACTGATAGCAATTTACCAAAAGTTGTAATATGAGAATCATCATTATTATTGCCATAAGTATAAGTAGTAGTTTCAAAATTTGTGGCAGACGGATCATTAGATGAAACAACTGTACGTGATATCACACGACCCAAGTTATCATAGTCATATTTAGTTATGGTGTCTCTTCCATTAGTTTCAGACCTTAATTGATCGTAAGCATCATAAGTTGATGCAATAGTGCCTAAACTCATATCCACAAGCTTTTTACGTTTACCATGGAAGTTATACTCCATTCCATTATGATAATCATAATTATCGGGCGATCCTTGTGGTGGATTACCACCAAGAGGAGCACCAATGCCATTAGTCCAAGTGTCGGTTAATCTTCCCATCAGATCGTAGGTGTAATTAATTGTTTTACCAATATTATTTGTCACACTTACTACTTGTCCAAAAGCATTTGTTTTAGTTATATTCGTTTGAGTTTGCGAATTTTTTCCGCTTACGACAGTAGCGGTTAAATCAATATCATTATATGTAATATTGCTTGTAGTACCTGCTGTACCCCCTGTTCCATCAGGTATTATTTGTTGCGTTTTCCTACCTAAGTAGTCATAAGCAAAGGTAGTATATTGAGGTGTTGTGTTTTCAAAATAAGGCAAAGATGCTTGCGAAACTTGTCCTTTTGCATTATAAGTAACTTTCGAAGATATTGTTTCACCATTCAGACTAACAGATTGTGTTTGCACGCTACGGTTTAAAGCATCATAATACGTAACTACATCGGGATTCCCTTTTATTGTAGCATCAATAGTATTTGTGTTCTTAACAGTTACTTTATACATTGCATTGGTGGGATCATTTCCGTTTGCCCATTCGTAAGAAATAAGTTCTATAGTATGATCAGGATAAATGGTTTTAATTTTCCTACCCAGTTTATCATATTCATAATTGGTAACCAAGCCATTTTGATCAGTACTTTGTGTTAAATTCCCAAATTTAGGTTCATTTGTAAAAGTTGTAGTGTACGAAGTAGTACCATCTAGAAATTTAGATTGTGATGTTATAAATCTTCCATTATCATCGTAACTTATAACTTCTTCTCTATCGGTAAGGTTATAAGGATTTAAAGTTGGTGGATGTATAATAACTTTTCTAGGATAACCGAATGGATTATAGTCTGTATATTCTGTTTTTATATTAAAGGTATCATTACTTGCATCCATCTGCATATATTTTAAATTCCCGTTATCGTAGTAGGTATAAGTTTTAGTTCTGATATAAGTATAAGTATATGGAGGACCATTCATATAAGCGGGTTGTTCAGGAGGACCTCTTTTTATTGTATCCGACGAAACCTGAGAGTTTGGAAACCAAGGAGCATAAATAGGTGCGACAGGATTTGTGATTGTAGCTGTTACAGAAACTGAATTATCAAAATAAATTATCTTTACCGGAGGATATAAAACCCAATCCCAAGTCTGGTTATAATTATTACGTTCAATATCTGTATATGTACCACCACTAAAGTCCCATTTATTTAAATTTAGATAATCATAACTATAGTCATAGTTATAATTACCGGATTCCTTTGATGTTTCAAAATAGCCCCAATAAAAATCATCTTTTATTATTACCCATAATGAACTTGTATTATCATAAGCGTATGACCTATTTTCATATACAATATGTTTTTTGTGGTTTCCTATATAATCATAAATCAAAGTAAGTTTTGCTCCCGAAATATCATTTTGTTTACTTATACTATCAAATTCAGTCCTGTTATTAAATTCCCTTAATCCATAATAAGTATAGTTTTCGTTGGATATTGTTGTGTTGGTATTATCAATGAACTTTAAGTTAGATACTGCATAATAGTTAGCGGGAATCGTACTTACTTTACCTTCACTTGTTGATATATCGTTATAATTATTTTTATAAACTACATTATTAGTAAGAGGTTTAAAAGTAAAACGATACTGATTATTATAGCCATCATAAATTGATTTTACATAAGCAGAGTTGTCAAACATCTGAAAATACTGCAAATTAACATCTTTATAAGTACTATTACTAACTTGCAGCATATCTTTTTTACCATCGCCGTTAAAATCAGCAAACAAACTAACTGATTTATATTCGTTAGTTGTAGTTACGTTTGATATTTTTCTAAAACTATCCGACATACTAAGATACATATTGATACTTCCATCCAAATTGGTTTCCAACAAGTCGTCTTTCCCATCCTCATTCAAATCAACAACTGTATATTTACTGTCCCCACTACCTGTTATTGCAGTTATAGTAGTAGCAGTGTCGGTAAATCCTGTACCTGTTGCATAATATATTTGCCAGCTGTTATCAGTTCTAAGAAGAAGATCAGTTTTGCCGTCACCGTTAAAATCTCCTGTATAAAATATATCATTTAAAGTAGGGAATTTATTGCCGGAAATTGGTATAAATACACTATCCTTTAATTCAAAAATTCTATTTTGATCATCAAAAACAAACATCAAATCCGTTTTTCCACTATTACCAAAATGAATCAGTTTTACTTTATAATTCGGAGTCCAAAATGTTGGCAATGTTACATAAGTTGAATCTTTACCATTCATTATTATTTTATCGATAGCATCATAATTCCCGTTGTTGGAAATGGAAATAAGGTCTGTTTTTCCATTACCATCAAAATCTATCTTTATGTTTTCGGGAATCATAAAATGCGAATTAGCATAACTTGAGATTGGTGGCGTAGCAATAATTTTGTTAGTTGATATTAAAGTAGTGTCATTATATCTATATACATAATTACTATCACCTGCCGATTTCAAAATAACTTCATCTCTACCGTCTCCGTTAATATCGCTAGCCGTAAAACTTACAAACCCATTAAAATCTGAATTCAAATAAATGCTGTCCGATTTAACAAATGTAGTACTCGAATCTGTATTAGCCGACAAATACATCATACACCTTGTTAAATTAAATACTCCATTAGTGTCATTTACTCCTTCAGCTACTAAAATATCTGATTTGCCATCTCCATTAAAATCACCTGTACAATATCTATGTGCCATACTCTTATCCATCCCATTCAATTCAAAATCAAATTGCGAACCTGTGACTTCATAATTACTTGCAACATCATCCCATATTATTTTGGTAGAATTAATAGTAGTTTCGTCAACTTTACGCTTTATGTTATACAACTTGACTTTGTTTAAATGAGTATCATAATAATAATCAAAATCATATTGATCCCTAAACTGACCCTCGGCAGATATTTTTATTGTTCTTAACACAAGATTATTATTAAGCTTTACATCATTTTGAAAATTAAAATCCGTCCCGTTTTTAAACTCATAATAAAATTGCACTTCATTGTATGGAGTAAGATTTTTATTATAATTTCCTGTATAATTAATAGATTGAATAACGTTTTCATTATTCATGTTCGTATAATTAAACAGCATATAATTACCAAACCTATCAGTAACCTTATTTATCTTCCATACAAGCACCGGCAAGCCTGTAGTATTTGGCAGCCTCGAGTCATCTGTATTGCCATATTCCATCACAGTACCGTCAGGAGTAAACACCTCAAACCAAGTAGGCCCAACATTCCCTGATGTAGTATGAGTAACGATGCTGTCATAAGTCACATCTTCCGTCCTGTATTTAGCACCATCTGCCCCATAAGCTACAGTATTATTTGCCTGAAATATTAATCTGGTACTATCCAGAGCAAAAAAATCATAATCGGTAGTGCCATATTGTTGGTTAGAAGTTCTTATTGCAGAAATCCCCATCAAATCCCATCCTAAACCTAATTTTCCGTTACCTATAAGATTATTGTATAAAATTGAAATGCTGGGAACTATTCCATGAGTACCAGGAGGCAATGGAATAGGGATTTCATAATTAGCTGCACCCAATTCATTTACTCCTGCTTTCCCCGGAATAGTGGCAACAGGCAAACTTTTATCAATTGTAATATTAGCTGTAGGAACAGGATTTGTTTGAGTATAACCCGGATTAAGTATTATACTTTCCTTAATTTTTGCATTAAAAGTATTGTTAGTAGTAGCTTTAAAATCAAAACCGGGCAATAAATTTATGTAGTCTCTGGCTATATACACACCAGTATCAGGAGTCTTATTAAAATTAAAAAAAGTGCCGTATTGTTGCGAAAATACATTGTCGTTCAGTAGCCCAAAAAGAAACAATACTAAAAAATAACACCTTGAATTTACAAACTTGTAAAAACCAGGCTCCTCTCCTTTAAGGAGAGGCAGGGGTGAGGTAATATTCTTTTTCATTTCATGTAATTTTTAAATTAAACCATTAAGAGGGATTCTAAAAATTTGATATTTCTAGGCGGACAATATTTTATAACCGGAATTTACTTATAGTAAATGAGGATTTTAGAATTGAAGTCCAACGAAGAAAAAGCAATTTTTAGAACTCCCGTTAAATGAATTCCATTACTTCTTTGTGTTTTCAATTGCATCAACACGATTCTTTAATACATCGTTTTCCTTTTTCAGATTGTCATTTTCTTTTTTCAGTTCTATCAAATAAAGGCTTATCTCCTCAACTTTCTTTAAAAGTATCGTTTGCATATCTCCAACATTAACACCTTTATCTATAGCTTCTTTCTCTGTTGGTACATCAGGTAAATGATTATTAACTTTTATGTACTGTTCAAGTTGTCCCAAACTC
>TBL_comb47_HYPODRAFT_10003434_pt1 | contig 18756 bp, 14 predicted proteins | sample TroBogypolimnion_40_FD_10682 | JGI IMG/M metagenome (IMG submission 10682)
GGTGCCGCCGGTGGCTTTCTTTACCGGCGGCTGGCCAGCCTGTTGCGTGACTGGAACACCCTTTCCGCCACCCTAAACCAACTCCGCAAGGATCGCGCCTGTGTGGAAAAAATCCTCACATGAACTCCCTCGAGTCACACAAAAAGCTTTTGATCGCGGAAAGCGAACTGAACCGCGTCCAACTGATTCAGGAATGGCAGGCGATGGCCGGCGAAGTTCATGCGCTCACCCTGAAAGCCAAGACCATCGGCGGTCTTGCTTCGGGCGCCACGCTGCTCGCGAGCCTGCTTTTTCTCCGCCGGAGAAAATCCACGCCCGCCGGCGAAAAATTTTCGTGGTGGCAAGCCGCCCTCAAAGGCACGGGACTGGTTTCCAGTCTCTGGCAAATCTTTCGCACCCGTCCCAAACCGTAACCGGAGTCGCCGGGCATCTGCTGCAACCGGTCCACCCACGAGTCCGCCAGATCGCGGTTATCCCGCGCGCGGTTCAAGCGCGTGGTGACGCGCTGCAGATTTTCAATCAACCCCAGGCGCAGCATGATGGGAATGGCCCACAACTCGCCGAGTTTCAATGACGCCACCGTCTGGTAGGCGGCAATAAAGGCGCTGAGCGGGCCCGCATCAATTTGCGCATCCACATGCGAGATCAATTCCAGCTCGATGTCATACACGCCCGGCAGTCCTGCGGCAGGACCGTTCACGAGGCGCGGCAACTCGCGGCTGTAGCCGCGGGGCAGATGCCGCCGGGCCAGCTGAATCTGTTCCTCGATCAGGTAGAAATTATCCAGCAGCCATTCGGCGGCGGGCGTGATGCGCCGGGTTTTATCCATGGCGAGGGTCGCATGATTGAAGGCCCGGAGGATGTCTTCGTTTTGATCCAAGCCGGCGAGCAGCCGGTTGTCCCCCTGACGCGTGACAACTTGGTGGCTGGCGGCAAGCGTTTTGGCATGGCGCGCCAATTGTTCGACGCTGAACAACTCGGCCCGCAACGGCGGCTCGCCAGCAAGCGGTCGCGATCGCGAGGTTACCCAGTCTTGAAATCGCGATGTCAGGGTCTGTATGATGATCTTCATTCCGGTCGCGATAGCTGTGATCTTGTTCGCCCCCGCAAATTGACGCCGGCGGCGTCTTAGCTGTCCGGATTTTCTTTGGTCGCGGCTCCGAAACAGTTCGGAATCACGAAATAAGACAGCCGCATTGGCGATAGTTAATCGCATAAACATGGGCTTCAACTCATGCCGATGATATGGGGTGTTACCCCACCGGGCTGGATTCCTGTCAGGCTTTTGCCGCTGTGACCAAGAGTTGGCGCGTTCTTTAGACCAGGCGGCGCGCAGCGATGTTTGCCGATGCGTTGATTCTGCTGCACTCGAAAGAATACTCACTAGGGTTACACCCCATGTGCACCAAGAGCGCAATGGACTAAAATAGCACTGTGAATTACCAAAATCTTTTCCTTAAAACCAGCCAAGCGGGCTCCTCATTGAGTGCTGTGCTCTTGTTATCGCTTACCGGTTGCGTGGGGTATGTGGATCGTTCGCCTCAAACGGTGTATGTGACGTCCGCTCCAGTGAAGACGGTCGTAATGGTGCAAGATGATTATGTCTATTATCCCGGTTATCAGGTTTATTACAGCAGCAACCGTCGCCAATACGTCTATCAGGAAGGACGTTCCTGGGTAACGCGCCCCGCCCCACGCGGCGTATCGGTTAACTTGCTTTTATCTTCGCCGTCGGTCAGGCTTGATTTTCATGACTCGCCGGCACAACACCACGCGACGATCGCCCGGCAATATCCGAAAAATTGGGTGCCGCCCGGCGGGAATCAAGGTCAGAAAGATCAGCGGAAGGACGGCCCGCACGGGGGAAATAACGACAGGTAACCGGATGAAATCCATTCCCGTTTGGAAGGGCGATTATGACTCAATAGCGCGGCGTCCAGACTGCCTCGGATGAAATTTTTCATCGCGTCAAATGGGGTGAAGACCCCATAGCAAACCGGCCGTCAGGGAGTTTATCCTTTCGACATGAAACATCATGATTCCTCCCATGAAACAAATTCAAAACCGGTGATGGTTTCAGGGCTCGCCATGGACTTGAGCAAAAACGAAATCGATTTTGCACCCTCACCTGACGAAGTGGCCAGACGGGCCTATTTCAGCTATGTGAATCAGGGTTCGCGGCACGGTCACGAGGTTCAGCATTGGCTGGCGGCGGAGGCGGAATTGATCGCCGAACGCAACCGGACCCGGACTCACGGTTTTCACCACAAGACTTGATTTTTTTGCGCCGTGAAATGAAGGAAACACATGAAGTCCACATTTACATTGCTGGTTATGGGCGGTTCGTTGGTGATGGTCACTTCAGGATTGCTGGCGCAAAATACCAACGCCAACACCAATTCCCTCCCGCTTACCCAAACTTTGAAATATCAAGTCGCCTTGGAAAATGACCGGGCTTTGGGCGAGCACAGCCTCCTGCCACCCGGGCTCAAAGAGAAGCTGAAGCTGACCGACGAACAGAGGACCGAATTGAAGCCGATCGAGGATGACTTCGCCAGAACCAGTCAGGAATACCAGGTTGCCAATCAACCGCGCATTGATGCCGCGCTAGAGGCGAGCCTGCATGCGCGGTCATCGAAAAACACCGAAAAAATTGAGGCGGCACGCCGGCAGTTGCAACAAGTCTGGGCCGGTCTCCAGCCTTATCGGGAGACCGCCCTCCGGCAAATCAAGCCGCTTTTGACGCCGGATCAAATGGTAATTCTGGAGGAACCAAAAAATCAATGGCGCGAAAACCATGTGGAGGAAGCGAATGATCCCTCGGCAAATTGAATTGCAGCCATGATCAACCGCAAAGGCCTCGGCGCCGATCGATGAAAGCGAAAATTTATGGAAGTATCCAAGACCAAATCCACGAAAGCAGTTCCCGCTCCGTTTTTTCAGATCACCATCCGCAAGCGTGGTGCCAAGCCCGGGGCCGCCATGTCACACCCAAAGGCTCAAACACGGGACAACATTTTTCCAAATCCTGCGACACGCGCGAGGATAGTGGCACGCGGGAAATGAAGACCACGCATAACGCGCAAACATTACCGCGTTGAGGTAATCATCAATCCATGAAAACAAATACTCTGAAGGAAGTCGCCTTGATCGAGAATGCGACCGGCCTCGGCACGGTGACCCGGAAGATGGTCCGGGAGCGCGCGGTTGAACTGGCCGTCATCAACGGTCGTTCCCCGGAGGAGGTCTCGAAATCCGACTGGGACCAGGCCAGACGCGAATTGACGGGCGAACCGGACACGGATCCGCAAGCGGCCCTTCTCGAAGCCGCGCCCGAATCCGAGCGTTGGGATCCGGTGCCCGGCTCGACCGGACGCAAAGTGCCAGCGGCACCCAGCGCAGACGAGGATGCCGAAGGGCGAAGCGATAACGAGCGGCTGGTGGCTGAAGGCATCACCGAAGCGGAACTGGATCAAGGCCTTCAAGCGACCCGCGCCGCGGAAAAACAAAGACAAGTGAAAGGCGTGCGTTCTCGCGGACTAACCGGCCGCGCCGGGTGGAGGAGTGCTCAAGTTGCGAGCGACCCGCCTGCTTCGGAGTGCCCGCCAGTTGCGCGCCGCAGATATCTCTCGGTAAATCGGGATCCAGTCGCTTCCGTATCGCCACCAGAATTTTAAAATACTCGTCGGATGCTCACCAGCGACGTCTCGCGTCCTCAGGCCGGTTGGCGGCAGCCCCGGTTTCAGCCGACAATTCCGGTCAAGCTTTTGCCAAAAACCGGTTGGACACTTTTTCCGGCGGGCGCGAGTGTGTTCCCACATATGAAAAAACTAGCACTCCTCGCAATCCCGGCGGCGCTCGCGCTCGCCTTCTCCACCAACGCTTTTGCCGCCGACGGCAAGGCGGTTTACTCCGAGAGCTGCGCCAAATGCCACGGCGAAGACGGCAAAGGCGCGACCAAGATGGGCCAGAAGCTCGGCGCTCGCGATTACACCGACGCAACCGTGCAGGCGGCGTTCACCGACGACCAGGCTTTCAAGTCCATCAAGGAAGGCATGAAGAAGGATGACAAGACGTTGATGAAACCGTCGGAGCTCGCCGATGATGACATCAAGGCCTCCGTCACCTACCTGCGGACCTTCAAGAAATAAAACGATTTCGCCGGAACGGCTGGCGGGTTTCGCCTTGGGTAATGCGGCCATGCCGAATGCCCGATGCCAACCCGGCAGTGCTGTCTCCGGCCATGCTTGCAGAATGGGCCGGCAGTTGCGGATGGGGGGTTTACCGTCAACTCTCCATCCTCTCCATTGACTTTTGGCTCAATCCACGTCTAATGCGGTCCTATTAATTTGTTTGAATACATTTTACTGGCGGCCAGTTCGCTTTTCGTGATCGTGGACCCGCTGGCCCTCGTGCCGGCGTTTCTGGCCATGACGCCAAACGACACGGCGGAGCAGCGCATCCGCACGGCGCGGCTGGCGTGTTGCGTGGCGGCGGGTGTCTTGCTGTTGTTTTCCGTGGCCGGACAACTACTCTTCAAAGTCATGGGCATCACCATGCCCGCGTTTCAAATCGCCGCGAGCATCCTTTTGCTAGTGGTGGCGCTGGACATGGTGCGCGCCCAGCGCTCACGCGTTCAGGAAACGCACGAGGAAACCTTGGCGGGGACCGAAAAAACCGACATCGCCGTGACGCCGCTGGCCATTCCGATGCTGGCCGGACCGGGGGCGATTTCCACGACGGTGCTGCTCCAGAACGAAGCCAGGGACATTCCCCAGCATATTGCACTCTATGGGTGCATCGTGGCCGTGGCGTTTGTGAGTTATTTGATTTTGCGAATTTCCGCCCGCGGCGCGCGTTGGTTGAATCCGATCATGATGAGCATCGCCATCCGCATCATGGGGCTGCTGCTCGCGGCGGTCGCCATTCAATTCATGCTCAATGCCCTCAAAGCGTTCCGGCTGGATTTGATCTCCACGCCGGCAATGTGAGCTGATGAAAAGGGGGTGGTTGGTTCTCCGCGCTTTTCATTGCCCCGGCGGCACGCTTTAATTCCGCCGTGGCAACTTTGCACCTCCAAACCGTTCAATCCCTCGCCGCGCCGGAGCTGGCGTTGTATCTGACCCTCAAACGCGTCGAGGAACACGAGCGCGCCGGAGTCCTTGTGGCCGCGAACATCAAGACGGTCAAGCGGCTGCTGGCGAGCCGCTACCCCGTGGTCTCCGCGCTCGTCACGCCTGCCTGGCTGGAAAAACTCGAGCCGCTGCTGCGCGCACGGCCGGAGGCCGAACTTCCCGTTTACGTCGCCGACCAAAAATTATTGGAGACCATCACCGGCTATGTGATGCACCAGGGCGCGCTGGCCGTGGCCAAAATTCCGCCGCTGCCGGACCTGGCGACGCTCCTGAAAAATTCCCCGCGTCCCTTGCTGTTGGCCGCCGTGGAGGGTATCGCCAGTGCGGAAAATCTCGGCGCGGTGGTGCGTTGCTGCGCGGCCTTCGGCGCGCATTTTCTGATCGTCGGGGAAACGTGCGGCAGTCCGTTCCAGCGCCGCGCGGTGGCGGGTTCCATGGGGACCATCTTCGAGCAACCGCTGCTGCGCGTGGAGAATCTGGTGGCAACCCTGACGGCGTTGCGGGCGCGGGGGGTGCGCTGTCTGGCGGCGCATCCGCGGGCCGGGGCGACGAAATTGTCACAGGTGGATTTGCGCGGTGACTGTTGTCTGGTGTTCGGCGCGGAAGGGCCGGGCCTCACGGCGGCCGTGCTGGCGGCGTGCGATGACGCGGTGGAAATCCCGATGCCTTCGCACATGAATTCGCTGAACGTGGCCGTCGCCAGCGGTGTGTTCCTCTACGAAGCCACCCGGCAGCGCGGCTGAAGCTGGCCACCGCTCCGCACCTTGTCTTCGTTGTCGCGGGAATGATCCCGGTGGGCTGGCGGTCTTTCATCGCGATGCGCAGGCAAGTCCGCCTCAAGTAACTCATCTCGCCCCGCAGGCGCAAACCTGGCCAGCAACTTGTCCCGTTCGTGGACTGCCGCCGCGCCGCGCAAACCCTTGCCAAATTATGGGCCGCCGAAATGCCGGAAACTTTGGCCGTCCTCGCTGCGTCTGGTCCATTAGTGGTGACACTTCATGAAATGAGCATTAGTATCCTTGTGGCATATTTCATGCGACAATTTGCTGCCTGCGACTGCGGCGGTTGGAGTGTCCGGGGCGGAACAGGTTGCGCACAATGTTTTGATTTATGAAAAAAAACCCGCAAGTGAGGAGGATCGTCTTGTATCAAAACCTCGGCTTTCTGGGCATCATTGTTTTGTGTCTCATTGATGAACTGATCCAACTGCCGTCGGCCCTGCGCTCCGACCATCCGCTGGCCTTTCTGTTCCGGTGGCCCACGCTGGAATTTCTGCTCACCCTGGTCGTCTGGCTACTGGTGAGCATCTCGACCCGCCGGATTCTGGACCATCTCCACTACCTGGAAAAATTCCTGCGCGTCTGCGCGTGGTGCCGGCGGATCCATTACCAGGGCGAGTGGATGAAGCTGGAGGAGTTCATGCAGCAGGGATTCGACACGCCCACCTCGCATGGCATCTGCTCGGAATGTCTCCAGCAGCAGCAGGCCGCCGCGGCGAAGGCGAAAGCGGCGCGGCAAAATGCTCCAAAGGCAGACTGACTCTCACCGGCCGGAATCCTTCTTACGCGTGATCCGGCGATACTGAAGCCCGACGGAATGGAGACGCCAATGGCTTGGGTTTGGTATTGGAAACATTTCATGATGGCTTCGGAGCGAGCCAGACATTTTGAAATGCCGTATTCGTATCGCGGTGTTTTTATTTTAATTTCTCCACATGAATCTTCGTAAGATCATTCTCGCCGAGCTGGAGCAGGTGGGCGTTGCTGTAAAGTTCCAGGTTGGGCCGGAACTGCGGCGCGTCGAACGTGCGGCGTTCGCGGTCGAGTTCCTTGATGGCCAGCATGTCGAGCGCCACGGGATCGCGGCTGAACCAAAGCTGGTTCAGCACGCAGGAATAATGCAGCAGGCTGCGCACGCCGCCTTCGTATTGGCCGATGAGCGCGTCCGTGATGTTCAGCACCACGCGGTCGCCAAGCAGCGGGCGGGCGTAGATTTCCGGCACGGCATTGGCCAGCCGGAAGGAGTCGGACTCAAACCGCCGCGTGTTGTCCACGCTGCCGAGCGCGAGTCCGTAAAGATGGCCGCAAACACCGGCGTCCTCCTGGTTGAGCAGCGGCGCGATGCTGATGATCTTGGTCATCTGCCGGCGGACGAGCTTCGCGAAAAAGGATTTTCGCCCGGCGCCCGCGTTGGTCTTGCCGAACTCCAGGTCGCTCCATATCAAATTGCCGATGATGGCGGTGTCGGGCTGGTAAAAATTGTCCGGGTCCCAGCCGGTTTCCATGCTGCCGGCGGCACGCACGCCAAACTGCGCGGCGAGCCGGAAAAATCCGGCGGTGCGAAGATCGGCATCGTGCTTGTCCCAAATGATGATGCTCTTTGCCGGCACCCCGGCGGCGAGCAATCCGCGGATCACCGCGGCGACAACGGCCGGTCGTGTGCCGCTCAGCATGCCCGGTTCGGAAAACACCTTGAGGCCGACGATTTCCTGCGGCGAGACGAGGCTGCGCCACGCCGCGGCCACGGTGGCTTTGCCGGTCAGATTCGTCAGGCCGCAATCCACCATCGCCTGGACCACCGCGTCGTTGGCTTGAAAATCCGTGATGGCGCCGGTGTTTTCCACGCTCACAACTTGCGCGTGGGGGTTCAGATTGGGCGCTGGCTCGTCCGCGTGGGCGGGCCAAAGGGCGAGGTAGACCAGCCCCGCGATGGCGAGCTGGCCAAACATTTTTATGAATTGAATCCGTGCGTTTCTTGACACTTTCAGGCGCGGATGCTAACACCATCCCCGATGCTGGCCAAAAAAAATCGCAATCTTTGCAGCGCAATCATTTTACTGACGCTCTCCCTGCTCATCGCCGGCTGCACGCCACCCGGCCCGCGCGCCTTGTTGAAGGGCAAAAAACTGCTGGACCGCGGGGATTACGTTGCCGCCGTGGCGGAATTGAGGACGGCCACGGACCTGCTGCCCGCCAACGCCCAGGCATGGAATTATTACGGCGTCGCCTGCCAGCGCGCCGGGCAGTCCGACGAAGCGGTGAAGGCCTACCAGCGCGCCCTCACGCTCGATCGCGATTTGCTGGAGGCGCACTACAATCTCGGTTCGCTCTGGCTGGAGCAGAACAAGCCGGGCGAGGCGAAGACGGAATTCACCGCCTACACGCTGCGCCGCGGCAACGAGCCCGAAGGCTGGCTCAAACTCGGCGCGGCGCAACTGCACACCAGCGATTTTATCTCGGCGGAAAAAAGTTTCAGCACGGCGCTCTTCCTGAGCACCAACAACCCCGAGGCGTTGAACGGCCTCGGCCTCGCCCGCATCCAGCGCGGCCGCCCGCGCGACGCCGCGCAGTTTTTCGCCGCCGCCGCCCAGTATCATCCCGACTTTGCGCCTGCGCTGCTGAACCTGGCCACCGTCGCCCAGCAGGATTTGCACGACAACAAACTCGCGCTGCAAAACTATCGCGCCTATCTGGCTTTGACACCGCACGCCGACAATTGGGACGCCGTGAACGCCCTCGCCAATACTCTCGAGCAGAATCTTCAAACGCCGGCACCGGTCGCGGTTGCCACTCCGGCCCCCGCAATTCATGCCGCCGCGCCGGTCGTGGCTGAGACCAAAACGCAGAGTGTTGTCCGTCCCGTCGTGGCACCGAAACCGGTCGTGGTGCGGACCAATCCCGCCCTGTCCCCGCGGACTGTGTCGGCTGTCGCCCCGCCGGCTGCAAAAGTGAAACCGGAACCAGTGATCCTTACGCCGACGGAACGAATCATGGTGGCCTCCGAACCGTCGATGATCACGGAGCAAAGGCCGGTCGCCAAATCCAGCCCGCCGAATCCAGCGTCGCCGGACAAATACGGGCATACGGGGGTGACGCCGTTGCCGCCGGCGGGTTCCGGTGGCACTGCCACCGCGCCGTTGTTGCCGCCGAAATACAACCTGCCTGCGCCCGCGCCGACGGTTGAGGCGAAGCCGTTCAAACTGGTCCAGCCGGCGGCTCCGGTGTTTCCGCGTTATTTATATTTGTCACCGCGCAAGCCGGCGGCAGGCGACCGCGTGGCGGCGGCGGCGGACTTTTCGAAAGCGCGGGTCTTCGAGCAGGGGTCGCGCTGGACGGACGCGACGGAATGGTATCGCCGCGCGGCGGCCGCGGATCCGGGCTGGTTCGAGGCGCAATATAATTACGGCGTGCTGGCGTTTCGGCTGCGGAATTATCCGGCGGCTTTGTCCGCCTACGAAACGGCGCTGGCCATCCAACCGGGTTCGACAGACGCGCGCTACTATTTTGCGCTCACGCTCAAGTCGGCGGGCTATGTGCCGGACGCGGTGAATGAACTGGAAAAAATCTCGGCCGCCAGTCCGGAGGAAGTCCGCGTGCAACTCGCGCTCGGAAATCTTTACGCGCAGCAGCTGCACAATCCGGCCCAGGCGCGGCGGCATTATTTGAAGGTGCTCGAACTGGATCCGCACAATTCGCAAGCACCCGACATTCGCAACTGGCTCGTCGCCAATCCGGACTGAACGCGGGAAAAAATCACGCGCCGGGCAGCGTGAAAAAGAACGTCGCGCCTTTGCCCAATTCGCTGTTCGCCCAGACCTCGCCGCCGTGGCTGTGAACAATGTGTTTCACGATGGACAACCCCAGGCCGGTGCCGCCCTGGTCGCGGGAACGCGCCTTGTCCACGCGATAAAACCGCTCGAACACGCGGTCGAGCGCTTCCGGCGGAATGCCGGGGCCGTCATCCTGCACGAAGATTTCCACTTTGCCGTCGTCCAGTTTTCTCCCGCCGATTTTCACCGAGCCTTGCGCGCGGCCATACTTGACGGCGTTGTCCACCAGGTTGGCGAGGACTTGTTCAAGCCGGCTCGCGTCGGCCTTGGCGGTGAGTTCGGGCAGTTCGTTGACGAGCGACACGGTTTTATTTTGCGCCTTGGCTTGAAGATCGGTGAAAACTTTTTCCACGAGCGGGCGGAGTTGCGTCGGCTGCTGGTTCAATTGCATCCGCCCCGATTCCAGCGCGGAGATGGTCAGCAGATCCTGGATGAGCAGATCGAGCCGCTCGGCGTTTCGCTCAATGATTTTCAGGAATCGCTCGGCCACCTCGGGGTTGTCGCGCGCGCCATCGAGCAGCGTTTCCACGTAGCCCTTGATGAGCGAAAGCGGCGTGCGCAGTTCGTGGCTGACGTTGGCGACAAAATCCTCGCGCGTGCGTTCGAGCTGCTTGAGCCGGGTGAGGTCGTGAAAGACGAGGATCGTGCCTTCGCGTGCGCCGGCGGCGTTGGAGATGACGGCGGCGTTGACGCGCAGCCAGCGCCCGCTCAATTCCGGCAGTTTTAATTCGTAGTCAAAAACCTGGCCTTCGGTTTCGACGCGCTCCACGAGGTCGGCGAGTTCATGGAGGCGCAGCGCTTCCATGATGGTCTTGCCGCGCAGTTCGGTCTTGAGGCCGAAAAGATTTTTAAAAGCGCGGTTGGCGAGGTAAATCCGGCGCCGGCCGTCGAGCAGCAGCAAGCCTTCGAGCATCGAATTAAACAGGACCTGCTGCTGCGCCTGCGCTTCAATCGTGGTCTGCTGCTGGCGCCGTCGGGCGTCCTCCATCTCCGCGTGGATCTGCTGTTGCTGGCCGAGAAATTTTTTCCGCCATGCGAAATGCAGCGCGACTGCTCCGGCGAGCGTGAGGATGAAAAAGGCAGGCCACACAGGAATTATTTAGCCACAGATGAAACGCAGATGAAACACAGATTTTTATTCACGAAATTCGCAAAGAAATTTTTCTTCATCCGTGTTCCATCCGTGAAAATCTGTGGCCAGAAAATCATTCCACAAACCGATACCCGACGCCGCGCACGGTGTCCAGATGCTTTGACGCCGTGCCGAGTTTTTCCCGCAGCCGCCGCATGTGCGTGTCCACCGTGCGGGTGTCAATCAGGCTGTCGTATTCCCACACGTCGCGCAGCAGTTGGTCGCGCGATTGCACGCGTCCGGCCCGCTGGGCCAGGAGGGTGAGGAGCTTGAATTCCGTCGCCGTGAGTTCGATGGGCTTGCCTTTCCAGCTCGCGATGTGGCGCGGGATGTCGATGGACAGGTCGCCGAAGCGGATCTGGTCGGCGGGCTTTTCGACGGCTTGGCCACGCGCGAGAATTTTTTTGATGCGGAGCATCAGCTCACGGGGGCTGAACGGCTTGGTCAGGTAATCGTCCGCGCCGAGTTCGAGGCCGAGCACGCGGTCGATCTCCGCCGCCTTGGCCGTGAGCATGAGGATCGGCACGCGCGCGGTCGCCGGGTCGAGCCGCAGGGTTTTGCAGATCTCGAAGCCGTCCATCTCCGGCAGCATCACGTCGAGCACGATCAGGTCGGGCGCTTGCGACCGCGCCTTTTTCAACGCCTCCGCGCCGTCGTCGGCGGTGGTCACGGCGTAGCCGGCCTGCTTGAGATTGAACTCCACGAGTTCAACCGCCTCCGGCTCGTCGTCCACCACGAGAATCTTCTGCTTCACGTCTGCATCATGGCACGCGCAAATTCGTCACACAATTTCAATCCGGCGACAAACCGGCGACAAACGTGTGACGATTGGGTTACGAAAAGCGGCGACCGCATCTTCAGGCTTCTTCCTGCGACATTCCGCTTTTGCGCCGGGCGGAACGAGGCTAGCTTTGTTCCATGCCAGTGCCCGTCATTGATCTTACCCAGATGCGCGAATGGGAACGCGCCACCTGGGCCACCGGCCAGACCGAGGCTGAAGTCATCCGCCGCGTCGGCCAGAAAATCGCCGCCCGCGCCCAGGAACTCACGCGTTCCGGCGATTTGATTCTAATTCTCGCCGGCAAAGGCCACAACGGCGACGATGCCCGCGCTGCGCGGAAATTTTTGACCGGACGCAGGATGGTGAGGATTGATGTCAGCGCGCCGGCAAACGATTTGCCAAAACTCAAATCGGCTTTGCTCAAAAATCCTGCGCTCATCATTGACGGCTTGTTCGGCATCGGCCTGAACCGCGCGCTGGACGACGGCTGGAGAAAATTCATCGCGGCCGTCAACGCCGCGAAAATTCCCGTGCTGGCCGTGGACTTGCCATCCGGTTTGAACGCGGACACCGGTGAACATTTTGGCGCCGCCATCGAAGCGGCGATCACGCTGACGGTGGGCGCGCCGAAAACAGGGATGCTCGCGACGCCAGCGTGGCCGTTTGTCGGGCGGCTCGAAGTTGCAGTAGAAGTGGGCTTGCTTCCGTGTCCGCACAAATCCGATTTGAACTGGACGCTGCCGGAAGATTTTCAAAATTTTCCGCCGCCGCGTCCGGTGGCCGGTCACAAAGGCTCGATTGGACATCTGGCGATGGTCGCGGGCAGTTTTGGCTTTCACGGCGCGGGAGTTTTGACTTCGCGCGCTGCGCAGCGCGCCCAGCCGGGGCTGGTCACGCTGTTCACGGATAAAAAAGTTTATGGTGTGCTTGCCGCGCAGTTGCAGGCCGTGATGGTGAAGGTCTGGACACCGAAATTGAAATTTCCCGATTCGACCAGCGCCATTTTGATCGGCCCCGGCCTGGCCGCGCCGGGAGTCGCCGCAAAATTAAAACCATTCACGCAAAAACTTTGGCGTGATTCCGAATTGCCGGTGGTGGTGGACGCGAGTGCGCTCGACTGGCTGCCGGCGGGAGAATTTCGGAAAGGTGCTATCCGCGTGATTACGCCGCACCCCGGCGAAGCGGCGCGGTTGTTGCAGACGACGGCGCAAAAGGTGCAGGCCGGGCGCGTGAAATCGTTGCGCGAAATTTCCCGCCGACTGGGCCATTGCTGGGTCGTGTTGAAAGGTCATCAAACACTGGTGGGTCGCAGCACCGGCGAGATTTTCGTGAACCCGTCCGGCAATCCGCATTTGGCGCAAGGCGGCAGCGGGGATGTGCTGGCCGGTTTCATCGCGGGGTTGCTCGCGCAACCGGAATTGCAGACCGACGCGGGCAAAACCATTCGCTACGCCCTCTGGCAGCACGGCGCGGCGGCGGATGCGTTGCAGGCGCAAGCATCGAACTGGATCATTGAGGAGCTGGCCGGGAAAATCGGCGGCGCACGCTGAGTCCATTTACGGGAACAACAACCGGTAGAAATGGAACGGGTCGGCGCTGTTGGTCTCAATGAAACGGATCTTCCCGTCGGCACCGATGACATTGGTCTGGATCGGAATCCACGCGCCGGGCGAAGCCAGATTGGTCGTCATCTGGACAATGAAGCTATTGCTCACCGCGCCGTTATCCGCGCCCAGCACCAGTCCGGTTGCCGAGTTGGAGAGCAAGAGGGAAGGAGCGGGCACGACATTCAACAACGCCACACTGCTCGTGACGCCACCGCCGAGATTGGTGACAATGACCGAGTAACTGCCGGTGTGGTTCGTTGCGGCCGGGATAAAATTCAGCGCGTTCGTCTGTGTGCCATAGATTGGCCCGCCAGCGGCGATTGGAACGCCGCTCTTGAGCCATTGATAATTCAATGTGCCGCTGCCGGTGGCGGTGACGCTGAAGTTCGCATGGTTTCCGGCGAAGACATTTGTGGACGACGGCGGCACGGTTATGAGGGGCGGCAGCGTGGCTACCACTAACGGCGCGAGGCTGCCAGAAATGGCGAAATCCAGTGCGGTGGTGCCGGCGACATCAAAAATATACCAAGTGCCACCGGAGGCGGTGGCGTTGTAATTCACCAGGCGGAACGTGACGTTGGTGTTGGCCGGAATGTTTTTCAAGATGCTGAACCCGGACAAGTCAATCGCGCCGAGTGATGCGCCGGTGCCGGCGCTGGAGGCAAAATACAGATTGGTCAGGTCGGTGAACCCCCCGTTGCCGATCTGCACGGACAGAACGCCGTTCGACGGTCCGCTGCCAGAATGACGGTAATCGAACCGGCTGATGTTGGAGATGGTCAGCGTGCCGCCATTGGTCAGAGTCAGCGAAAACGTCATGAACTGGTTGGCGGTGACGCCCGCCGCCGCCGCCGTAGACTGCGACCACGCGCTTGCGCCCCACGCATGACTCGCAGTCGCGCCGCTGATGGATAGTCCGCTGCCGCGCGCAATGCCGGTGACGGAAACATTGGGGGCATTGGTCGAGGGCACCAGCGGTGAGGCGCCGTTACCAGACGACCCGTTTACATCCCAGCCGGCAAGGATGCCTGCATAAACGGTGCCGCCACCGCTGGTGGCACCCGTGGTGAATACTTGATCCGCACCAAGCGTCAACCCGCCGGCGTTGGTGGCATCCAGGCGGAAATGATAAGTGGTGCCAGCGAGCAGTCCGGTGAGGTTCGTGGTCACCGCAAGACTGCTGCTGCCCGTGAACGTTCCAGTCAGTGTCAGTGTGGTGCCATAACTGGTGGTCAGCCCGTATTCAAATTGCGCCGTGGTCGTCTGCCCGTTTGGATTCACGTTGCCGTTCAGCGTCGCGCTCGTGGTTCCCGCTGCGGTTGCAGCCAGCGTCGTCACGCTTGGCGGCGAGTTGGGGGCCACAATCTGGTTGATGGTGGTGGGGTCCGGCGCGGTGTTGTTCCCGGCATTGGAGTCGCCACCGCCGGAAACGGTCGCCGTGTTGGTCACAGAAACCGCCGCATTGGTCGCCACACTGACGGTCACCGTAATTGGCGGATAACCTGCGGCCGCGGCGAGCGCGTCGCTGCGGGTGCAAGTGAGCGCGGCCAGGTTTGTCGTCCAGCCGTTGCCGCTGATCGCAGTGGCTGTCAACCCGGCGGGCAAGGTGTCAACGACGCTGACGATTCCCGCACTGGCGAGAGTTCCCATGTTCGTGATGGTGATGGAGTAAGCATCATTCGTGTCGCCTTGGGTGAAACTGCCGGTATGCTTCAGGATGACGGCAAGATCCGTGGTGGCGGAACCGGTTGAGGAGTTGCGCGGATTCGGACTGCCGGCGGTGAAGTCGGCGGTGTTGTCGCCGGTGTCGGTGGCACCGGCGCCCGCGCGCAAGTCAGCAGTGGTGGCGGAAATCGTCGGCGCCGGGCCGGAGCCTTCATACGCATCCGCGCTGCCGTAACCGACGAAATCCACCAGCGAACTTGTGCCGATGGGGGAAGACGTGCCGGAGGCGATCGTGGTTTGCGAACTCATCAAAGCCACCTTGCCTTTGGAACCGCTCATGTTGATTCCAGTGGCGGTCGCATCCGCCGTCGGCAAAGCCGAACCAACGCTGCCCCCCGAGGCGGCTTGAATGAGATAGTAATGCCCGGCTTGAATGCTGCCGCTCAAGTTCGCCTTGGTCCAGGAAGTGCCGGTCGAACTGGCGTATTGAACTGACCAGGTGCTCAAGTCAACGGCGCTGCCGCTGCGGTTATACAATTCGATGTAATCATTCTGATACGCCGCGCCAGTATTACCGCCCGCACCATAGACCTGACTGATGGAAACTGAACTCCCCGGATCCACGGCGACGGTAAAGGCGGCGGCGCTGACGCCCACACCGTAACTGTTCGTAACGGAAATCGGACCCGTCGTGGCACCGACAGGCACGGTGGCGGTGATCTGTGAAATTGAATCCAGGCTATAAACCGCATTCAGCCCGTTGAAGCCGACACCAGAAACGGCCACGAAGTTCGTGCCGGTGATGGTGACGTGCGCATTGACGGCGGCGCTGGCCGGCGCGAAAGAAGCCACGACCGGGGTGCCGTTGCTGGCCAGAACCGTGAAACTGTTCAGACTTGTGCCTGTGCCGTTCACCGTGGTGACGCTGAGCGGTCCGGTCGTGGCACCGTCGGGCACGGTGGTGCTGATCTGGGTGTTCGAATCATTGACGAAGCCCGCGTCCACACCATTGAATTTCACGGCGGTGACATTGGTGAAAAGAAAACCGGTGATGACAATCGGGTCATTGGTCAGGCCATAAGCGGGTGAAAAACTGGAGATGCTCGGAGCCAGCGTCACCGTCAGCGTGGCGAGAGTGCTGGTCGCGCTGCCGAAGGAATTGGTGACGATCACAAAATAATTTCCCGCGTTGGTAATCGCGAGGTTGGTGATGACAAGCGAGGCATTGGTGGCACCGGGAATGGCGTTGGTGAAATACCACTGATAAGCCAGTGGCACGCTGCCGCCGGCCGCCACCGTGAAGGTCGCTGTGGCCCCAAAACTGTTCGTCTGGCTTTGCGGGGCGGTGACGATGCTTGGCGGCGTGTTGGCCAACGGTGCCAGGGCGTTGATCAAACTGATTCCGCTCGGCGTGCCCCAACCGGTGCAGAGATCATAACCCGTGACCGCATTAAATTTGCTGGTGCTCTTGGTCCACTTGTTGTGGCCCAAAGTCACATCGTGAAAACAATTCGTGTAGCTGGCGCTTTTTCCGATCGCATAGACGGCGGGGTTGATGAAGCCGGCCGATGACAGGCCGTTCGAGAAACCCTGCTGGTTCACCAAGGCCAAGAAACCGGCCCACAAAGGCGCGGCGCAACTTGTCCCCGCCGTGGCCCCGGCCGAAGCCCCGTTGTCGGAAACGGAATAAACATTGTCTCCGGTGAACGCCACATCAGGAACATTGCGTTTGGTCTGCGAACCACCCGCGTTGGTGAGGTTGGCGCTCATGCCCTGTTGCCACACGGGCAGACCGAAATTCAAACTGATGCCGCCGCTGCTGCCCACGCCGTCGTAGGTGGTGGGGCTGCGCGTGATGTCCCAGTTCCAAACGGCTTCCGAAGTGAAGGTGACAATCCCGCCGTTCGTGCTCGCGGTCAAAGTCGTCGCGCCAACTTGCGTGATGTTGGTGCTCTCCGACGGAAAAGGCACGCCGTTCGTGAACGCGTCGGAGTCGCCAGTGGCATTGAAGAAGGATTGCCCCTGCACCGCCATCTGGGAAAAAATCTGTTCGGAAGCGGTGTCGGGCGTGCCGGGCGTGTTATCGCCCCATGAACAACTGAGTTGTTTGGCCGCATTATCATTGGCCATGCGACTCAAAAGATCCACCCACGGACTGGGATTCGGCGCCTCATAAACGTAGATTTTGGAAACGCCCGGAGCCATCGCCAGCACCATCTGGATGTCTAGCGCCACTTCGCCGTTGCCGGAACCGGGCGTGCTCACGCCGCCGTCAATCGCCACATTGGTCAAGGTCGCGCTGGTAGTGATGCCGGCGGTGCTGATGTAACTGCTGATGTCGGCCGGATAGTAACCGTCGAATTGTAACAAGCCCACAGATTGCCCGGCACCGGTCAGATTCGTGACGCCCGGCAAGTAGGTCTGGCGAAGATCTTTTGCCAGATAGGTTCCGCCCGGGCCGGTGCCGTTGTGCGGCAGTGCATTGGCACCAAGGGAACTGGCTTCACGGCGAAATTTCGGCTGCGGGATCGAATAATTATTCAACCCGCTGACTTGCAGAACCGGCGTGATCAAATCCACCGACGGCTCGGTGTCCGGCGCAAAAAAATCCCGTGCCTCGTGCGGATGCCGGTAAGTCCGCAACGAGAGATGAAAGGCTTTTTCGATGCTCGTCACCGGGCCGGCCACATCCAGCACCAGCCGGTTGGGATGCTGCGTGATGACGCGCAAGCCGTTCGAATCTGCAAATGCGATGACCGAATGATAATCCGCCTCCGTCGCGCCGAAACGCCGGGTGAATTCCTCTGTCGAGAGGTAATGGTGATAATTCGGGCTGACCGGGTCGTAAAGTTCCGCGAGCAGGGTTTGCAGCCCGGCCGGGTCGCGCAACGGCAGGCTGATGGCCAGTTGCAATTCACGCGTGCCTGCCATCCGTCCGTCGGGCGTCATGCCCGCCACGGCTTTGAGCAGATGCCCACTCAGTCTTTGCAGATGGGTGTTGGTGGCTGACAAGGTTTGCGCCTGAACACTTGTGCTCCAAGCGATGAATACAATTATAGCGGTTGTAAATAAACGGAACATTTTCATGATTTCTCCTTCTGCGGTAAAAATTGCCAGAGGCGGCGGACAATGGGAATTAAATTGATGGAAAATATTCCAGAATAACGGCGCGGGAAAGATATGGCGGAGAGAGTGAGATTTGAAATTAATAAAAATTTTGTGGGCTGATGCGGCAAAAATGCGGTTTAGGCCCTTAATTATTGGGCGAAAACGCGGTTTTTTGAATCTTAAAATTTGACGTTTGACCACACCAAACCAAGTTTTTAGTGGTAGGATTGGGTAGGAATTTAAGGGCCCTGAATCTTGCTCGCCAAAGCCTTAGTCTCAGACTTGCCTGCATCCACCAGTCCGCGCAACTGGCCATGCCGGTGACCAAAGAACCACAGGCCGACGGCCGCAGCGACGCCGGCCAGAATCAAAAGTTCATTCCCGACAATCAGTGACGGCAACACCATCAGCGCCAGACCGCCGACGATGATGGCTACGCTGGTCGTGACGCTGCCGATGAGGAGTTTCAACGGCGGATAAAACAAACTCGCCAGGCCGAATAGAAAAAGGGCGACGCCCACCCACACAATGCCCTTGAGGCTCGCCAGCTTCGCGCTCAATTCGCGCGCCGTGTCCTTTTGAGCCGCTCCCAATTCTGTCTTTGCTCGCGTCTCTTCATGTTCGACCACGGCCATCGGCGCGCTGACTACCAGGGCCGTGGCATTGGTGGCGGGCGCTCCGCCCGCGTCGGCGGTGACGTGCGTCTCCACCATGCGAGA
>TBL_comb47_HYPODRAFT_10003435_pt1 | contig 18756 bp, 11 predicted proteins | sample TroBogypolimnion_40_FD_10682 | JGI IMG/M metagenome (IMG submission 10682)
AGCAGCGCGGGAAAACCGGTGATCGGTTTCTGCGCCTGCCACACCATGTTGCCGATGCCGTCCGCGCCGACCTCGCCGATGATGGGCCAGCCATCGCGCCACGTCACCGGCAGCAGACACAGCGTCCGGCCCTCGTAGGCGCCGGTGCCCTGATGCGTGACGAACCACCAGTCGCCTTTTTCCGTCTGCACGATGCCTCCCTGATTCGGCTCGCGGTCCACGCGCGGATTCACATGATTCATCTGGCGATATTCATAAGGACCCGTGATGCTCTTCGCGCGGCCCATCATCGTCACGCGGCCTTCCCGGTTCACCTCGCTGAAGAAGTGGTAGTAGAGCCCGTTCCACTTATAGAGCTTGTTCGCCTCGCGGCCCTGTCCCTGATGCAGCACGTGATCGAAGCCCTCCACCAGCTGCTTCCCGTCGGCGGTGAGTTTGAAGAGATGAATCTTGTAGTGGTCCTTGAAACACGAGCCGATCAAATAACCTTGGCCGTCGTCGTCCCAGAACGGACAGCCATCGTCCCAGCCCGCCGCTTGCATCACGTGCGTCAACGGCGCCCACGGCCCGGCGACATTCGTCGCGGTGCTCATGAAATAGCCTTCGTCCGGCGTGCCGAAATACACGCAGAATTTTCCCGCGTGATGACGGATCGCGCCCGCCCAGATGCCGCGGCCATAGCGGTTCATCCGGTCCCACTTCATCTCCGGGCTGATCTGCGTCACATCGTCCACGACGTGTCCCGCAATCTGCCAGTTCACCAGATCCTTCGACTGCAAAATCACCACGCCCGGCGCATATTGGAATGTGGAGGAGATCGCGAAATAATCGGTGCCGACGCGGATCGCATCCACGTCGCTGTAGTCCGCCGGAAGAATCGGATTGCGAAACGTGCCATCGCCCTGATCGCCCCACTCCGCCGGCGAACGCTGCACCTCCGCAGCCGTCGCCGTCAGCAGGCAACCGCCGACCGCCAGCGCCCGCAGAGTCATGCCCAATAATTTCATGCTGTTGTTCATCATTCTCATCAGGCACACCGCGCGCAATCTAACGACCACAGCCTCCGCGGAGAAGAGCCAATCTTGACCACCAGCTATCCATTCTTGACCTCGCCGCGCGGCCCCTGCTGCGACACCACCCTGCGTGGAACCCACTTCGATGTTCGCTGAATAAACCCACCCCGCCCACGAGGAGTGTTGTTCCGCGAGGTTTTTCCTCTGCTGCTGAAAATCCAATCGCAGCAGATGAATCACAGCAGAAAACAATTAATATTTGGCGCCGCACTTTTCCAAGGGTTGGAAAAGTCGCGGCCACCGGATTTATTTTCCAGCGCGGCTGAAAGCGGGCAGTTCGTCGCGCTTTTGTTCCATCTGATCTTTGGTTTTGGCTTCGAGGTTCAGGCGGACGAGCGGCTCGGTGTGCGAGCAGTGGACGGTGAACCGGCAGTCGTTGAATCCGATCGAGAGGCCGTCGGGTTAAAGGTGGTCATCTTCTTTTCACAACACCCATTCAAGACGCCTGTTTCCGGGAATAGACTATTCGGCTTGACGACGATGTTCGCTCTGTTTTATCTTGGCCGCATGGCAATCGAACACAATGGTATACAGGGCTCTCTCAAGAACCATCTGGACTACAAACCCCAAGTGCTGAAGTTTGGCACCAGCGGACGGCGCGGCGAAGTCGTCCATTTGACCCAATTGGAAATCTATATCAATGCCTTGGCCGAATTGGAATACCTGCAATCGCTGCCCGTGGCAGAGGGCGGCGTTCGCTGCGGTGACGAGTTTTATTTTGCTTATGACCTGCGGCCCAGTTCGACGCGTTTCGTACCGGAACAGCATGGGCGCGGCGAACTTGCACAGGCCATCGAGCGCGCCATCCGCGATGCGGGGTTGCGTCCGGTAAATCTCGGCCCGATTCCGACACCTGCCTTGGCGTGCTATGCGCTCGATCGTATCAGAGGCGGCATGATGATCACCGGCAGCCACATCCCCTTTGATCGGAACGGGTATAAGACTTACACGTCGAAGAGTGAATTGCTCAAGCAGCACGAGGTGCCGATCAACGCGCGCGTGGAGCAGGTGCGCCAGCGGCTCTACGAGCAGCCGCTGGCGGAGTCGCTCTTCAACGAGCAAGGAATGTTCAAGTCCGGTCATCAGGAATTGTCGCACGCGACCGACGCCGGCCGCGCGTACTATGCCCAACGCTATGCCGCGTTCTTCGCCGGACAGTCCCTGCAAGGTCTGCGGGTGCTCGTATACCAGCACTCGGCGGTGGGACGCGACCTGCTGGTGGAGGTGCTGCAAGCTTTCGGCGCCACGGTCATCACGGCCGGGCGCAGCGACACCTTTGTGCCCATTGATACGGAGAACATTGACGCCGAACGCTTGGCCGCCATCCAGTCACTGGTCGTGAAAGCCGGGGAACTGGACGCCGTGGTCTCCACCGATGGCGATAGCGATCGCCCCTTGCTCTTGGCCGTCGAACACGGGCGGGTTCGGTTTTTCTTCGGTGATCTGGTTGGCATGGTGGTAGCCGAGTACCTCGGTGCGGATGCCGTCGTCGTGCCGATCAGTTGCAACGACGCTGTGGATCGCGGTTCCCTCAAGGACATGGTTGAGCCGAAAACGCGGATCGGTTCGCCATCCGTGATCGCTGGCATGGAAGCAGCCTTGAAGAAAGGACGACGGGCTGTCTGCGGCTGGGAAGCCAACGGCGGTTTCTTCCTCGGCTCTGATATTGAAATCGCAGGCCATGTTCTAAAAGCCTTGCCGACGCGCGACGCGTTGCTGCCCATCCTCGGCATCCTGTTCAGCATGCGCAAGACGCAGCTTCCGATGGGGGCGCTGTTCGATCGTCTGCCCAAGCGCTTCGGCCGTTCCGCCTTGCTGCGGAATATCTCGAACGCAAAAGGAAACCAGATCGTCAGACGCTTCTCGCCTGCGGATGCTGCGATCCGGCAGGTGGTTTTTGGCAACCAGCCCGCGTTGCTGGACGCGGAGCACCGCGCGTTGCCGGTCTCCGCAGCGCAATTGCAATGGGCGGAACAGTTGCGTGCATCGCTGGTGGAGTACTTCACGCCCGCGCTCGGCTTTGGCAGCATCGCGCGGATTGATTACACCGACGGCGTCCGCATCTTTTTCAGTAACGACGAAGTGGCGCATATCCGCCCATCAGGAAATGCCGACGAACTGCGGATCTACGCCCTAGCCGACACCCAACCCCGAGCCGACGAAATCGCCAGCCTCGGCATCGCTGAACCCGACGGTGTCCTGCGATGTTTAGAGCGGGACATACTGAACTGACCTGTAAACAGTCGAATACTGGGAGCAATATGGAGATATGAAAAATCGGCGGAAAGGTGTAAAGATCATCACTTCCCCTCCATTGGAGGTTTTACTAGTGCCCGCGCTTCTGAGTTTGCATTTGGCACCGTTACCTCACTGCAAATGGTTTTTGGTTGGGCCAACGGGTGAGCTCTTGCAGCAATGGAGTGGCGATATTGGTCCGAAACTCAGGTTCATGGTACGGAAAGGTTTAGTACATGATCAAAGATTTTTACAAGAACCGCCTGTGCGCTCCCAACATCGACGTAGCTTGCATCGATGGCAACCTAAACGGGTTACGCCTCAACACAACTCGATTCCTCGTCCAACACGCTGGGCTTCAAATCCCATTGGCCACGGACGATCAAATGCCGGATGCAAAATCACGCCAACGTCAAGCCGTCCTAAAGCGATTTCAAAGCCTTTCACCGCACCGGGCGAGAATCGAAAGCACTGCCCACGAACCCAACCAGACAGACGGTGGATGGACTCTTCAATGGGAAACCATTCTAGCTTTGCTTCTAAGTCATACACCGACGAGAAAATCGAGACAAATGCTAGGCTGGCAAATGAAACTCGTCGAGGACGGAAATTTCAGGCGTGATAGGATTCCGAAACTTGATTCATAAGGGGAGGGGAAAGCTATGGAAATTGATCTAGTTCAAACCGTGCTTAAAGTACATCTGACCTTAGACTTTTTGAAGACTGTCGGTTTGCATGATGGGGCCGGTCAAGGACCGCAAGTCAACATTTCTGTTATGCCTGACTTCGTTTTTGACTTCCACAAACACCTCCTGGATCTCCAGCGCAGGGATCTCGGAAGCGAAGTCTGGATCACTGATGTGGGAGGACGCGGAGCAAGGGTGGCGCGTGACCTTGGCCATCTTCAAGCTCAGGCTGATGGCACGCTTAATGTCCATCTGTTTGCCGTGACGGGTCACATCGGACGCGCATTGTTGGAGAAGCGACTGAAGGACACCTTGACCGAGTCGGGGTGCAGGGCGCTTTCTCTGCGTCACATTCAACTTGCCAAACAGAGTCGTTGGGCTCTTGTTGACAAAAAGGTCAACCCATCGCGACTTGATTTCCTCTCACTCCCAGCATCCAAACGCAATGAACTATCGGTGGAGAACCTAAAGAAGGATCCATATGCCGCTGACCGAGTTCTTGCGGAGTCAACTATCATCGCAATGATGTCTATTAAGTCGCCGCATTGGTCAGAGCTTCTACAGCACATTGCAAAGTTAAATGATACGATCTTAGCAGATGCGATGACAATAGACGCTGATCATCAACGGCGTCTCATCATTGATACGGCTCAGGCAAACCGTGACATCGTCATCGAAGCCGAGGATAGGAAGAGCGAGACGCTGGTCGCAGAAACCGACGAAAGAGTGAAACAACTGTTGGCCCTCTTTAAGAATGATTCAAAAATTGCGCTAACGACCAAAGCTTTGATTGTAGATGAATTGGAACTGTTGAACGTTCTCGAAGAATGCACCGGAACACCCGCCGGATTGTCAGGCATTATTGAACTCGCAAGAGAACATCTCCATTGCCCGGTATTGTACCTCTCTAAGGAAAAACAGTCCGCGTTATTTGCCAATGAGCTAGGGGATGCCTTCTGTATTCCATTTCCGAAAGGGCTTGACATGCACGAAGCCGACTCAAGAGAGTCGGTGAAGGCTGGATTCATACTCGCCTCAGCTGTTCAGCGGTTACAGTTGATCTACCGGGAACAATACAATCAGGTGATTGGGAGTCACGTCGGTGAGCCGCTCACTGCTCAAGACTGCGTTGCTTATGGATTGCTGCTGGGCACAGTCTGGACTGCTTGTCAAAATTCGGGACAACCAGTGAACAAGCCACATGATCACCCTGAGCGTTCCGAATTGATATCCTTTGTATTATCACACGGTATAGAGGCCAATATAATAAGTGGCATTTCGGCCTCTTTTGCGGCGGTTACGCTTGCACCTCAACAGCCATGTCCCGTTACATACGATGAGATCCTTAGTCGACTCGACAGTAGTGACACAAACCTGATTGATCGTCTGGCTTGGATTGAGGTCTTGCCACTTCCGTTAGACGGTCCCCCTCCCCCTGACAAACTTATTCAACAGTTGATAAGGGATACACAGCTCGACAACTGGAAAAATGTTTTGCAGGCTGCCAGATTGCCCCGTGAAGATCAGCACACGTATCAGGCGATGAAGCATGCGCTCTATCATTTCCCTTCTATTGAATGCCTTGGCTTATCAGCGAAAGATCTCCTGCTCCCGCTTGCTTCTGCCCGTGCTCTGCGAGAGATCTCTGCCAAAACTAGGCAGTTGTCAGAAATGAACGATGATCTTGTTAGCAAACAATGGGTTAAGGTGCATCAGTCGGCGACTGGGCAGAGTGAGCCACATCGCGCAGTGTTTATTGATATTGATAGCACACTTCTCGATTCCGCTGAAATCCGATATGCGTGCTGGGGCGATGCTCTTGATCGGCTCTTCGTGTCTTTAGGGGAATCACATCCTGGAATCCCCCCCTCACTGAATCCTAAGACAAAGGTGCAATGGTTCGAGTTACTTATTTATAGAACTTGGGAGTTTTGTCACGCTCTTCGCTTTGAAGACTTCCGGCAGAGATGGAATGCGGAGGATTCCTACGCTCTGTTCCTCTTTCTGACAAAGCGCTTCGCCGGGGAGCTCAGCAGTATTGCGGAAGGTCCAGACTGTGACTGCGCTGTGCGGAAATGGTTCTTAGACAAGTTTTTTATCGAAGATGTGCATAAACAAATTAATTTCTCTGAAGAGTCTCTTAAGGGGACTGGTCTCAAGGGGCCTTTCAAATTATCCAATGCTGGCGAGACACTTTGCCAAGATGTAATACGGGAAAAGGCCGAAGTACTGGACGACATTGCGTCCGCTCGTCAGGCATTTGACGCAAGAGAGATTGAAGCGTTCCATGACGCACGGGATTTCATTGAAACACTGACTTATGTTACCGGTTGCTCCGTCTATGGCGTTACCGAAGGTGACCCTGCCACTCAATGGAAAAAGCTTCAAAGAATCGGACTTGCAGCCAAAGCGCTTCCAGCATCACACTTGTTGACGACAGGGGCTGCTTGCCAACCAGTGGAACTCAATAAGCTACGCGATGAACTAGCTAGCACAGAAGTAGAGTTGGCCAAACTTAGTTTTGCTCAAACCACTCTTAAAACATCAATTCAAGCGATGCGCCAGTTGGTGGACGAAGACGAACAAGCCCAAAATAGTCGTCAGGATCTTGATACACTACTGGAGCCAGTCATGGCTGAACGGGACGGGCTCCGTCGTCTAAAAGCAGACGTCGAAAAGAGGAAACAGCATTGCGAGGGTATCCTCAAAGCCTTTGAGAGCAAGTTCGGACAGAAAGTTAGTCCGCAATTCTTCTCGCTCGTATGTACAGCTGTAGGGCATAAACAGGATGCGCCAGCAGGGATGTTTGCATCATTCAGCAATGCTTTGGATGCGAATGCAGTTCAGGGGAAAAATCCGGGGTTTCGCTTCGTCATGGTAGGAGATCGCTGGAAAAATGATACAGAACCATTGAAGAAACTCTTCAAGCACAGTGCGGACAGACCTTTTTGCATTCGATTTGCCTCTGCTAGTTATCTCTTTGATCAATTGCCCAACGAGAGCGACTTATGGCCCGACTTGTGTGTTGAAACGCTTACACAAGCAAAAGTGATCTTACTTCAGGAGTCCCTGTGGCGATCGCTTCTGCCCGTGAAACAGACCGATGTGCTGCTAGAGTATGTCGACCAAGATCCAAATCTTGTCGAGCTATTGCTTTGGTCAATGTCGCCAAGAAATGAAACGATTCCACCAGTTAGTCATCGTTATGCGAGGATGATTATCTCTGAAAATACAAGGCATGGGGGCACGCCATTTGAATCGTTGCTGATGAAAATGCGTGAGAAGGTAGTTTTTCCGCTCAAGGACGATGCTTCGGATAGCGAGGATCAAGCCGTAGCTGCTATTCGTGTGCTCGCTGAAATGACGCTTGCGTTACACAAGGGTGTTTTCCCCATGAGCTCTGATAACATAAAAAGGATCAGTGAGTTAGGTTTTGAACTCGTCCGTGTTGCTTGTTTTCTTGCAGATAGGTTGGATCATGGAGCGATGGTTAACGATGATGTTCGGCTCAATACGCTTTTGCTCTCGCGGGTGGTACAAGCCTGCAAGCGTTATGACGAATTTGTCAGTACATCCGTATCGTCGCCCAATGACGAGCATGTCCGTGATGACTATCCGCTCTTGCCAATTTTCCCGGAGCTTAGTAGCCACCTTTCGCGGTTAACCAATCTGCCCGATATTCCCGGCCTATAATCTAGTAACTGTATCTCTTATGAACATACCCGTTGGCAAAAGTGATCCGGAATGGCTTCCGATAGCTCGCCGTGTACTAGAGCGACTCCAAAAACGCGGAGATGATGGTTCATCCGTTTGCACCGTTATTGAGCATGCCGAGCGACATCTCAAAGACGCTCTTAAGCGTCGACGAAAACTGGGAGCGGCGGAGTGCTGTTTTGAGATCCTGAGGCAGTATAGCTCGTGGACGCCCTTGCTGGTTTCCCATGATCGTAATGCTGTTGGAGGTGGGTATTTTTTTTGTGCCAAGGATTATGGCATTGTAATTGATCCAGGGCATGGTTTTTTGAGTAATTTTTGTAAGACGCCCCATGCGTTAAGCGATATCAATGCCATCGTAGTCACACACTTACATACCGATCATCTACAGGATCTTGAATCTTTGGCCAACCTATTCAGGATTCAGAATCGTGCTGCCAACAAGCCAAACGGACATGAACCGCCCAGTCAAGTCATCAGAATTTCTCGCGAAATACATGCAACGCTGACGGGGACTAATTTGAGTGGCGAATCTTCGCTGGGTATCCCTTATCGAAAACCTCTATTCCTTAACACGGGTGCACTAGTCAAGTCCATGCCGTGGCTATTCAACGAGGAAATCCGCAACCTTTTCGATCTGCGAATTCTGAATCCTGGTGATGGGCCAATTCAACTCACAGATGATGTGGTGTTGGCCACTTTTCGTGCGGAGCATGACGAACTCATTGACAATCGATACTGTTTGGGTTTGGTCTTTAACTGTGCCGGACGAGTGGTGGTGATATCGGGAGACACCGGTTGGTATCCCGAGGTGACGGAAGGCATCCGTCGTGCATTGAAGATGGTCAATGCCGGAGACAGAGTGGACCTGTTGGTCGCACATTTAGGGTCGATTAAAGCGAGTGAGTTTGCCCTTCTGAACGGAGACCTATCCTTGGGATCATCTCGTTATAAGACCCATCTTGGTATTATTGGGGTTTGTGCCTTGATCGAAGAGCTAAACCCTAAGCTTTGTGTTGTTTCTGAGATTGGCGAAGAATTGGCACCAGTATTGAAAGATATCGGAAAAGTATTGAACGAAGAACTGAAAACTCAAGTCCACCTAGCTGATGTATTTGATCAAATTGATTTACCACTGTCTAGCACCGGCGTTCCCACAATAGTTGCACGCCCCCAACTTAAGTTGCCTCATGCTTGAAAAGTAGGGCATGGCACCGCCGCACCCTACGAACCAGAGTCCTCTTCCAGTGGAGCATCAGTGATGGTAGTGCTCTCCGGTAAACGTAAGATCGCGAACTGAGCTTCGTCAATAATTTTAGCGAGGTGAACCTCGCTCTTGAAACTCTCGGCGTAAATTTTGATGATGTCCTCGGTACCAGATGGCCGCGCGGCAAACCAGCCGTTTTGCGTCACCACCTTTAACCCGCCGATGCTCGCGTTGTTGCCGGGTGCTTTGGTCATCACCGAGAGAATGGGTTCGCCGGCGAGATCTTTGAGCTTCAGCGTTTCTGGGGTGATTTTGTTAAACTGTTTTTTTTGCTTTGCTGTGGCCGGTGCGTCAATCCGGCGGTAGAAAGCCGTGCCGTGTTTCTCCACCAAGTCCATGTAGTATTGTTCAGGGTCTTTGCCCGTTCGCGCGGTGATCTCGGCGGCCAGCAAGCACATGAGCATGCCATCCTTCTCCGTCACCCACGTTGACCCGTCGCGCCGGAGGAAACAGGCACCAGCGCTTTCCTCGCCACCGAAGCAGACCGAGCCGTCAAACAATCCGGGCGTGAACCATTTGAAGCCGACCGGAACTTCGTACAACTTGCGGCCCAAGTCGGCGACCACGCGGTCAATCATGCTGCTGCTGACCACCGTTTTCCCGACCATGGCGGTCTTTGGCCAGTCAGGGCGATGGGTAAGGAGATAGTGGATGGCAACAGCCAGAAAATGGTTGGGATTCATCAGTCCGCCAGACGGCGTGACGATACCGTGGCGGTCGGCGTCGGGGTCGGTGCCAAAGGCTATATCGAAATTACTCTTCATCTTCACCAAGCCGGCCATGGCGTACGGGCTGGAGCAGTCCATGCGGATCTTGCCGTCGTGATCGAGCGTCATGAAGCGGAAGGTGGGATCGAATTTCGGATTCACCACCGTCAGGCGAAGGCCATAGCGCTCTGCAATCGGTTTCCAATAAGGCAGTGAAGTCCCACCCAGCGGGTCAACGCCGATGTTCAAGTTCTTGGCCTTGATTGCTTCCATGTCGATCACGCTGGCCAAGGCTTCCACGTAGGGCTGGATATAATCAGACTCGTGTGTGGTGGATACCCGAATGGCACGGCCGAACGATGTGCGTTGTACGCCATGACTGGAGGGGTGAATCAATTCATTGGCACGCTTTTGAATCCAACTGGTCACCTCGGTATCCGCCGGGCCACCGTTAGGCGGGTTGTATTTGAAGCCGCCATCTGTAGGCGGATTGTGCGAGGGGGTGATGTTAATGCCATCGGCGAAGCCGTCCGTGCGCCCACGATTGTAGTTCAGGATGGCTAGGGAAATGGCGGGCGTGGCTGCGACCTCGCTACCTTTCTGGATATAGGTCTCCACGCTATTGGCTGCGAGAACTTCGAGCGCGGTGCGATGCGCAGCGCTGGAGATGGCATGGCTGTCCCGCCCCATGAACAAAGGTCCTTTGATATCGTGGGACGCCCGGTACTCGCAAATCGCCTGCGTAATCGCCAGAATGTGCGCCTCGGTGAAGGTGGCGTTCAGAGGTGACCCTCGATGGCCACTGGTGCCAAAACTGACCAACTGCGGGTCGTAGTAGCCGCGCTCAAGTTCGCTAACGTCCACGAGCATTTCTGTTGGTGCGGGTTTTCCGGCTAAAGGATGAGTTTTCATGGTTTCGTCGTGTGCTATGCCAAATTCACATTTTCCGACATACAAAGATCGTGGGCTGGCTTCCAGTGTGTCGAGCTTGACCGGACTGATCGTAGATGCCGCGGATGTCATAGGCTTTGAAGATGCTGCCGCCGGTATGTGCGCTCATTGTTTTTGCTCCTGTGAGTTGGTTGGACTGGAAAGTGGCAGTTGGATTTTTTCGCGGATCGCGGCGTTGAGCGCGACGGCGTTGGTGCGGTCGAGGCGCGCAAGGACGTGCTCCCAGCGGAAGCCGAAGCTGCCGGGCTCGTCGCGATGCAGCAGCTTGAACAGCGTCAGGAACGCGCGCCGGCGCATGCGGAATTCGTCCTGGATTTCCTGGAAACGCGCCAGGAAGCTGCGCAAATAAATCTCGGCAAATTCGCGCGGGTTGGCCAGATGTTGCAGGCGGCGGTTGACGGGTTTGGCGTAGTCGCTCGCGAGCTGCAACAGGTCGGTCTTGAAATCGGTGAACGTGCCGGTGTGGTCGGCGACGATCAGTTCCACCGGCAGGCCGTCCTTGTTCTCGATGATGATTTCGTCGCCGTCATCGAAGAGCACCGTCTGCGTGTCCACGGTCATGCGGCCGACGATGATGTTCGAGGCCGCCGCCTGTCCGAGCAGGCGCGCGAGGCGCAGGCCGTATTCCTGCGAGAGATAGCGCGACGGCAAAATTTTGTCGGACGCGACGCCGCGGACATATTCGCGCTCGAAGTACGTCGCCCAGATGAGCCGGCCGCAGTAGTGGCCGTTCGAGCCCTGGTAGCGCTCGACGATCTTACGCGTGGTCATCTGCGTCGGCAAATTCATGCCGAGCTGGCGGCAGCCCAGGCGGCGGTCGAGGATGTATTCCGTGTAGTCCTCGGCCTCCATGATGGACCAGCACAAATCCTTGTTCTCGTCGAGATGCTCCCAGATGCCCCACTTCTGCATGCGCAGGATACGCACGATCGGCTGCGCGGAGCCGGCGCGTTTCATCTCCACGAGAAACACGCCGCGGCGGCCCGCGAAGACGCCGCGCCGCGAGAGCGAGGTGACGACGCGGCCGACGTTGATGTACTCGATGTCGGTGAATTCGCGTAGCACGTTGAACAAAAAGCCCTTCGCGCGCTCGTCGCACAGCCCGCGTAACTCGGGATCGTTAGGCTGCACCTCGAACTCGTCGAAGATGGAATCGAAAATCAGTTCGCCGTGCAGGATGCGACCGCCCGGCACCCACTCGATCTGCATGAAAAATTCCGGGCTCAAGCCGAGCAAAATTTCTTCCGGCGGCGACTGGTCGCGCTTGCCGACGAGCGCGGCAAACATCTGGTTGCGCCACATCAAATTATTCGGGTCGTCGCTCTGGAGATCCTCCGGCACGGCGGTGCGGAGGCGCGCGAGCACCTCCGCGTGGAACGCCTGCACCGCGGCCGGGTCGCACTGCGTCAGGTCGTCGCCTTCCGGGCCGGGGCCGAACTGGAAATCGGTCGTACAGAAAAAATCCACCTCGGGATTGTAGAGGCGGTTGTGGCGCGGCAGCAGGTCGCGGATTTCCTGCAACGCTTGCGCCAACTCCGGCGCCGGCAGCGTCCCGAGCCGCGCGAATTCCTGCACCGTCAGGTGCTTGGTGCCCGTGATGTGGTTGTAAAAATACATGACCGCGCTGCCGACCGGCATGCGCGCATTCTGGATCATCTGCGCCATCTCGGTGGCGGTCTGCGGCAGCGGATTGATGCGCCAGCATTCGCCGCGCTCCTTGATCGCCTGCCGCACGCGCACGTCGCTCAACATCAGGTAACGGATGCGCTGCTTCGAGACGAGTTCCTGCAGCAGTTCATCGGCCTCGAACGCCAGCGGCATGTTATCGGGATCGGGCCGGATCAGGATGCGATCGCCCTCCATGATCAAATCCACGGATTGCGCCCACTCGTTGACTTCTTCTTCCTCGGTCAACGGCGGCTGTCCGGCCTGCTGCCGGCGCGCGTTGAGATCCGTCACATATGCGAGCCGCTGCGTCGCATGAATACCGGGCAACGTGACGAGCACGCCTGCGAAAGGAAAAACCGTGCCGATCCGCACCGGCGGCGTATTCGCTCCCGGCCGTCCCAGCGGCGCTTCACCTATGATACGCAACGTCATGACAATTACCCTGACAGCTCCCAAGAGCAGGTCTTGAACCGAAAAAAACTCGCCGGAGTATAACCGCCCAACGCCTCTTGTCCATGCCGAATCGGCGCGCCATGGCGCCGGTCACGCCACAGATTTCCCCAAGACTGGAAAACGGAAAGCAAGCGCGTCGTCTGGCAACGCGCCATGATGAACCGCGAAAAAAGAGCGCGCAGTCTAGGCTTGCGGCTGGGTTTGTTTCTTGTTCCGGCGGACGCGATAGAGGATGTAGCCGCCGACGGCGAGCACACCCAAGGAGGCCATCGCAATCACCAGCGGTTCCGGTGCGGCCGGCACGCCATCGCCCCAGCCATAATGATTGCCTTCGCCACCGTTGCCCGTGTCGTTCGGATTGCCGTTGCCCTGTGAATTTTCCTGCGCCTGCGCCATGGCACCGGCCAACACCAACGCCGCCACCGCCAGACCGCGCATATACTTTTTATTCATGTTCGTGCCCTTTCACTCCATGCACACTAGACCTGTTCACCGGCGATATCAATAGCAACGCCCATGCCACGGTCGGCAGAATTTTGGTCTCTGCCTGCCGTCTTCCAAACATTGGAAAAGCCAAGCGTGAGTTTTTCCAAGGCTTGGAAAAAACGACGTTCCCCTTTTCCAATGCTTGGAAAACGGTTGCGGGTGCGGCTTGGGGCGTTGCCACGAAACAGGATTTTTGCGAGCGATCAGTCGTGCGGGCTGCGCGGTTTTTTTATGGTCGCGTGCGCGTTGCAGGCGGCCACAAGCTCATCGAGTTCCCTGCAATCATAGGGAGATGTCGTTTGGAATCTTTTCGCCACTGGAAGCAGAAGGGCCACGGCTTCATCCAGCCGTCGGGATCGGCAGCAGGCCAGGCTCTTGACCAGGTCGCCTTGTTCCCGGAGCGTGGCTGCGTTGATGAACGGTGGCTCGTAGACATGATACTGCGGATAGCATCGGGCCAGCAGGTAGGCGGCGCGTTCCCGGTTCTGAACATATTCGGCAGTTTCAGACCGGTTCGCTTCCCGGAAGATATGGTGCACCCAGACCGGAATGGTGTCGGTCATGGCTTGGCCGTGCGTTGTGCGGAATTCTTCGAGCAAGCTTTTCCATCGGGCGGGATCATCTGTTTTGATGAGGCGTTCTTCGATGAACGTCTGGACCGGATTGGCGTCATAAAGCGGGCGGTTGAGCAACTGCAAGGCGAGCGGTTCGCCTGTTTGCGGATAATAAAACAGCAGGCGCACCACCGCGGAGGCGGTCGCATCATGATTATTGCAGTACGCATCTTGAAGCAGCGACTGCCGGTGCGCCTCGACCGTCAAGCCGGTCCACTCGCGACGCGCGGCCGCAGCGAGTGCCGGTGTCTCTACGGGCGAATTGATCACGATGCAGGCCGTCGGTTGATAACGCACGGCGTTCAGGCCGCGGTTGACGATCTGGCCGACGGCGACGAAACATAGGTCGCCTGCCCTGATGGTATAGCTGGACTCAAACTTCTCACCCCTAAAGCTCCCGATAGATTTCTTCAGGCCTGTGTTGATCCCCGGCGGGCGCATCTTTGGATCGCCAAACCGGGAGGCGTACTCGTCGCTGTGCCACATGCTGCTAAAAGCAGGAGCGATGACCAGTTTGGTCTCCCGCGCGTCTTCCAGATGAGCCAGCAACTCCGGCAGGGCGGCGCAACCGCGGCGGACCAGCTCCCGCATGACGGGCGATGACTGCGGCTTGCGCGAACCGAGTATGCCGCCACGGAAAACCGGTTCCTCGTCAACGGCGAGGAAGGCACTCGCCCACGCCGTGGATTCCGTGCCGATGCCTTCGCTCGCTTCGTCCTGCAAGCGGCCGATGAGTTCTTGCACGCTCAAGCGGCTCACGTCCGGCTTGCTCTCGGAACGCGAAGTTCCCGCAGGTCGCAACACGGCGCACACGCAAAGCACGGCGATGAGCAGCACGGCAAGGCTGATCGCCGGTAGCAGGCGCTCCGGCCAGATGGGTTCAGGATTCCTCATGTGTTTTCCTCCATATTCACTCCTTGGGCGGCGGATAATATTTTATCTCGCGCCGGCCATGATAGCAGCAGACGACGTTCATGAAAAAGATTTTCCTTCGCCGAGGCGTTCGCGTACATTCCGCCCGCCTCCGGCGGAGCGCCGGCGGCGGCTCGATGAAACGTTTACTTCCAATTTTTTGTGCGTTGCTCGTGGGCGCGCAGGCGTGGGCTGCGGCGGAGTCCGTGGCGGGCGTGGATGACCAGGCGCTGCTGCGGTCCATCTCGCAACAGGCGCAGCAGCTCTACGAGCACAAAAAGCTGGCGCCGATGCGGCTGCTGCGGAGCCAGCTCGCGCGCAGCCAGACCGCGCTCAAGCTCGCGGCCGCGCCGCGCGCGGCGCTCGCGCCGGCGGAACTCTACCGCCGCGCCACCGCCAGCGTGCTCGTGCACTGCCAGCTCTATCACTGCGACAAGTGCAACAACCTGCACGTCAGTCCCTCGACGTGTTTCCCGCTGACGAGCGACGGCGTGTGCGCGGCGAACCATCACGTGTTCATGGGCAGCAATACGCTGGCGATGGTGGTGGCGACGCGCGACGGGCGTGTGTTCCCCGTGACGGAAGTGCTCGCGGCGAGCGAGCGCGACGATGTGGTGCTGTTCCGCGTGGCGGCGGAGCAGCTCACGCCGCTGACGCTCGGCGCGGCGGAGGTCGGCGATCCGGTCGCGGTGATCAGCCATCCGCACAGTCTGTTCTATGTGATGACGCAGGGCGCGGTGGCGCGCTACTGCTTCGAGAAGGGCGTGCCGCGGATGCAGATCACGGCCGATTATGCGGGCGGCTCGAGCGGCGGGCCGGTGCTGAACGCGTGCGGCGCGGTCGCCGGCATGGTGGCGAAAACGCAGGATCTCTACGCCGATGACCAGCACGGCGATCACAAGAATTTGCAGATGGTCGTGAAGCTATGCGTGCCCTCTGCCTCCATCCGAAAACTGATCAAGGAAGAATAAAATCATGAGCCTCACTCAAACGACACGACAAACATTGCAACTGGCCGATGGCAGCACGGTGGACTACTTCAGTCTGCCGGCGCTCGAAAAAGCGGCGGGCGTTGCGCTCGCGCGGCTGCCGTTCTCGATCCGTATTTTGCTGGAGTCGGTGCTGCACAACGCGGCGCATCCCGCGTTCGAGGACGCGCACGCACTCGCGCTCGCCAAGTGGACGCCCGATGCGGCGGAATTTGAATTTCCCTTTTTGCCGGCGCGCGTGCTGCTCCAGGATTTCACGGGCGTCCCGTGCGTCGCCGATCTCGCGGCACTGCGCGGCGCGATGCAGCGCAAGGGCCTCGACCCGCGCAGTATCGAGCCGCTGATCCCGGTGGATCTCGTCATTGACCACTCCGTGCAGCTCGACGAGGCCGGCAAGGCGAGCGCGCTGGAAGACAACCTGCAAAAAGAATTTTCGCGGAACGGCGAGCGCTACAACTTCCTCCGCTGGGGCCAGGGCGCGTTCAAGAAGCTCAACATCGTGCCGCCCGGCGTCGGCATCTGCCACCAGGTGAATCTCGAATATCTCGCGCGCGGCGTGATGACGACGCAGGACGAAGCCGGCCGCACGATTGCGTACCCGGACACGCTCGTCGGCACCGACTCGCACACGACGATGATCAACGGCCTCGGCATCTTGGGGTGGGGCGTCGGCGGCATCGAGGCCGAGGCCGCGATGCTCGGCCAGCCGATCCCGATCACGACGCCGAAGGTCACCGGCGTCAAGTTGACCGGCGCGCTGCCGGCGGGCGCGACGGCGACGGATCTCGCGCTGACGGTGACGCAGAAGCTGCGCGCGCAGGGCGTGGTGGGACACTTCGTGGAATTTTTCGGGCCGGGCCTCGACAAGCTGACGCTGGCCGATCGCGCGACCGTGGCGAACATGGCGCCGGAATATGGCGCGACGATGGGCTTCTTCCCGATGGACGGCGAGTCGCTGCGCTATCTGCGCGAGACCGGCCGCGCCGCGTCGCAAGTGGATTTGATCGAGCGCTATCTCAAGGCGCAAGGTTTGTTCCGCGTCGGCGGCGAGCAGCCGCTGTTCAACGCCGTCGTCGAGATTGATCTCGCGAGCATCAAGCCGGTGATCGCCGGCCCGAAGCGCCCGCACGACCGCCTGCCGCTTGGCGAGGTGAAGAGCGCGATTCAAAAAGCGCTGACCGCGCCGGTGAAGGAACGCGGCTACGGTCTGACCGCGGAGCAGCTCGGCGCGACAGCGCCGCTCGCCGATGGCAGCCAGCTCAAGCACGGCTCGGTGGTCATCGCCTCGATCACGAGTTGCACGAACACCTCGAATCCGCACGTCCTGCTCGCCGCGGGCTTGCTCGCGAAGAAAGCCGTCGAGCGCGGACTCAAGATTCCCGCGTACGTCCGCACGAGCTTCGCGCCCGGCTCGCGCGTCGTCACCGCCTACCTGAAGAAGACCGGCGTGCTGCCGTTCCTCGACCAGCTCGGCTTCCAGGTGGCCGCCTACGGCTGCGCGACGTGCATCGGCAACAGCGGCCCGCTCGATCCCAAGATCGAGGCCGCGATCAAGTCCAGCGGCATCGTCGCCGCGAGCGTCTTGAGCGGCAACCGCAACTTCGAAGGCCGCATCCATCCGCAGGCCAAGGCGAACTTCCTCGCCTCGCCCCCGCTCGTCGTCGCCTACGCGCTCGCCGGCACGATGCTCATTGACCTCGATAAGGAACCGCTCGCGCGCGACGCGAAAGGCCAGCCGGTGTTCCTCAAAGACCTCTGGCCGACCGAGGAAGAAATCCGCGCGCTGCTGCCGCTCGCGGAGAACGCCGAGGTCTATCGCCAGCTCTACGCGCACGTCGCCGAGTCGAATCCGATGTGGAGCAAGATCGCGGTGAAGTCCGAGCCGGTCTACGCGTGGGACGCGGCCTCGACCTATCTGCAGGAGCCCTCGTTCGTGCGCGGCATCGCCGATCAGCCCGCACCGCCGACCGATCTCGTCGGCGCGCGCTGCCTGGGTGTGTTCGGCGACTTCATCACCACCGACCACATCTCGCCCGCTGGCTCGATTCCGAAGGACAGCCCGGCCGGGCAATACCTGATCGCGCACGGCGTCGCGCCGGTGGACTTCAACAGCTACGGCGCGCGCCGCGGCAATCACGAGGTGATGGTGCGCGGCACGTTCGCGAACGTGCGCATCCGCAACCGCATGGTCGAGCGCGAAGGCGGCTGGGCGCGCCACGTGCCGACCGGCGACGAAGTCAGCATCTTCGAAGCCTCGCAGCGCTACGAAAAAGCCGGCACGCCGCTCGTCGTGCTCGCCGGAAAAATGTACGGCGCCGGCTCCTCGCGCGACTGGGCCGCGAAAGGTCCGTACCTGCTCGGCGTGAAAGTGGTGATCGCCGAAAGCTTCGAGCGCATCCACCGCAGCAACCTCGTCGAGATGGGCATCCTGCCGCTGGAGTTCGTGGACGGCCAGACGGTGGACTCGCTCGGCCTGACCGGACGCGAAACCTTCGCCATCAGCGGCATCGCCGCCGGCCTCAAACCCGCCCAGCGCCTCACCGTCACGGCCGACGGCAAAACGTTTTCCGCCAAGTGCCGCATAGATTCCGCCATCGAAGTGGACTATCACCGCCATGGCGGCATCCTGGCCTACGTGCTGCGGCAGTTGAGTGCGAAGAAATGACGAGACGCCCTAAGGTTGCAGCATGTGACAGCATTTGCTAAACGAATGGCACGGCCAGAACAATTCTGCCCAAGGAAAACGATCAAAGACAAAGAATAGCTAAACAACATTTTGCGTAGCTTCGGCTGCGGGTCTCGCAAGAAAACCGCGAATTTTCAGAGAAGAGAACCGACCGAGCACGCGCCCCATCGGGCGCGGCTTGGCGTGCTTCTCTTCTAGGCGCTTCGCGGTGCCTCTTGCGAGGGTGCGTTAAGTCGCGCCTCTTTTATTTCCGTAGCGATGCTGTTCCAGCACGGCGGAAATGAAGACAGAGATTCAAGAATTCAAGGAGAGCGA
>TBL_comb47_HYPODRAFT_10003436_pt1 | contig 18754 bp, 16 predicted proteins | sample TroBogypolimnion_40_FD_10682 | JGI IMG/M metagenome (IMG submission 10682)
CTCTTCGAGGAAGGAGCCGGTACCGGCCGCGCACTTGCGGTTCATCTTGAAGCTGCTGCGGCTGCCGGAATCGTTGAGCTTGACGATCTTGTTGTCCTGCCCGCCGATGTCGATGATGGTGATCGCCCCGGGAAAATAGNGGTGGCAACCTTTGGCCAGGCAGCCGATCTCCGACTTGCTCTTATCGGTGACGAAGCCGACATTGGTCCGGCCGTAACCGGTGGAAAGGGCACCCGCGATGTCGTTCCGGGTGGCGCCGGCCATGGCAAGCGCGGTATCCAGGCAAAAGGCGGCGGTGGCGCCGAAATCGGTGCCGGACTTCTTGGTGCCGTGGCCGATCAGCTGCCCCGAGGCGTCAATGACCGCCACCTTGGTCCGTGATGCCCCCATGTCGAGACCTATATACACCGGATTCCCCATGCCTCGTCGCTCCCTTTTTCGGACCCGGACTGTTGCAGGCAGGCTCGGCCAAACTCCCGGAACCGGCAACAGCACGAATTCAAAATAGTGTTCTGCAGATTGCGTGCCGTACATGTACATTCGATACAGAACCGCTCAGAGTGCCGTTTTATAGCCGAATATTTGCAATAACAAGATTTTAAATTGGCAGAACAGGAGAGGCAGACGACGATATTTCGTCGGACAACAGGGAGGTTCCACGGGTTCAGGTGGGTTAGTTTGCGAAGAAAGGGCCAAATACTAATGAGGTAGGCGCGCCGGTTGAAAAAAAACGGTGCGCTGCAATCAACGAAATATCGTCGCCGCGACGACATATCGTCTCATAAAAAGAAAGGGAGGAAAATGGGGGTAGAAAAGCGGGTGGAATACACCTGGAAGCACCGTTTTTCCAATAATAATAAGGTGGTCTGAGGAAAAAAAGGAGGAAACCAACCTACAACGCGCTAATCAGCTTTCCTCTTGATCCCCAGCTTCTTCATCCTCGAATTGAGCGTGGTCGGTTTCAGGCCGAGGATTTCGGCGGCGCCGTTTTTGCCCCTGATGCGCCAGCCTGTCTTTTCCAGCACGGAATTGATGTGCACCCGCTCCATCCCCTCGATGCTCATGGGCTGGCCGGCGAGAACCGCCAAGCCGTCCGGCACGTCGATGACCAGCGAGGCGCCGTTATTGAGTATCATGGCTCGCTCCACCAGATTGCGCAGCTCCCTGATATTCCCCGGCCAGGAATAGCGCTCCATCGCTTCCATGTTCTTCTTGGGGATGCGCTCGACCGTCTTGCCGAAGACCGTGCAGAACTCCTCCACCATCGCCCATACCAGGAGCGGAATGTCCTCCCTGCGCTCGCGTAGCGGCGGCACCGAAATGGGGAACACGTTCAGGCGGTAGTAAAGGTCCTCCCGGAACTTGCCGTCCCGGACCGCCTGGACCAGGTTCTTGTTGGTCGCGGCGATGACCCGCACGTCGACTTCGACGAGCTTCGGGCTACCCAACCGCTCGAACTGCCCTTCCTGCAGCACCCGCAGCAGCTTCGACTGCAACTCCAGTGGTATCTCGCCGATTTCGTCGAGGAAAATGGTGGAGCCGTTGGCCGCCTCGAAACGGCCGATCTGGCTGGTCTGCGCCCCGGTGTAAGCCCCTTTCTCGTGTCCGAAAAGCTCCGCCTCGATGAGTCCCGCCGGCAGCGCCGCGCAGTTCACCTTGATCATGGCGCGCGACTTGCGACCGCTCAGGTTGTGGATCGCCCGCGCGATCAGTTCCTTTCCCGTGCCGGTTTCGCCCAGGATGAGCACGTTTGAGTCGGTAGGCGCCACCATCTTCACCTGGACCAGGGTCTTCTGGATCCCCTCAGACTTGCCAATGATCTCGTCGTGCTTGTACTCGATGTCGATCTGGTCGCGCAGGTAGATGTTCTCCGCCTCCAGGCGGTCCTTCAGGCGCTTGATCTCGGCAAGGGCGTCCTGAATTTTCTGATCGGCCCGCTTGCGCTCCAGGGCGTTGGTGAAGATCCCCCAGAGGAGCTGCAGCCGTTGGATCAGCTCATCGGGCCACTCCATTTTCGCCCGGTATGACACAAACGTCATGCCTCCGATGACAACCCCGCCGACGCTGGCCGGCAGGAACATGATCGACTTGATGCCGCCGCTGTCTTTGCAGTATTTCTTCTCGAGCCAGCAGCTGTCAGGCATCTCGTCGACGTCGGAGACCTTGAAGATCTCACCTTTCAGAAGCATGCTGTACCAGACGGGGATCAGGCCAATGATAACGGCTGGCGGCGGCGTGATGCCCGGCACGGCATAAGAGTAAGCGAGCACCAGACGCTCATTGTCGTGAGACACATGCCAGATGGAGCACCGGTCGACACCCAGGTGCTCGACGACCTTCTGTAGCCCCTGTTCGATCTTGGCATCCACCTCACTCACCGGCACGTTGATGAAGGCAGTCGAGAGATCGGAGAGCAGCGCCTCAACCTTCAACCGTTCGCTCTGGACATCCTCTTTTATCTTTTGTTCGGTGGCATCCTTCACGATCAGCGTGCAGCCCAGGACCGCTCCGCTTCTGTCCTTGAGCGGGAAACAGTAGATGCGCCAGAACCTGTTCCGGGAGAATTGGTCCCTGAGCGGCCTGATGACGATGGTTTCGTATTCTACGAAAGAGCGTCCTTCCCTGACAGTGCGGGAGACCACCGGCTCAAGAGCCAGGGCAATCTGCTGATCGAGTTCGATGAGAGACTTGGAGATATGCTCTTCGGCAGGGATATCGTCAATGACAGCCATCCGGTCATTGGCGTGGATATAGCGGAGGTCCCGGTCTAAAACGGCGATGCCGAACTGGACCTGGTCGAACAGCTGCTCGAGCCGGCTGAATTTCAGCTGGAAAAACTTTTCGCTGTCAAATGTCGGATCGCAGGTAAGTGCCATCAGCTACCTTAGCCATGGTTATTTATGGGGAAGCCACGATACACTAGCATCAACCGGCAATATCTGGCAATGCAATACCACTTTAAACAGTGACCCTGAGTGGGCCGTTTTAACTATCCAGTGTGGCAAAAACTCCCTCGTCCCTCAATGTGACGGTCCGCCATCGACCCGTGGATGCCGCCCAGCTTGGCGGCCTTCATGGCGATGTACCGGCCCGCGCAGTATCGTTACATATCGGTACCACAATACCATTATAGGGTCAACGACATTTTTCTCCGTGCCGGTTTTCCTAGTCGGCCATCAAACCGGATCATTTCAGTTGACTATCCTTGCTTCCTCTTCGATTGTAGAGTGCATCTGCTTTCAGCCTCTTTTCTATCTCTGATTGGCATTTGACACAATGTCGAACGCCCGGCACAGCTTTGCGGCGCGCCTCAGGTATAGCAACCTCGCATTCCTCACAATGGGTTAAGCTTTCGCCCTCCGGCAATCGGCTCTTAGCCAATTGGACTCCGGCTTCCACTGTTGCATCTATTTGTTCCTGAACCGCCCCATCGCGCGACCAGCCTACTGCCATAATGTATTCCTTTTACTTCAGATGATTAATTGGATAATATTGTGAAATATTTTTCTGAAAATCTTCTCGATTGCGAGCAAGGACTTAGACCAGGCCAGGCATTGACTGGTCCGGAGTGCCACCGGCGGCGTGAAGTGCGAGCAACGGCCCGGTGCAGTCCATTGGATTCGCAAAGCTTTAGTATACGCTTTTGTCCTAGGTCCTTGGATTTATTTTCCTTCATTTGACCTAGCAGTCGAACCTCTTTCGCCATTCTCGACATTGGAAGCAAGAATTGCTCTGGTTGAAGGGAGAGCCGGCCAGAAACCGGATGCAAGTGATTCCGCTACCCTGAAAATGTGACATAACGACCGGCATGAATATGGCCGCTACCGATCACCCCGGATAATTTGGCCCGGTGATGAAGTCTCCAAAATTTTTGATGACAATATAGGACAAACCAGGGAGCTGATGTGTTTTCTGTAGACTTCAAGGCGCACAAAAACGTATAGTTGCATACCTTTTTATTGTGCTTGCGCACGTTTTTCAAACGTTAACTCAGAGGAGGTGGGCCTGTGACAGTTGAATACGATCCGATACAAGCCCCGCCCGGCACGGCTGCCGGCTTCACCGTACGCGCAATGAGCGAGCAGCACTACCGAGAATTGACGGAAAACACCAGTGACTGGATCTGGGAAGTGGATGAAAACCTCCGCTATACCTATGCCAGTCCGAAGGTGACTGACTTACTGGGCTACTTGCCCGAAGAAGTATTGGGCAGGACCCCTTTCGATTTAATGCCCGCCGAAGAAGCCGCACGGATACGTGCCGGTATCGACCAACTCCTCAAAGCCCCCCAGCCCTTTCAGGCTCTCGAAAATACCAATATCCACAAGGATGGCTCGCTGCGGGTGCTTGAAACAAGCGGCGTGCCCATCTTTGACTCGGCGGGGCGCTTTGCCGGCCTGCGTGGCATCGACCGCGACATTACGGATCGTAAAAGTGCCGAAGCAGTGGCCCGCGCGCTCAACGAGAGAAGCCAGCAACAGGCCCTCGACCTCCAAGCTACCAACCGCGAACTGACAGCCTTCAGCTACTCCCTTTCCCACGACCTGCGCTCTCCGCTCACCCGGATTTTCACAGCAGCGCAGGCCATGGTTGACCTGTACGGAGACCGGTTCGACGAAACGGGCCGGACCCTGCTGCAGGCAATCCACACCGGATGCACGGCAATGGAGGAATTCATCGAGGCGATGCTGGTTCTTTTCAGGGTGACGCAGGGAGAGATGAACTGTCGCGAGGTGGATCTTTCCTCCCTGGCCGAGGAAATTCTGGCCCAGTTGCGCCTGCCGCAACCCGGGAGGCACGTTGTGCAGGTGGTCTCCCCAGGCCTGGTCGCGTGGTGCGATCCGCACCTGATGCGGATACTGCTGGAGAATCTTCTCGGCAACGCCTTCAAATACACCTCCAAGATCGAGTGTGCCCGCCTGGAGTTCGGGGCGCGCCAAGCCAACGGGGAAACGGTTTATTTTGTGCGCGACAACGGAGCCGGATTCGACATGGTGAAGGCAGGTCTCCTTTTCCAGCCCTTCCACCGGTTGCACGCCGCGAGCGAATTCCCCGGCACCGGCGTCGGCCTCGCGACGGTCCTGCGCACCGTCGAACGCCAGGGTGGGCGGGTCTGGGGCGAAGGGGCCGTCGATGCCGGCGCCACCTTCTACTTTACCCTCAACTGCCAGAGGTCCCCGGTCTAAGCCTGCGTGCACCAACTCAGGCATGGAATGCAGTCGTGTACAACCAAACTGCTCAGCTTGGGATCTCGCTCCCCTCTCCGCCGCCCTCGGCTTTTTTCCGGGGATGGGTTACAATGTTGCAGGACGGTATTATCAAGAACCTGCAGGTGTAAAACGGAGAACTGGCCATGCGAAAAAAAATCAGCTCGATCCTGGTTCTGGGACTTGGAAAAGTTGGCTCACTGGTGGCGACCATGCTCCACGAATCCGAATTCACCGTCACCGGCGCCGACGTCGATTTCCATGAAGAAGTCCCCTTTGAATCGATCCCCCTGAACGTCAACAGCACCGACGAGCTGACCACGGCCATGAAAGATTTCGACGCCGTGGTATCCTGCCTGCCGTACGCTCTCAATCTCGGCGTCGCCACGATAGCAGCCGAGCTCGGCGTCCACTATTTCGACCTTACCGAGGACGTTCCCACGACCAAGGCGATCATCGCCATGAGTCACGCATCCAGCGCGGTCATGGCGCCACAATGCGGGCTTGCACCCGGGTTCATAGGGATTGTCGGTGCCTCGCTGGCCAGAAGATTTGACAAGGTGCGCAGCATCAAGCTGCGCGTCGGAGCGCTCCCCTGCCACCCAACCGGCTTGCTCTCCTATGCCTTCAACTGGTCGCCCGAAGGGGTCGTCAACGAGTACCTCAACGACTGCGCGGTGATCGAAGAAGGGGTCCACAAGACGGTTTCCCCTCTGGAATGGCTGGAAAAACTGGTCATCAACGGCATCCAGTTGGAAGCCTTCACCACTTCCGGCGGACTGGGAACCATGTGCGAAACCTACGCCGGAATCGTGGAGAACTTGGATTACAAATCGATCCGCTATCCGGGGCACGCCAAATTGATGAATTTTTTCTTCCATGAACTGCTCATGCGCGACGACCGTAAGAGGGCCGGCGAAATTCTGGTCAATGCCAAACCGCCGGTGAGCGAGGACGTGGTCTATGTACATGCCTCCGCCGAAGGGTGGCATCAGGGAAGACTGGCGCGCGAGGAGTTCGTCACGGCCTACTATCCTAAAACCATCTCCGGGCGTCACTGGCGGGCCATTTCCTGGACGACGGCGGCCTCGGTCTGCGCGGTCATTGAAATGGTGAACAGTGGCGTACTGCCCGACCAGGGATTCATCAAGCAGGAGGAGATAGCCCTGGAGAAATTCCTCAAAACGAAAAACGGACGCCTCTTTGCCGTCCCCAAATAGAGGCCGACTGGTAAAACTGCGGACAGGCTTTTGGCAGCAATGTGGAGGGGGCGCAACTGACGACGCCCCCTCGGAGCCTTGAAGGGAATTTGAATTTACCTTTTAACAGGACCGGGGTCCCCCATGCCATCGCCACTTGGTCCACCTAAGGGAGCGGTCCCATAATTGGGGCCAGTTCCGTGGTTATAGTTGCTGGGACTTGTGTACGTTTCCGTGTCCGTCGATCCTCCTGAGCCAGAACCACTGCTGTCGGTCGGATTCCCCTTCTCTTCATTACTGTAGCTGGAGCCTGTATCAGTGGTACCGGTATCAGAACCACCGGTACCGGATCCGGTCCCTTGGTAGGTATCTGTCGAATCCCGATAATCCTGGCCGCCGTTACCGGAATTTGCACTACACATTCTCGTGTTGCCGGCGATAACCAATCCAGTAAAGGCCATAAGAGTTATGGCCTTGAATATTGTTGCTTTAATCTTATGCATAGTTCTCTCCTTTGAACGGGCCTATTTGCTTCTTCTCAAAGTATAGATTTATTTTATTCAACCATCAATAGCTAGTTGCCAACTCATGATAAAGCATCTTCGTTAATTCACATGAGCAAACTATGCCTAAAAAACACTGGTTCGGATAAGCAGAGCAAGCATCTAGTACACTGCAATGACTTGACAGGCCGGCCATCCTAATAATCGTAATAAATCCGCTAAGGTGTTTGTCTTGCACACGGCTGCCAAGTGGGATATATTTCGGGATGTTTTCGCAGTTACTGCCGCGTCTGCTCTGTCAACAATTGAACGCCTCCGAGGATCTCAGGCAGGCGAGCATGCGACTAAGCGAGTCAGCAACTGTAAGTGCCAGCAGCAATGCGGTTTCGGCTTGTGGCGACGTGAAGGATTTTCCGCTCAAGGAGTTAATCTATGAAATATGTGACCCTTGGAAGTACCGATTTGATTGTGTCCGAACTGGGTTTTGGCTGCATTCCCATTATCCGGTTTCCCAAGGAAGATTCGGTAAAGGTGCTGCGGCACGCCTTCGAGCGGGGCATCACTTTTTATGACACGGCAAACGCTTACCGTGACAGCGAGGAGAAGATCGGAATCGCCTTTTCCGGCATGCGGGACAAGGTGGTGCTGGCGACCAAGACTCTGATGCGCGGGGCGCAGGAAGCGACGGCGCACCTGGAAAACAGCCTCCTGATGCTGAGAACTGATTACCTCGACCTCTACCAGTTGCACCAGATTGCCCAGGAAAAGGACTGGCTGGAGGTAACCGGGCCCGGCGGAGCGCTGGAAGCCGTACTTAAGGCTAAAGCCGCCGGCAAGGTCCGGCACATCGGCGTCACGTCGCACAACCTCCAGATGGCCCTCAAGATGGTGCGCAGCGGACTGTTCGATACCATCCAGTTCCCCTTCAACCTGATTGAGGAGGGGGCAAAGGATGAACTTTTGGCAGCGAGCAAGGAGATGGGGATGGGTTTTATTGTCATGAAACCCTTCGGAGGCGGCGTGATCGACAACGCAACGGTCGCCTTCAAATATCTGCGTGACCACGCGGATGTGGTACCGATTCCCGGCTTTGAGACCTGCCAGCAGGTGGACGAGGTCCTTTCCTTCTATTCCGCGGCCAATGTCATCACCGACCAGGACCTGGCAGTCATGGAAAGCTATCGCAATGAGTTGGGGAGCAGGTTCTGTCGCCGCTGTGAGTATTGTCAGCCTTGCCCGCAAGGGGTAATGATAACGCCGGCCATGGGCTACCCGATCGTGGCCTCCCGGATGTCGCCCAATGTTGCGGTGGAATTCATGGAGAAAGCGATGGCGAGCGTGCCGCGGTGCAACGAGTGCGGCGCCTGCCTGGAGCGCTGCCCGTACGAACTGAAGATTAATGACACCTTGAAGAGGAATTACGCTCTTTACACACAGCACCGCAATGAAAAGCAAGGCGCGCTGGGAAAGTGATCAAAGTCGCCTCCATTCAATACCGGGCTCTACCTTCCAACAAGGCGGAGAACATACGATGCCTCGCCGATTTGATCTCTGAGGCTGCCGCGAACGGCGCCAGGCTGGTCGTTCTGCCGGAAATGTGCACTACCGGTTTGAACTTTGAGAATAAAGCCACGTCTGAAGCGCTCGCTGAGACGATCCCCGGTCCGACTAGCGATGCCTTCGCCCAGATGTCCCTTCAACACAAGATCTATCTCGTTGCAGGCATGGCTGAATATGACCATGCAGCCGGGAAATTTTATAATTCCCAGGTCGTCCTTGGTCCAGACGGGCTCATCATCGGTAAATACCGCAAGATTCACCTGTTCGGACCGGATCTCAATTGGGCGGAGACTGGTGATTTGGGGTATCAAACCGTAACTACCGAATGGGGCAGAATCGGGCTGGGGATTTGCTGCGACATTAACTACTGGGAGTTGATCAACTTTATTTCCGCAACGCAGGTAGATATCTTCGCCTATTCCACTAACTGGGTGGGAGACGAACTCCCCTTCGGGTATTGGTCCGAGATGCTGGCTGGATGCAATTGCTACCTCATCGCGGCCAACAACTGGGGGGATGAAGGCGATATCCATTTCACCGGCGGGAGCGCGATTCTTTCTCCAGATCTGTCCGTGCTGTCACAGTTTCATCATCCGGCTAACAGTATCCTTTACGGGGATATAGTTCTGCGGCACAGGGAGAGCCTGGACCCTCCCGTACTGTGACTGTCCCTCCCCTCCTACCACTCCCCCCTTTTCCACTTCCATTCGGGATCGTTCTTCTTTCATGGGGACCAATCTGGTAGCAGTCGTGCCGCTATTGGCGATTGCCAAATCAACCGCGGCGCGCGGCCTCAATTGCGGCGATGTCGATCTTTTTCATCTGCATCATCGCATCAAACGCTCGCTTGGCGGCGGCGACATCGGGATCGGTGACCGCGTTACTCAGGGCGATAGGCGTAATCTGCCAGGATAAGCCCCACTTGTCCTGGCACCAGCCGCACACGTTCTCCTGGCCGCCGTTGCCTACAATCGCCTCCCAGTAGCGATCCGTTTCGGCTTGGTCAACGGTTGCGACCTGAAACGAGAACGCTTCGTTGTGCCGGACCCCCGGTCCTCCGTTGAGTCCGAGGCACGGAACGCCCATTACGGTAAATTCGACGGTCAACACGTCCCCCTTTTTCCCTGCCGGATAGTCTCCCGGTGCGAGGTGCACCGCGCCGACATGCGAATCGGGAAAGGTCTTGGCGTAAAACCGAGCCGCTTCCTCGGCGTCTCCATCGTACCAAAGGCAAATGGTGTTCTTTGCTGGCTGCATCATGGCATTTCTCCCTTATAGATACGTCACCCGACTCCGCGCCACTATGAACTGCTTGCAGTCGGAGAGTCCGAAAGGTGCAAGGACGTTAAATCACATTAAAGCCATTTTAAAGCAAAAATCCCTGGCCGGGCAAGCAAATAAGCCGTCGTAGGGATCGCAGTGCTCCTCTTACACGCCATGCGCAGACGTTTGCCCGCATTCGGATTTGAGGTCGCCAATTTTCACAGCAAGAAGGCGGGCGAATGATGATTCGCCCCTACAGGTGGTGCTTTTTTAAGGGCGGTTTGGCCTAACTGGGGTCATCGGGAAGGCGCTCCTGCCGCAGGAGGAGGCGGTAGTCCTCTTCGGTGTCGACGTCGAACAGGATGTCGGGGCCGGGCACCGGCAGGGCGAGCAGGCGCTCGGCATACTCATCGAAAAGCGGCCTGGCGCCGCAGTCCCCGCTGAGCCTCTGTATGCTGGGAAAGGTCTCCCTGCTGAAAAGGGCCGGGTTGCCGCGCCTCCCCGCGCTGACGGGGACCACGATGGGACTGCGGGACGCTTGATAAGCGGCGATGACACGGTCTATGGTTTGCGGGGTGACCAGCGGCTGGTCGCCGAGCAGGAAAAGGGCCGCCTCGCTCTCGTCGGTTAGCTCACGGAGACCGGCCTGGAGCGAGGAGCTCTGCCCGGTGGAGAAAAGGGGGTTGACGATGACGGTGACTCCCCTCCCCTGCAGCAAAGGCTCTATGAGGTCGGATTGGTGGCCGATGACGACGATGACCCGGTGCAGGGAGGAGGCAAGGGCGCTGTCGACGACGCACTCCAGGATGGTCCGGCCCTGAAAAGGGAGCAGCTGCTTGGTCTGCCCCATGCGGGTGCCTTTGCCGGCAGCAAGGACGATGCCGGCGACCTTGGGCAGACGGCTCACCGCGCCACCTCCAGGCGATGCTCACTGTGGATCAGGATGGCATCCTGGGCCTGGCCAACCAGCAGCGACTCTGCCACGGGGTGCGGCTGCTGCCGGAGCAGTTCGGCGACCTCGGAGCCCGCGGCCCTGCGCTCGGGAGTGTCCGCCTTGTTAAGGAAGATGATGCGCCGAGCCCGGGGGGGCGCGTCCTTGAAGGCGCCGGCCGGGTGGGCGAACAGGCGCGCCAGAGCCCGCGCGGTGATGGTTTCACCCTCCGCAAGCCCCATGATCAGCCCGGCAAGCTCGGGCCTGAACACGGTCTCCTCCGAGAAGGGGGCACCGATTACCTCAAGCCCCGCCACGGCGACCAGCACGCTCGTTTCGGGCGCCAGCGCCGGCTCGTGCGCGGCGGGCGCCTTGAGGGGGCGCCGGGCCGAACCGTCGGCCTCGATGATGATCCAATCGAACAGTCCCGAATCCCGGAAGCGGCGAATCTCGGAGGGAGCGAAGCCCTGGAGCTTTCCGGCGTCGGGAAGGCGGGCCGCGGCGGCGCTCAGGTGCAGCGTGGTGGAGAGGCAGCGGGAGGCTTGCAGCAGGATCGTTTCCGGGTCGGGATCGACGAGGACGGTTTGGGACTGCTCGGGAGTGGGGTACCGGATCTTGGTCGTGGTCGTAGTCAGCACCCTTTTCCCGGCTCCGGAAAGGAGTCGCGCCAGGTGGAACATGAGGCTCGTCTTGCCGCCGCCACCGACCAGGCTCAGCACACCTCCTGATTCAAGACCAAATATTTCTACTATGCTTCTCATGGTTTCTCACTCGAACTGAATTGCTTTGATTCTTTTGTGGCGGCTTCCCTCTCTCCTACCACACTGACATAAAATCAATGATTGGCGTCCGCTTTTAGTCAATGATGTGGCGGTCTAAAAGTCCCCCTTTGCAAAGGGGGATTTAGGGGGATTTGCTTTTCAGCTGTCTTGGATCAAAAGGCAAATCCCCCCTGTCCCCCTTTTGCAAAGGGGGGAACCATAGGGCAAAAGCTGTAGGGTGGGCACCCCGTGCCCACGCGGCTGATCCCTTCGGACGGTGGGCAGGGGCTGCCCACCCTACGCCTACACTTGTATCACCCTTGCCAACTAGGGGGAAGGTTCGCGCAGCGGGTGATCCCACGCAGATCGCCTCACCGGTTGAAAGCCGCCAGCAACGCTTCCAGGACGGCTCCGCCCAGCGCGCGGGCCTTTTCCGAGACGGTGCCGCAGTAGCCGGCATCGCCGCGGGGATCGATGTCCCCGATCTTGAGCCCCTTACTGACGCTGGTGCCGGGCCGGATCAGCCCGCGCAACNCCCCGCCTATCTCGGCAACAACCTCGAGATTTTCCACCCGGCCAACGACTTCGCCCTTGCCGATCGGATCACCGATCTGGCGCCCGGTCGTGAAGACTCCTGCGGCAGGCGCCCGCAGCACCCGCTCGCGGGTGAAGCCGGCGATGTCGCCGGGGATGCCGGTGTTCGCCTGCGCTCCGCCCTCCCTGATCAGCCGCCCCAGGTCGTGGCCGCGGTTGGTCTCGATGACGACGTGGCAATCGGTGCCGGCCAGGAAGCCCGGCCCCAGCGCGACCACCAGCGGGGCGTCTGCGATTGAGGTTCCGAGGTTGCGCTTGGCGATGATGGCATCTATGCATGCGTCCGCCTTGCAGCGCGCGATGCTCCCGCCCAAGGGATCAATCTGGACTGCGATCTTGCCCGCTGCCCAAGCGCGGTCGGTCTCGGTCTGAGAGCTGACCCTCACGGCCTCGATCCCTTCCACGGTCATGCTGCCATCGAGAACCGCCTCGCAGAAAGAGACCCGGCGCCGGACCGCAAGCGGCGCAACTGTTTCCAGCATGAGGATGCGCCTGAAATTGGCGCGGTAGAGCCGGCAGGCGATCCCGGTGGCCATTTCGCCGGCCCCCTTAATGACGACGACGCGCTCCGCCAGCGGGACGTGCAGGTCATCCTCGGCTCTGCCGATTGCCCTAACGCCGAGCCCCTTGGTTCTGACGATGCGTTCTGTCAACGGGATGTCCATATCATTCCCGCCCGTAATAGTGCGCAAGCAACTGGCTCGCGATGCTGATGGCGATCTCCTGCGGGGAGCCGCCGCCGTTGTCGTGTCCCACCGGGCAGTGCACCTTTGCCAGGTCGAGCCCCTTCCCATCCAGGTTCTTCTGGACGCCGGCCCATTTGGCCTTGCTGCCGATCATGCCGACGAAGCGCGTCGGGTGGGGCAGCACCTCTTCGAGCACCTGCTGGTCGACCGTGCCGCTGAAGGTGACGATAGCCACGAAGCTCCGCTGGTCGCACCATACCGCTTTCTCTATGAACTCGTTCCAGCGGCACTGGTGCCGCATGACAGTGCTCGGGATGCCCGGCGCGTTGATCCATTCTTCGCGCTCGTCGACCAGATGGATGCGAAACGGGGTCCCCTCCAGCACCCGGCAGAGCGACTGCCCGATGTGGCCGGCTCCGAACAGGTACAGGCTGGGGTTGTTGTTGACCAGCTCCAGGTACAGTTCCATGGTCCCTCCGCAGGCAGGGAACTCGCCTCGTTGCTGTAGCGGGATCTTCGAGGTGGATCCTTGCATTTGGGCGAAGCAGTTGCGGGCGTCCTCCAGGGCGTAATACTCGGGCGCGCCGCCGCCCACCGTGCCGAAGAAGGTCCCGTCCGGCAGTACGACCATCTTGGCGCCGTGCTTCCTCGGGGTGGAGCCGGTGCTCTTGATGACCGTCACCAGCACGGCCAGCTGGTTCTGGCGCCGGAGTTCGTCGAGTTTGCCGATCCAGTCCCACATGGTAAACCTCGCAGAATCAAAACCTGAAACAAATTGCCACAAAAAAGCATAAAATACACAAAGAAAAGCTTACTGCTAACAGCTAACGGCTAACGGCTTGAACCGCAAAGTCGCAAAGGCGCAAAGAAATCCAGAAACGGGTATAAGCGGAACCAAAAAAGGATCGTAAGTATTGTTTCTTTTTGTGTCTTTTGCGCCTTTTTGTGGCTGAACGTTTTTAATGTCTGGCCTTTCCTTTGCGACCTTTGCGTCTTTGCGGTGAAAAAGTTTTTAGTAATTTCTTTTTGTGCTTCTGTGCTTTTGTGCTTTTTTGTGGCTAATGGCAGTTAGGGTTGCACCGCTTCCCGCTCCCTTTTCTCCTTCAGGGCCCGCCACACCTTCTCGTAGCTAAGCGGCAGGCTGTTTACCCGCACCCCCATGGCGTCGAAAATGGCGTTGGAGAACATCCCCAGGGTCGGGTTGGTGGCTCCCTCGCCGATCTCCTTCACCCCCCAGGGACCGCTCGGCTCGTAGCTGTCGACCACCTCGGAGGTGACCGGTGGCATGTCCACGGCGGTCAGCACCCGGTAGTTGGCGAGCTCGGCGTTCTTGATGCGACCCTTGTCGTCGAAGAGCACCTCCTCCCAGCAGGCCTCCCCCATCCCCATGTAGAGCGCGCCATGCACCTGGCCGTGCAACAGGCGCGGGTTGATGACCTTGCCGCAATCGTGCACGTCCCAGATGCCGACCACGGTGATCTCGCCGGTCTCCTCGTCGATAGAGACCTCGCCCACCTGGGCGCCGAAGCTGTAGGCCGGCGAGGTGCCGACCGCCGCTCCTTTGAACTTTCCTCCCAGCCTGGGCGGGGTGTAGGAGCCCTTGCCGAGCAGCGGCCCCTTGAGTACGAAGTGCCGGCGCGCTACCTCCTCGAACGTGAGGGTCTTCTCGGAGCGGGACTTGGAGAAGACGATCCCGTCGGCGCAATCCAGGTCGTCGACCGGCAGGGAGAGCATGTTGGAAGCCATCTCCAGGAGCTGCTTCATGATCTCCTCGCCAGCCTGCTTGACGGCGGCGCCGGACATGTAGGTCTGCCGACTCGCGTAGGCACCGAAGTCGAGCGGGGTGATCTCGGTGTCCGCCGCGACGATCTTCATCTGCTCGTAGCGGTACCCCATCGCCTCTGCCGCCATCTGGCAGAGCACCGTGTCGGACCCCTGACCCAGGTCGACCGATCCGGTGTACAAGGTGGCCGCCGTGCCGTCCTCGTGCACCTTGATGAAGGCCGCCGCGTGCGGCAGGTCGGTGCGGTAGATGGGAAAGCCCGCCCCGGTCACGAAGCTCCCGGTGGCGACCCCGATCCCCTTGCCGTGGGGGAGATTTTTCTTCTTCTGGTCCCAGTCCGACATGACCCGCGCCCGCTCCAGACACTCGCGCATCTTGCAGGAGTTCACCTTGAAGTCGTTGGGGGTGACGGTGTCGGGCCTGCGGGCGTTGATGATCCGGATGTCCATGGGGTCGATCCCCAGGTCGGCGGCGACGTTGTCCAGGTGGCTCTCGAAGGCGTACTTGGGCTGGGGCGCGCCGTGGCCGCGCTGGGCGCCGCAGGCCGGCAGGTTGGTGTAGACCCGGAACATGTCGAACTGGTAGTGGTCGAACTCGTAGGTCATGGGGAGAAGCGCGCCGGCGTAGTAGGCGCTGGCGATCCCGAGGCTCGTGTAGGCGCCGCCGTCCATGACGAAGTTCGCCTTGACGGCGAGGATCCTGCCGTCCTTGTCGGTCCCGGTGGTGATCTCCATGTGCTGGGCGTGGCGCCCCCGGTTGTGGGCAAACATTTCGGCGCGGTCGTAAAAGGTCCGGACCGGCCGGCTGGTGAGCTTCGCCATGACGGCGCCGGCGAACTCGAGGCCGGTCGGCTCCAGCTTGCCGCCGAAGCCGCCTCCCAGGTAGGGCTTGATGATCCGGACGTCCCCCATCGGCATGCCGAACTCCCGGGCGATGTAGTGCTGGAAGTAGTGCGGCGACTGGGTGGAGGCGTAGATGGTGAGCTTCTCCCCTTCCCACATGGAGATGGAGGAGTGCGGCTCGATGGGCGACTGGTAGGTGCGCTGCCCGACGAAGGTGTCGGTGCGCACGTGGTGGGCGGTCGCCAGCGCCTGCTCCACGTCGCCGAAGGACTGGTGGATCTCGGTGTTGATGTTGGAGGGGAACTCGTCGTGCACCTGCGGCTGTCCTTCGTCCATGGCGTGCATGAAATCGAGCACCGCCGGCAGCTCCTCGTACTCCACCTTGATGAGCTTCAGGGCCTTGTAGCAGGTCTCCTCGTCCAGACAGGCAACCGCGGCGACCTTGTCACCCACGAAGCGCACCTTGTCCGAGCAGAAGATGCTCTCGTCCCAGCGCGCCGGGGAGAGCCCGTACTTGAGGGTCGGCACGTCCTCGTGGGTGATGACGCACTTGACGCCGGGGAGCTTCTGAGCCTCCGAGGTGTCGATGGAGATGATCCGGGCGTGGGCATAGGGGCTCGTCAGGATCTTGCCGTAGAGCATGTTGGGGAACTTCAGGTCGCCGGTGTACTTGGCGGCGCCGGTGACCTTCTCCGGGCCGTCGATGCGGGGGACGCTGCGGCCGATGACGTTGTAGTTATCGCTCATCTTGATTCTCCTAAAAAAAGCCCCTAGTGCTGATCGGCCGGGGCAATCTCCCCGCGGGAAGCTGCCAGCACGGCCTCGACGATATGGACGTACCCCGTGCAGCGGCAGAGGTTGCCGGCGATCGCCTCGCGCACCTCCACTTCGCTTGGGTGTGGGTTTTTGGTCAAAAGGGCCTTGGCCGAGAGCACCATGCCCGGGGTGCAGTAGCCGCACTGCACCGCGGCGTGGTTGATCATCGACTCCTGGATGATGTCCAGCTTGCCGTTGGCGGCGACCCCCTCGATGGTGGTGATCTCCCGGCCGTCGGCTTCCACGGCCAGTATCATGCAGGAGTCGACCGGCTTGCCGTCCAAAAGCACCGTGCAGGAGCCGCAGTCGCCGAGCTCGCAACCCTTCTTAGTGCCGGTCAGGTTCAGCTCCTCGCGCAGCACGTTCACCAGTATGGCGTTCCCCTTGACGAGCACCGTGTGGGCATCGCCGTTCACCGACAGTGTGATCAGGTAGCGCTTCACCCCGTTCTTGTCCGTTATCACCTGAGACATGGCTCCTCCTCCTTACACGTGCCCTTCATCGATGGATTTCCGGAGGGCGCGTTTGGTCAGCACCCCCACCAGGTTCCTGCGGTACTCGGCGGAGCCGCGGATGCTGTCCCGGGGCCGGCTCGCCGCCGCGGCCAGCTCCCCGGCTTCAGCCAGGAGCTCGTCGCTGATCTTTTTGCCCCGCAGGAAGTCTTCGGCTGCGCGCGCCCGCATGACGGTGGGCGCGGCCGAGGCCAGTACGATCCGGGCCTCCCGCAGCGTATCGCCTGCAACCGTCACGGAGACCGCGACACCGGTCACCGCGAGGGCACCCGAGCGGCGCAGCCCGAACTTCATGTAGGTACTGCCGGTCGTTTCCTGGTCGGGGATGGTGATGTCGGCTAGGATCTCGCCCGGGGCGATGACCGTCTCGGCCGACCCAAAGAAGAAGTCCTCCAGCGCCATGCTCCGCTCGCCCCTGGTCGACACCAGGCGGATAGTGGCGCCCAGCGCGATCAGGATGGGCGGGAGGTCGGCGGAGGGGACGCCGTTCACGATGTTCCCCCCGAGGGTTCCCATGTTGCAGATCTGGTTCGACGCCATGGTGTGGGCCGCCATCGGGAGCGAAAGAAAGCGCTCCTGCAAAAGCTTCGAGGTGTAGATGGCGTTGTGGCTGGTGATGGCCCCCAGCACGACCCCCCGGCCCTCCTGGTAGCGGATCTCCCTGATCTCGTCCAGGTGCTTGAGCGACACCAGGTGCTCGGGGGAAAGCTTTCCCACCTTCATCTTGTGCAGGACATCGGTACCTCCGGCCAGCACTGTGGCCTTTCCCCCGAGTTCGGCCAGCAGCGTGCAGGCCTCCGCCAGGGTCTTCGGGGCGTGATACTCGAAATCGGGCATGTACATGGTTCTTCTCCCTTGGTGTGGTTGGCTGCGCCAGCCGGGGCCGCTGCGGCCAGATGTCTTGCATACAAGATGTTTGGTTCCAAGAAAGGGCGAACACAAGGTTCGCCCCTACTGATCTGACCCGACCCTGCCTGATTTTAGGTTTTTGTAGGGGCGAACCTGGTGTCCGCCCGCCTTTCAGACCGGTTTATTCCTTCACATCCCTCAGGAAACGCTTGAAAAGAAGCTTTTCCTCAAGGGCAAAGTTGCCCAGCAGCTCGTTGTTGGCCCGTTCTATGGCGGCTGTCATGTCGGCCATGGCGTCGTGTGCCTTTTGTGTCAGGTAGACCCGCGCCACCCTCCCGTCGTCCGGGTCGGTCTCGCGCCTGACCCAACCCGCGGTAACCATGCGGTCCAGCACACCTGCCAGGGTGGCGGTATCCAGCGCGATACGCCGGCCAATCTCACCGACGGAAAGGCCGTCCTCCTCCCAGAGGGTTTCCATGAACAGGCATTGCATAGGGGTTAACCCGAAAGCCTGGAGGTTCCCCTTGAGCACTCCCTGGGCCCGTTGATGGGCCTTGGCGAGCAGAAATACTATATTTTCGCGGTACGATACCATGGACGCTATTACCTTGCATGCAAGATAATATCTCCCTACCGAAAAGTCAACAGGAAATCTTCGCTAGATCGGGACCTTCCGCTGGCACTGCAGCAGGGAGGCAGTCGTCGCCCGCAGGCGGGGCCATTGGCAGGCCGCACCGTTTCTGGCAGACTCCATCCCTTGGTCTTGGGCCGTACAACAGTGAAAGGAGGTCGGAAAAGTAGTGGCACTATCTATTTGATCATGGTATGGTATTACCACTTTATTAATGAGTAACAGACGGGGCCTCCTCAGGTTGCAGCAGGACTGCCACTGAGAAGGGTTACCGGCAATCAATGGCAGACACCTGCAAGGGACCCAGTTCTCGAAGCGGTGCTGCGACAGGATCAAGCATGAACAGCTCGTTTTCCATCCGCAACGCAGTACCAGGCGATCTCGACGCTATTATCGCACTGGACAAGATCAGTACCGGAGCAGCAAAACCGGATTATTGGCAGGGTGTTTTCGCACTTTTCGTCACCACCGGCAGGAAGGACCGGGTTTTTCTGATTGCGGAATCCGGCGGTGTCCTGGCAGGTTATATCGTCGGCGAAATCCGCGCCTGGGAATTCGGCTCGCCGCCTTGCGGCTGGGTGACCGCCCTGACCGTTTCTCCCCAGGCACGCGAGCAC
>TBL_comb47_HYPODRAFT_10003439_pt1 | contig 18748 bp, 14 predicted proteins | sample TroBogypolimnion_40_FD_10682 | JGI IMG/M metagenome (IMG submission 10682)
CAATATTGGGAATTACTGTAAAAGCAGGAAAAATCAAGTCGTTTCAAATAGACAGAAGTGGAGTTGCAGGCAATCATTTCTTAAATGTCAGCAACCTAAACCTAACCGATGATGGTAGCTGGGGCTTAGATATTTATAGGGAATAGGAAGAAAGTGACTAAAGTACTTGAAATACTTGAAGTACTTAAAGTTGGAAGAAAGGCTATTAGGTGTTTAGGTTGTTAGGCTATTAGACTATTAGGCTATTAGGAAGACAAAAAACCTTCATCATTAAAGTGGTGAAGGTTTTTTTTAATTATCCTGTCAGATCCTCCTGACAAGTATAAATCTAATAGGCTATTATACCTAACAGGACGGAAAAACCTGTCAGGAAAGATTGTTTTCCTAATAGCCTAAAAGTCTAAACAGCTAAAAGCCCTGTCTTCAACTTTAGGCATTTCAAACTTCAAACTTTAGGCACTATTGTTTTCCTATTGTTTTACAAACTTAGATACAGAGGTATTATCATCATTAGTAACCTTTACAAGATACATCCCTTTAACAAGTTTGCTAATGTCAAGCATTGTTCGCCCCTGTATAATTTGTTGTTGAATTAATAGCTGTCCTTGCATATCATACACATATACAATAGGATTCTGTTTACCATTCAATTTATTGAAATCAATATTAATCCTATCCTTAGCGGGATTAGGATACACTTTTAAAATCGTTTTCTCTACAAGATTATTAACACCTAAAGAAGCGCAATCGCCAATAGTGTACGAAAATGCAACTTCGCCATTGTGATGCACTCCACTCAGCGTATCAGCAGGTAAATATGCTCTTACAAAATCTACCTTAACACAAGCCTGGTTAACGGTAACACGTAAATGACCGGTACCACCAATAGTATCCGACACATAAGCACTAGCATTTGCAAGCATCCCTATCTGATAAGTGGAATCACTGGGCATAGGCACTTCCTGATACGTAACACTATCCAATACTTCGTGTGCAAACAAATGATCATGTCCCTGAAAGAAGATATTCACACCATTGTCATGAAACAATTGATGAATAGGTTTAGCCCAACCCGGACGATTAGTAGCAAAGGTATAGTTAGTTCCATTCTGCTCGTAACCACCCCATTCAAAATATTTAGCAGTAGCTACACCACCTCTGCCTTCGCCACGTGTATGATGTGCAAACACAAACTTATATTTAGCAGTACTGTTTTCCAAAGTATTCTTAAGCCATGTGTATTGAGGAAAGCCAAGAGTCCAAGTCCAACCTTCAGGCTTAACAGCAGTATCACTGTCATATCTATAAACATCCATTACTACAAACAAAGCATTACCCCATGTCCATGCATAATAGTTTTCGGGATGACCAATACCATATGATTCTACATCAGGATTGCCTGAATAGAAGTTGTTAGGTTCGGGATTTGGATAATAAAACTTACGCCACAAAGTACCATAAACTGCTATATTGTTTGGAGGTGTCTGATGAAGATAATAATCTTTTTCGCCCTCGTGATTGCCAATGCAAAGATACAAAGGCACAGATGGACATATAGCTCCAAGATACTGACGGTAATCTAAATGCAAGGCATTCATGTCGGCCGAAGTAGTGGTAGTTGGTGTGTGGTCATCACCAAAGATATCACCCATATCTATCATAAAATCGGGATTATCTTTAGCCTCATTAGCTAAAGAAATTTTGTACATATTACGCACTCCTTTCTTGTCGTACAAATGCTCATCAGCCTCTACTGTAAAAGTAAAAGTACTTCCTGCTGCACGTTGTGTATGAAAACTATGTTCAACACTTGCAGAATAGGTACCTGAGCCGGTAGCTTTGTATCGTGTGCGATAATAATACTTTGTATTTGGTGATAAGTTAATAATTTCAATCTCATCAGGAGTATTAGCAACATTAGTTATTGTTGGAGTAACTGAAGGATAAACGCCCGAAACGATACCATACTCCACATATAAACTTACAGCCTGATCAAATAGAATGCTTACGGTAATTGCAGAGTCAGTAGGCCTTCCAAGCACCTCAGAATAGGTTTGTCCATAACTTAAATTGCTACCTGCTATAAGCAATACAACGAATAATAACAGTTTTCTCATAGATATTAATATTTAATTTATGTGTTAATAAACTTATTTTATATAAATCATTTTCTTCGACTGCGAATTACTACCTATAGTAATTCTATAATAATATAAACCGCTTTTAAGTGAAATCTTATCAGCATCTAAGGATACTTCGTGATTGCCTGCCTGCTGATATTGGTCAACGAGCGTAACTACTTCTCTACCTAAAAGATCATATACCTTTAACTGAACCTTTTTATCTGCTTGCAATCTATAACTAATAGAAGTGATGCTATTAAAAGGATTAGGATAATTCTGATTTAATTGATTTGGGTCAGATATCTTATTTTCATTAATACCTGTTGCAGACTTTGTAATAGTATAAGTATAACCAATCTCACCATTATTATGACCACTTGTAATTTCGGTAGGAAGAAGCGTTTTAATATAATCTATCTTAGCAGTTGAATCAGTAATTGAAACCAGAAGATAACCTCTACCGGGCAAAATCACACCATTTACATAACCATATTGAGCTGCCGAAGTATTATTTATATTTCTATTAGAAGGCTGTGGAACTTCCTGATACACTATGCCATCTTTATCCTGTTTGCCAAAGAAATGATCGTGACCATGAAAGTATATATCAGTATTGTTATTCTTCATTATGGTATGAACCGGGTCAGTCCAACTGGGACGATTAGTAGTAAAGCCCCATGTGGAATCAGCATTCTTACCACCCATTTCGAAGAAGTCAACATACTCAGCACCACCACGACCATCAGTTCCGTTACCACCTACAAGTTGATGACATAACACAAACTTAAACTTAGCCTGACTTGTAGTAATAGTCTTTTTAAACCAGTTATACTGAGCCGCTCCTAATGACCATCCCCAATCAGGTTTAGTTAAAGTGTACCAATAAGGATCAAGCACAACAAACAAACAATTACCCCATTCAAATGAGTAATAATTCTGGCGAAGACCAACAAAAGGTTCTGCAATAGTATCACCTGTATAAAATGAATTAGGAAGAGGATTAGGATAAAACAACTTCCTTGTATTTGATGTCAATACCGGAAGACTAGTTGCAGTGCCATCAATCAGCCATCCTAATTCTCCTTCATGATTTCCGATAATGAGATACAATGGTACAGAATGACAAGTTGCAGCATAGTATGACCTTAGCAATAAATGACGTGCTGTAATATTAACCTGGGTTTTCACAGGAAGTTTCTCAGACATAAAATTATCTCCAAGATCAAAAAGGAAATCAGGATTAGCAGAAAGAATGTTTTGAAGAGTTAATGAATAGGAAGCCGGATTAGAATTAGTGTCAAGATGAGGGTCAGCCTCGATAGCAAAAGAAAAAGCATTACCGACAGGACGAGGTGTGTGAAATGAACGCTCAGTCCCTGCCAAATAAGCAGAAGTAGATCCGCTTACCCTATATCTTGTTCTGTAAAAGTATTTAGTGTTTGTAAGTAAGCCGGTAAAGTCAACCATAAGCGAACTGTCAACTACAGCATTATAAGTAGGGGTAGTTGTTGTGTAGTTGCCCGATGTAGTCCCGTATTCCCAATAAACCTGTGCAGTTGTATCAAATAGAATACTCATGGTGATAGAGTTGTGAGTCGGTCTTCCTAATATCTCTGTATAGTTTTGACTATAACCTAAGATACTTCCTGTTATTAATAAAGCAAATGTAAGATAGATTGATCTCATAATAAAAATTTAGTGTATTTGATTTTAATTTAATAAAAAGGTTTAATCAATTAAGAATGATAAATATCAATAATAATTGATTAAACACTTTTTAAATTACAGTACGTATGAAAAAAATTATGTTTATTATATTTATTGTTTAATAAGTTTAAATGTTTGAACTGCATTCTGTGTATTAACCTTAAGCACATAGAGACCGAATGCTAACGAATAGAAATCTTCTTTATTAATATTCATCCCTGCCCAAACAGTTTGCCCCATCGAATTTAGTAATTGATAATATTCTTTACCTGATGTGTTTCTAACACTAATATTATTAGTAAAAGGATTAGGATAAATCTGTAAAGAAGGTTGTTTATTTATATCTCCAACTGAATTTGGATATAGTTCAATAAATCCTTGAGGAGTTAAGTCCTGACCGATAAATGCAGGATAGTTAACAGGATATCTATATACTCTGAATACTGCATTCATTTTCTCACCGGGATGAGTTGGGTCATTAGATGAAGTATCTCCTTGCATTAAAGGTCCCAGATCAGAAACAGGACAAATATATTTCCATACAACTGTACCTGAATAAGTAACTTCAGTTAAACCACCTTGAGGCCCATTGTTGATTAAAGTATTCCCATTAGGCAATCTCTGAGCTCCTGAAATATCTTCAGCATAAAGCGAAGTTGGAGGAGTAGCCTGATAAGTCCATGTTAAAGCAGTAGGGCCATAAGCTGAACCACTAACAAGAGTATAATTACCGGCAGTATCTACAGGTGGAGTTATCTCATCAATAGTTGAATAATTACGACCTATTCCATTGTTAAAACACATAATGTCACCTGCACCCGGACACCCCGGTTTGATCCATTCTGCATCATGTTGCTGGAAGTATTTATCATTAGCAGCAGTTCCTGCTCCATAGCAAATAGGATTTCCCCATCGATATAGCAAGTCCCCACCTTTACCTCTGTTGCCACCTGTATGCCCAGCTGCCTGAGCAGTAGTTGTGCTATGGTCAATAATCCAGACCTCACTGTTGCCTCTTATACTTAAAGCTATCTCATCAAATGTAGGATTGTAATCAATACAATTCATGTGATTCCAGAACAAAGGTAGCTTCTTGTGATCACCGGCTGCATCAATCAGTTCAGGGTGTGCGCTTGGAGTACCATAATTATTTTTAGTAGCGTCATGGCTCTGAATTAAATGATCCCATACATTCCATTGCCATACTACTGTTCCTCCTGAAGGATAAGTTGGATGTATTTCTACAACTGCATCAGGCACCAACATTTGTTTTTGTTGAAAATCGGGTTCTTGAATCTGGCTTGTATCAAATCCTGCAGCTAAAACTTCCGGCAGAGTTTTCTTAAAAACTACTAACATAATTATATTCCCATTAGGCAAACGTTTTATGTCGTGATGTTGAGTATAAGTACTTGTTGAATAATTAAGATACCAAACAAGACTGTCATTCCATGTATATTCTTCAATTCTTCCACCTTCACCACCACCAGTTCCCAACTGACCTTGCACTTCACAAGTACGTAATAAATGACCATTTGTTTCTAAATATACTGATTGACCAGGAGCATAAGTACTGGCAGTCCATTCATGTAATTTACGACTTTCGTTATTTATCAGATAAGTCATTGAATTATGTTTGGGAGCAAAAACAGTATAGCCTTTAAAAGTATTAGCAGTATCATTTAATAGCAAACCTATTGTTTGCGTTTGGCTATGGCCGGTCTTTGTTGATAATAATAGTATCAATATACTAATTGTTGCAATAGAGATTCTTTTAATCATAATGTTTTCTTTTATTTTATTAAAATCATTTTCTTACTTAATTGTTCATTATTCCCTTTAAGGATGTAAATATATTTACCACTTGCTACTTTACTTCCACTATCATTAGTACCATTCCATGAAACAGAATAAGTACCTAGAGCATAGTTATTATTAACAAGAGTTTTAACATGGCTTCCATTGAAATCAAATATCTCTATATTTACAAGCTTAGGTTCAGCAATACTAAAATCGATAGTGGTACTACTTGAGAATGGGTTAGGATGATTCTGATTAAGAACATCCCCTGATTTATTAGGCTGTTCATATTCTTTAAGAAAAGTTAGATCAGTAGGAGTATAATAATTAGGAGTAGTACATGTCATTGTGCTACCCGGTGTTAAATCTTGTCCAATAAGAGCTGGTTCAGTAGCAGCATATCTGTATGCTCTGAATACACCATTATATGTTGGATAGTTATCAACTTTAATTTTCTTTATCCCATCTCTTGTCATAGGATTATAATATTCCCATACTACCGAAGTATCACTAGGTGCAATTTCAAAAAAATGACCATCGTTCATTGAGCATATAAGTGTATTCCCGTTTGGTAAACGTTGAGCACTTCCTCCAATCGTATTATAAAATGAAGTATTATTCTTGCTCGAATACATCCATACAATTTGTTTGGAAACATTTTTCTTTTCTTTCATAAGATTAGCATCAGGTGAAGATACTACATTATATCCTGCTAAAGGAGGGTTAACAAAAGTTGTTGAAGTTGAACCTGTAGAAGTGAGATAAGGATTTATTTCAACAACATAAGATTGTGGAGTAAGTTCAAATAGATTTTCAGCATTGTTGAATACTAAAAAGTTACCAGCCCCAGGCAAGCCTGGTTTTATCCATTGTATGTCGTGAGCTCCTCCAATTTGTTTGTTGCCGGCTGTAGCTTTTTCCCAGTTTGTAGCGACTGATGGTGGACTTCCCTGATTGTATTTTGCAGGATCACCAAAACGATACAGAAAATCACCTGTTGTAGAAGCAGCAAGAGCTATACTAGCAGCAGAATCGTTTACAACAAATGTATTACCATGATCAATAACATAGAACTCTCCATGAACGGAATTGATTACTATTAAGTCTTTAGTCTGATTATAGTCAAGAGAATTGCAATGTAACCAATCGTTCTTTACAGTATTGCCTGCAATGTTTAAATTAATCCTTCCGGGAGTGTTTGCAATTACTCCATAATTTGGTTTTGCAGGATATTTGTCCTGCACAACATGATTAAAGAACCACCATTCCCAAATTACTTTTCCAGCCCTATTTACCTCAACTATTGCATCCATTTGAGGATTTGTATAAGTTTGTGTGGAGTCACATCCTGCAGCAAGGCATTGAGCGGAGGTCAAATCTTTATTTGCTATATAAATAAATGTAGAATCTCCAAGCTTAGGATTATATATCTTTGCAAAATCATGGTGTCCATGATAGTTGGTACGTGTTTCAGTATATTGCCATACTATATTACCATTCCAATCAAGCTCTTCCCATGAGTTTTGATTGCTTGGATTGCCTCCTACTGCATCTAATAAAGTGCCGGCTTCAGTAAAACGTGGACTTGTTCCCAAAGGCCATGTGTTAATTACGTGTCCTTCGAAATCTACTAAGTAAGAAGTCCCTCTTGTACCAAAAAGGGTATAACCACCATAGGTTTTTGAAGCATCCCAGTAATGGGTTTCTGTCTTTACCATAAAAGATTCCTGAGCAAACATTGTATATGAGCTCAAGAATAATACAATAATTAAAAGTAATCTTTTCATAAAAATATATTATTTAATTAAAATCATTTTATTTGTAAATTCCTTATTAGCTGTTTGTAGCTTTATATAATAAATTCCACTTGCAAAAGCATCTCCATTCCATTGATAAGAATGCATTCCTTTTTCAAGCTTTTCGTTAACCACTGTTGTGATAACTTGTCCAAAGGCATTGTAAACCTTTAAAGTTACATTATCAGCATTATCTAACCTAAACTTAATGGTTGTTGTGTTATTAAAAGGGTTAGGGAAACTATTAAGTTCAGTTCCTTTTTCGAGCTGTCCGCTTTCATTTATACCTACAGTTGAAGCATCAAAGGATCTCATTACTCTAAAACCTACATGATACCATGGATGATTAGGGTCTTGCGGACCTCTGTAATAGGTTGGGTTTCTATTAGAGATTCTGGAATGTCCATCACTCTTACCATTTATCATTAATCCATTATACCAGTTTCCTCCGCGCATACCTCTATAAGGTTTACCATCAGGCATAATAAATCCTGTGGCAGGGCCTTTTGGATTATTATAAGGGCTTACACTATAATAGTTCTGACCATACCAGTCGTTAAGCATTTCCCATGCATTACCTTGCATATCATAAAGTCCAAATCCATTTGCCCCATCTAAAGTCTGGTATGTTGCATTTGTAGCAGGCCAGTTAAAATCTGCTTTTTGTTTTATTGTTCCATCATAAAAACCAACAGGAGTAGTTTGAGGATAGGTACCCGATTCGTAAGGATCACCAGAGGTTGGGAGATTAGCTCTGTTTTGATCAATACTATCTCCACAAGCATAATTATAATATGGATTTATATGGCCACCTCTTCCTGCCCATTCCCATTCAGCTTCAGTAGGCAAGCGATAACCATTTTTAGTTGAATCACAATTCCATGTGGTAAGATTATAACATGGCTGTTGCCCGTTATGAAGACTTAACCAGTTGCAGAAAGTTGCACAGCCACTCCACATAACTCCAACCATTGGATGATAGGCTCTATAATCAGCCATTGTAAAAGAATTTCCTGTATAACTTATACTATAAAAGGAAGCAAATTGGTTGGTGTAACAGATTATATTAGTATCCCCTGTTCGGTAAACAGTATTATTTGTAACAGTGAGCTCTCCGTTAAGTAAGGAAGCATTTAAATAAGTAAGAAACATCTGATTTGTTGTCTCTGTCTTCGACATATAAAAAGAATCTACTTTTACAGTATGTATTGGTGTTTCATCACTTGGATGCCCGGGATCAACAAAGCCAAAATGATCTCCCATGTCGTAAATCCCTGCCGGAATTAAAGCCTCTGTAAAATTCATATCCTTAGTATCCATTCCTCCTCTTACCAGCAACACATTTTCTTTAAGAGCTTTATTATTATAAGATACTATTCCATAATCAACATTTATATCCCATGCAAGAGTTGGTGTGTTATGCATTGACGTTGACGACCAGTAGTTACCAGAACCTACATTGTTAAAATAATTTTTGTCAAAGGAAGGATTATGTATGCTAACCATATTTAACGATTGTAGCTCCTTGATATTAGGCAACCTCCAGTCAGATTTTCCTGCTAAAGTAAGACTTGAAGCATAAGTAAGTGCCTGCTCCCAAGTTATAGTATCAGGATTTTGTATCTTCTGCCAAACTAAACCGGTATTATTATCAGTAATAGTTCCATTGCCATTTTCAGTAAAATGAGGCACACTAAAAGTAGTTGTTATAGCATCTCTTACTGCTCTTACATGAAACCGCTTTGTACCACCTGCACTAATAGTTTCCGTTTTGGGATGCGCCCCAATACCACCCCCTGAATTTACTACCCAAATCTTAGTAGTGTCATCACAACGTTTCTCACTTGTCCACCAATAGTCAGCAAGTGTTTGGGTAAAATAGGCGGTATCAATAGCTGGATTAAGTTTTCCATGATTATTAATACTAAATAACTCTATCCCGGTTGGTAATCGCCAGTCAGCATATCCTGCCAAAGTTAAACTGTCGCAATAAGCAACAGCTTTCTCATAAGTCATTTCGCCACCATCAAGCTTTTGCCAAACTAAGCGTGTATTGTTATCTGTAACGGTACCGTCTCCGTTTATAGTAAACGACATAGGGTTAATAAGGAAGTCAGCATCTTCACCATAAGTGGAAGTATAACTTGTTGTTTGTCCGGTTTCGGTTTGTTTGAAAGGAATAAGTTTTTGAGCATAACTGAAGGAAAAGAGAATCCCGATAAGTAATGTTAATATAATTCTTTTATTCATAAGTCTTTTCTGTTTTTAATTAATTGAACATATATTATTAATAGAACAGTCTCTATTGTAATCACTGTTATTTACACATTTAATTTTAGACGATATTATTTTTTGTTTCCGTCACTAAGCAATAAATAATGTTATTTTTTATCTTGTTTTGGTTCCGGTCTTAAATAATCACGGATATCCCTCACCAGTTTCCCAAACTTATCCATTTGTTCCGGAGTACAAATTGTTTTTAATTGTTTGGATTGCTCCAATCTTAATAGCTCCATATTATACTCATTATCTGCAATACTTTTTGCCAATGCTTTTACTTGTTCTTCGTTAGTTGTTTTATTAAACATAGCTTCATTCATCGAATCTCTTTCAGCACGGATAGCTTCCGACAGATGCTTTTCTTTTTCAAAAAAACTCGAACGAACATCTTTAAATTGTTTAAACTGTTCTTCACTTAGGTTTAATTCTCTTTTTAAAACATCCGTAACATCGTGTTTCTCTTTCTGATGTTCTTGACGGAGTGGTTTATGAAAGATATCTTTACATAAAAAGACTCCTACAGAAAGAACATTTAAAAAGATGAGTATTATAACTATCCTTATTAATAACTTTCGTTGTGCAAATATGTCCATGACTAAATTTCTTTATTATTCAGGATTAACTAACAATTCTTTTGATATAAGTTGCAATTCACTCTTATGAGAAGTGTTTTTAGGTGTAGAGCTGAGTATCGTATTTAAAACAAATCCAACATTAATAAGCAAAATTAAAAGCGTTGCAACTACAAATCTTGTTTTAGGTAAACCTGAAGCTGACTGTTGTTTAACGCTAGCTATCTTATTCATTAAAGATTGACTCCAGTCTGCTGTTGAGTCAATATCACCTATTTCATCAAACATACTTAGTGTTTGTAAAACTCTGTTATTAACTTCTGATTCTTTCATGTGTGTTGTTTTTTATTTTGACGATTATTATTTTGAATTCTGTCACGTTATGATTTATTTTTTAAAATAAGTTCTAATTCCATACTTACTTTTTGTTTGGCTCTAGAGATTAAAGATTCAACTGCATTGAGAGTAGTATTCATAATTTCAGCAATCTCTGCATTATTATATCCATCTATTTTGCTTAATGTAAAAGCTATTCGCTGATTGTCGGGCAAGGTATTTAAAGCCTGAGCTATTTCTCTCATCTTATCATCCTCATGCAATGATTTATCAGGCATTGCACCTCCGCTTAGCCAATTAGCAACTTCATCAATATGTAAAATCTTACCAATAGAAGTAATTCTTTTCTTACGATTACGCTTTTTAAGCTCATCCAGACATTTTGTAACTGTAATTCTATAAATCCAGGTTGAGAGTTTAGCATCTCCTTTAAAGGTTTTTATGGATTGAAACACCTCTATAAAAACTTCCTGCGACACATCTTCCGCATCTTGTTTATCAAGTAAAAATCTATAACAAGTATTGAGCACTTTATTTGAATACAGAGCCACCAATTGAGCAAAAGCAGCTTTATCGCCAAGCTTTAGATTATGCAATAAATCTGCTTCCATATCCTTTAATTAGAGATGGATATGATAAAAATAAAACAACTATTAATCTCTGTTAATACAGTTTTGGGTTTCCTGCTTATCATAATTAATTAAACTACTTACTACATCTTGTATTATTTAATAATAATTTAGATTACAAAGATATAAAAAGGTTTAATTTAAAGTGTTTTTATTTTATAGCATTTTCTTTCTCCCTCAACTTAGGAGAGGGTAAGGGTCATAAATTAAAAAACCTTCACCAATTATATGATGAAGATCCTTTGTACAAACAGTAACTTTTCTTTAAAATCAAAGCACTTCTCATATTATAATAATAGATTTGCTAGTTTTATAAGGCTCCATATCAGCACTATATTTTCTTGTTTCGCCTGTATATTCGACAACATGCCATTAGTACGCATACGCATGCCATTAGTACGCATATGCATGCCATTAGTACGCATATGTAAGCGATATGTACGCATATGCATGCCATTAGTACGCATATGTAAGCGATGTGTACGCATATGCATGCCATTAGTACGCATATGTAAGCGATGTGTACGCATATGTAAGCGATATGTACGCATATACTTTAGATTAATGAGCTGTTTATTAAAGTTCTATCAAAATAATATTTCATTAACGTATCGTTTGTTATTTAATATCAAAGCTTATTTTTAAGGTATGAATTAGTTACGGTACTACTTTAAAACTCGTTTTAAGATAAGAATTAGTTACGGTATTACCTTAAAACTATAAAGCCTAAACCCTCCTAATGCATCATAAAACCTTAATTCTATGTGAACATTCTTTATTTTAATTGGTTTAACAATAATTTAATAAAATAATGTAAAGATTATAAATTAGATTGTCATAATTTTTAATACTTTTACACGCAATTTAAATCACAGTTATACAAAACATAATATACTGATTATAATGAAAAACATATTAATTACAATTATCCTTTCAATTACTCTTCTTGTTTCTGGAAGCATTTCTGCTCAAAATAATATTGACAATACCAAGCTTACAACTCTTTTTAAAGATAAACCCTCAGTTCATTTTAAATTCAACATCAGTTCAAGACAAGAGATAAATACCCTTACTCGAATTATTTCTATTGATAATGTTAAAGACAATGAGGTGTTTGCTTACGCAAATAAAAAAGAGTTCGCTATGTTTCTTGCACTTGGTTACGATTATCAGATTATAATTGATAAACTTAATCATGACGATATTGTAATGTCTAACCAGATTAAGGCTCTCAACATCACCCCAATGAATTATTACCCAACTTACACTGCTTACGATAGTATGATGACTGCCTTTAGCAATAATTATCCTGCTATTTGCCGTATAGTCAATATTAAAACCTTGGCTAGTGGTCGTAAATTATTGTTTGCCAAGATAAGTAAGAATCCTAACATAAAAGAAAACGAACCTACTTTCCTTTACACCTCTTCAATGCATGGTGACGAGCTTACAGGATATATACTGATGCTTGATCTTATTAATTATCTGCTTTCTAATTATGGTATTGATGCACGTATAACCCGTATGATAGATAGCACCGAGATTTGGATAAATCCACTAGCAAATCCTGATGGTACTTTTTATGGTGGCAATTCAACTGTTATGGGTGCGCAGCGTGAAAATGCAAATACTATTGATATTAATCGTAACTTCCCTGATTACTTAGCAGGTCAGCACCCTGATGGCAATGCCTGGCAGCCCGAAACGGTAGCCTTTATGGGATTGGCAGATACTGTAAACTTTACAATGAGTACTAACTTTCATGGGGGTAGTCAGGTATGCAATTACCCTTGGGATGGTACCACAATCCGCACTGCTGATGACTCTTGGTGGCAATACGTATGCAATAATTGGGTAGATACTGTGCATTTATACAATACTACCGGCTATATGACCGACCTTATGAATGGAATTACAGATGGATACGACTGGTATCAGGTTACCGGCGGTCGACAAGATTATATGAACTACTGGCATCATTGTCGTGAGTTTACTTGTGAAATAAGTACTGATAAAACTCCTGCTTCTTCCACTTTACCTAACTATTGGAATTGGAATTATCGTTCACTGCTTAATTATATTGAAGAAAGTCAATATGGTGTGCGTGGAGTTGTTACCGATTCTATTACAGGCGAACCTCTTAAAGCTAAGGTTTATATCTCTGGATTCGATAAGGACAGTTCCGAAGTGTATTCGCATCTCCCACAAGGCAATTATTACAGGCATTTGATAGCAGGTTCTTATAGCCTTACTTATTCTTCGCCTGGTTATTATTCCAAAACAGTTCCGGCAACGGTAATTAATCACAGTGCAGTTACGCACGATGTACAATTGGTTCCATTAAATTATAGTACTGGTTTGGAACTTACCGCAGATGCTAATACAATAGATATCTTCCCTAATCCTGCTACCAAGTTTGTTCAATTGAAGTTTCATCGTGATGTTAAGCTATATACTGTAAGTGTGCTGGATGCAAAAGGTGGCATGATGTTTAACCGTACCTACACTAACTCATCAAGATCAGTTACTATTGAGCTTCCTACTTTAGCTAAAGGTATTTACTTTTTAAAAGTAGTTGTTGATAACGAAACATCAACTAAAAAGATTGTCATCGAATAATAAGATCTTAAAGCAATTGAGCTTGAAACTTACAAAGAGTGTAAGATATAATACATTAATAACAAAAGAATGATTCTTGTAACTGGCGGAACAGGCTTTGTAGGAGCACATTTATTGGTTCAACTTCTTAATAAAGGCAAAACGATCAAGGCTATTAGGCGTAGCGATGATCTTATGCTTACCAGAAAGATTTTTTCTTATTATTTTGATGATGTTGAGGATGCTATTAATAAAATAGAGTGGGTTAATGCCGACATCCTGGATATTAATGCTCTTAAAGATGTTTTTAAAGAAGGTATTACAGAAGTATATCATTGTGCTGCTACTGTTTCGTTCAACCCAAAGGACAAGCAAACAATGATGGCTGTTAATATAAACGGCACTGCCAATATTGTTAATCTTTCTCTTATTTATAATGTCAAGAAACTATGCCACGTAAGCTCAATTGCTGCTCTAGGTCGAACTGAATTACCCGAATCTTTTGTTACGGAAGATACTCATTGGAAACAATCTAAACAAAACTCCAACTATGCTGTAAGTAAGTACGGTGGAGAGCGAGAAGTGTGGCGTGGAATACAGGAAGGTCTTGATGCTGTGATTGTAAATCCCTCGGTTATCTTAGGTCCCGGCGACTGGGATAAAGGAAGTGCACAGATATTTTCGACACTTGCCAAAGGAACTATGTTTTATACCAAAGGTGTTAATGGTTATGTTGATGTTAATGATGTTGCCAAAGTGATGATTGCTTTAATGGATAGCGATATTGTAAACGAACGCTATGTTTTATCTGCCGAAAACCTCAGTTATTATGATCTCTTTAGTAAGATGCTTATTGTGTATGGTAAAAAAGCACCTTCGATACAAGCTACTCGTCCTTTGCTTGAGCTTGGCTGGCGAGTAGAAAAGCTTAAGAGTTTCCTTACGGGGATAAGTCCTTTGATCACTAAAGAAACTGCCCGAACCTCCCGAAATAAATACAATTACTCTTCCGATAAGATTATAAAAGCCTTAGATTTTGCCTTTACTCCTATCGATAAAACCATTAAAGATACTTGTGAGCTCTATCTTAAAGAAAAATAAGATCACTTTATCAGGAAAGTCTTTTCTTAAGCTTAGTAATAGAATATAAGATGCTTGCAAGTAAAAGCAAGAGTCCGGTATAATAGCAAAACCTACCTATATAATCACCATACTCAACATAAAAAGTCATAGCGGAGTTAGCGTTCATCTTATGACGAATAACATCAGGTTCCCAGTACTTGGTTCTCATAATCACATCCCCTCTTTGATTTATAAAGCCTGAGATACCTGTATTAGCCGAGCGTGCAATATCTCTACGGGTTTCAATGGCTCGCATAGTGGCGAAAGTAAAGTGCTGCCTGTGCCCGGGACTGTTTCCCCACCATCCATCATTAGTAATAATAAAGAGCAGATTAGCACCATTGCGCACAAATTGACTTACAAACTCCCCGTAAATAGATTCATAACATATAACAGGCGATACCTTAACATCTTTAACTGTAGTTGGAAATGCTTTTCTTTCGGCATCAATACCGAGGCTTCCAATAGTGCCTCCCAAATTAATAGCATACTTCTCTATAGGTTTGAATAGCTTCTTAAAAGGCATCTTCTCAACACCGGGTGTCAGCTTTGACTTGTGATAAATCGGTAATGTATATGGCTTATCTATTAATAAAGCAGTATTATAAGGCTCATAATACTTACCTGGAGCATCTTTATATTCTCTGGTTGCATCTGTAAAAGCTTCACCGGGCTTTAAGACCCTATGTGTTGATAGACCGACCATAAAAGACATGTTCTTATAGTTATTTAAAAATAAACGTATACCTTGCACACTGCCAACATTCGCCAACTGATCTTCATAAGCATACTCTTGCAAAGCACTCTCAGGACAAACTACAAAGCTTACATTGCTGTCGACCTTCTTATCTGCAAGAGCTAATATCTTATTCATAATTTCTACCGGAGGAGCGTTATATTGTTCGTTATACGGATCAACATTTGGCTGAACTACCACAACATCCACAGGATTATTAGTTTCTTTGTAATTAGAATACACAATTTCGGAGAAGAGTATCGGCAACACAATTACCATTAAAGCAAGGCTTGAGTAAATGAGTTTCTTTTTTAAGACAACTTCTTTATTAATAAAAAGATTGATAGCTTCAAATATTAATATATTGATTACTATTAACCACAACGTCCCGCCCATGGTGCCGGTGTATTCATACCATTGTATCCATTTAGGGCTTGTTGCCATTACATTACCAAGATTTAGCCATGGCCATGATAGATCCCAGTCTAAGTGGAAGTATTCAAAGCCAATCCAATAGATTATTAATACAAGATAAGCAATTTTGCCTAGCTTAAATACTCTTTTAGTAAAGCAATACACCTGAAATACTGTAGCAAGAAGCAAGGCGTTTAAACCTATCGCTAATATTCCACCCACTTCTGTAGAGTTCCATATCCAGTAGGTAGTTAATGAGTTCCACACTATGTAAGCAATGTAAGCATACAATAACATTGCAAATCTGCCATGCTTCTCTCTATTCTTGCTAATATGTTGTTCGATAAAGAATAAAGGAACTATTGCAAAGAATACAAAAAAGGTGATACCCGAAGCTGGCCATGCCACAGCAAACAGCAATCCCGACAATATTGACAGCAGTAGTAAGTGATATTTCTTCATATTTATAGTATTGAATAATGCTTTAAGTTATTTATAACGTAATCTTTTTTAAATTCGTGTGTGTTAATGGACGCATAACTTTATTTATTATGATGTTTATTATATTTAGATTCGAAGATAGGCTTTAAATATAAAAGGGAAGAAGAAAAAGCCCTGCATATTTAAATATGCAGGGCTTTAGATTAAGAAATTTTTTGCCTGTCTTACAAAACTATTTGTTACGCTAACTATTACTTTCATTTAAGAAATCTGAAAGCGTTTGTAATTCTTTACCCTTCTTTACAGCGTTTTTTATTTCTTCCAAGCCCTCTTGAATAGCCAGAAATACCTTTAATTTATTTTGGAGTTTATGGAAGTCAGTATTCAGTTTCTCCCATTTATTATATGGTACAATTACTGAAGTTTTAACTCCTCTATCATCTATAATATACTGAACAGAATTTCGCATAACATTTTTTTTGCAAAGATACTAATTGTTTTTTGTAATTCGTAATTGATTTATATTTATAACCGAAGCTCGGGATTAAATATAAAAATAATTAAGAAAGTCACTATTTTAAGCACCTACCTTCTTTTTTGATTTTGAAGGTTGAAGTATTCTTTTAAAATTTTTCTCTTTCAACTCTTTCATTATTTTTCTAAAATCTTTTAATTCTTCTTCTGTCCAAGGTTCTGATTGAACACTGAAGTCAACATTTATAGGTTCTTTAATTATTCCCATTCCCTTATTTTTAAAAACTCCTTACAAAAACACTTCTTTATCTATTAACCATAGCCTTCAGGCTATGGATTTAACGGCAACTGATTTTAGGGCTTTAGCCATGACTTTTTATTTGTTTTATCAGGGATAAATCCCCTTTTGTTTTGTGCTTATCTTAATACCCAGCATAAATGCTGGGGTTAATAGATGTCCTTTCCCATTCCCTTATTTTTAAAAACTTCCAACAAATATACAACATATATATAGTATCTCAATTTATTTTAACATTATTATTTTTGTTTTCATTAATAAAAAATTACACGAATGCAATAAGATCGCATATACACGGCATCCGTAAAATATAAGTGTAAGAAAAAAGAAAAAGGATCAATACCAAAAAGCGGGAATGACTTTTTACTCGTAAAACATTAATCCCAAAAAAGGAAATGTGTTTTTAGGCGTAAAATATCAATCCCAAAAAAAGGAAATGTGTTTTTAGGCGTAAAACATCAATCCCAAAAAAAGGAAATGTGTTTTTAGGCGTAAAATATCAATCCCAAAAAAAGGAAATGTGTTTTTACACGTAAAACATCAATCCCAAAAAAAGGAAATGTGTTTTTAGGCGTAAAACATCAATTCCCAAAAAAGGAAATGTGTTTTTACACGTAAAATACCATTTCCAAAAAACGGGAATTAGCTCTGTCCTTTTTTTATTCTTTTCGGTTGTCAAAGTAAAATCTTAAGCATTATTTTTATAACTATTTTTTATTCGCAAGCCAATTGGTGTGAGTGCTTATTTGAATATTCCTTAGTGCCGATTCCAATATTCCTTCGCACCGATTGAAAATTCCTTAGCGCCGAACCGATATTCCTTGCCTCCAAATCAATATTCCTTAGCGCAAATTGAATATTCCTTGTAGCAGAACCAGAACCCCCTTACCTCTTAGCCTCTCAGCACGGAGGAATATGGCATATTTTGGGTATTTTTTAGCCTTTTCCTGACATTTTGTCAGGGTCGCCCAAGCTCCGAAAGGCTAAAATTGGGTAAAAACAGCCTAATCTTAGTGCTTATTCGAATAAGCACTAAGGAATATTGACTTAGAGCTAGCTCCAAGAGGCTAAGCAATGGAACTAATTGCTTATTATCAGCACTATTTAAATTAAGTATGACAAAATGTCAGGGTTTTTCAAGGAAATTTCTTAGATTTTGCAAATCTTAAGAGTGTTTTTCAAGTTCACTGTTTTTTTGTCTAGAAGTTGTCAAGCAGGAGAGGATTTTGGTAAGATTATTTCTTATACTTTTTTAATTCCTGCTTAACGGCTCTAGTCCGCTTAGTAGATAAGAAAAGAAAAAACCGCTAAGCCGGTAATCGGCTAAGCGATAGGACATTTATACCTCGTATGTTTGCAAAATTATTATATTTGTAAAGCTAAAAAACAAAAAGGGTGAGAGAATGATGAATACCAAAACAA
>TBL_comb47_HYPODRAFT_10003440_pt1 | contig 18744 bp, 20 predicted proteins | sample TroBogypolimnion_40_FD_10682 | JGI IMG/M metagenome (IMG submission 10682)
GCTGGTGGCCCGGTTCAGCATCGGCTTGCCTGGGTCTTTATTAATATTGCTGTAATATTCCTGATAAATTTTCGGAGAGAAATTTCTGAGATCAAAAGTCGGGGCGGAAGCCATGGCGATAACGGCGCCGGTTTCGGCGTCCAACAGCACAAACGCGCCTTTATTGCCCCGCATAACAGAATCGGCGATTTTCTGGGCTCTCCAGTTGATGGTTAGAACGATGTTGTTGCCATCCATCGGCTTAATGCCTTCATCCAGGGTTTTGTAAACATAGCCGCGATGGTCCACCTCCACCAGGCTGTAACCGGGGATGCCCCGCATGCCCCTGACGCCGGGGTTGCCGATAACGTCAAAAATATCGAACGTTTTTTCCACGCCGTATTTGCCTACCAGATCCGGAATGTAATAAGAGTATTCGTCGCGGTCTTCGGCGCTAACCGGGTCTTCCGGCCGGGTAAAACCGATGATATGGGCGGCAATGCTGCCTTCGGGGTAGACCCTGGTTGTGCGGGGAACGATTCCCAGTCCTTTGATGCCGGGGGATATTTCATGCAGGATGAACATTTCTTCACGGTTCAAGTCTTTAAATACCGGGAACGGCAGGCCGGGGCGGCTGTTCAAATGGCGGACCAGTTCTTCTTTGGCAATTGCCGGGCGTTTGATTTCCTTAGCCAGATAAGCGGCGGTGTCGAGGATATGATTAATCGTCTTATTGCGATCCGGCTGACGCATTTCCTCAAGGTAGAAAAAGGCGTCGTAGGCCGGGGCGTTATCGGCAAGTATATGCAAGTCAGAAGTCAGGATTCTGCCTCGCAGCGACGGTTCGCGAATTCTGCGGATGGACTGTTTGGATATTTTTTCCCGGTGCTGCGGCCCTTCCTGTATCTGCTCAATCCAGAGTTTGAGCATGAGTATGCCGTATCCGGCAAGCAGGATAAACCCGATAATTACTATCCTGGAAGTGTAATTAGTCAAATTGAGCTTCATGCTATTTCCTGATGGTAAGCTGGTGTTTGGCGTCAACGTAAGCCGGCAGTCCCAGCGATTTGCCGAAATGATCGCATACGACAATTATAAACGGCAGGAACAGAGCACAGAAGCTCATGACAAAGAACATTGACGGCAGCCATTCATCGAAAATATAAATACCCCAGCCGTTATTGTAAATTTTGATCAGCATTTGAGGAAGAATCGTAATCATTGCGGTAAGGATTCCGGGAATGAAATTGATGGAGGCCGGCCGTACCTGCTGATACAACAGCCAGAATGCCGCCATGCCGCAAACGGCCAGGAATATCAGTGGAGTCTGGTTTGATACGCCGTAGAGTATATCCAACACCAATCCGGAAACAACCGCGCAGAACATGCCGCGCTGCCAGCCGAAACAGACAGTTATGTAAAAAATCATGGTAGCTGTTACGGGCAGGAAAACGCCCAGATTGCCGATCAGGATTTGACCGATAATAGAAAAAAACATGAGAAGAAATATGTAAAACATGATCATGGGCTGTATCTCACATTTAGCGTCTTTATTTCATTTTTAACAATAAATCCGGAAGTTTTGTATTCATTCTGACTACTGTCTACTGAATTCTGACTTCTCTGGCTTTCATCAGTCCTTTTTTACCGCGACGATGACGTATCTGATGTTATCCATGTCCACTGCCGGTTTGACTTTGGCCGACATGTACAGTTTACTGCTGAAAACCGAGGGCGTCCGTTCAATATCAACCAGTTGTCCGATGTAAAGTCCCGGCGGAATCTCTTCCCTGGCTCCGGCAGTGACTACGGCTTCACCGGGGCTGTATATTTTATTGCATGACATATAGGTCAGATTGGCCAGGCCTTCACTCATGGGGCTTTCGCCGCCGTTGACAAAGCCGAATGATCCTGACCGTGGAAGAATAGCTGCAATGTGTGTTTCCGGATTAACCGTAGTGGAAATTTCGGCGGAATGGCGCGAGACGCTTCGGACAACTCCGAGTACGACGGCTTCGTCTTTACGCTCCCGTTCGCCGCGGGCGAGTACGACAGCGCCTTTGGCGATACCGTCATTGCCGCCCTTGTTGACGGTGAATACTTCCTGCCATGCCTGCGGGTTGCGCATTATTACTTCCGCAAAAATGAAATTATAACCTGTTCGCGGTTCCAGTTTCAGCAGGCGGCGCAGCTCTTCATTATCCATGTAGAGTTCCGTGATAACGGCGATTTTGGCCGCGAGTTTCCGGTTCTCCTCAAGCTGCTGTTCCAGTTTATGCGCAAGCGTCTGCTTGTCATGCATCAGCAGCGTCTTATCCGACAGGTAATATTTGAAATCTGAAGGGATCGAGAGGTATGGGTAAAAGAAATCGCTGACTGACCTTGAAAAAGCGAGCCTGAGTGTCTGGAATGCAGAAGTTCCCAGCAGAATCAGCAAGGCTGAAGCTACCAGGAAATAGATCACTTTAACGAATCTTTTACTCTTTGACCACGGCATTTCAAATGTTGTTCAGTTTGTTTTTTATGTTATCCAATTCATCGGAAGCCTCGGACAACAGTCTGTCGATGAGCGCTTTTACCGGGAGAATATCCTTGGCCAGGCCGACGGACTGTCCCGCCATCAGCGACCCGTATTCGACATCGCCGTCAACCACGGCTTTGCGCAAAGCTCCGACCCAGTATTTCTCAACTTCGGCTTGAGCCTGTTCGCGGTGAATTATGCCTTCATGCATTTCCTTGAGCAGACGCAACTGGAGCGCTCCAAAGTTTGCCAGCCCCTTATTGCGCAGTGAACGCACGGCGACCACCGGCAGTTTGGAATCGTATTGCGGCGTGGAAACGGCATCCCTGGCCTCGGCCCGCATAAACGCGTCTTTGAATTTCGGATGCGCGCAGCATTCATCGGTCATCACAAAACGGGTTCCAAGCTGTACGCCGCTGGCGCCCATCATGAACATGTGCGCAATCATTTTCCCGGTGGCAATGCCGCCGGCGACGAAAACCGGAATTTTTTCGCTGACCTGGAACAGCACCTGCTGCAGAAGCACCATTGCGGAAACATGTCCGATATGGCCGCCGGCTTCGCTGCCTTCCAGGATGATGGCATCCGCGCCGAAACGGATCATGCGTTCCGCGATTGACAGGGTCGATGCGAAGCACATAACCCTCGCGCCGCTTTCCTTGGCGATCTCAATTTCCTTTTCTTTCGGAAAGCTTCCCGCGAAAACGATATATGGCATTTTCATTTCCTTGAGCATGGCAAGATGATCGCGATAGGCCGGAGCAATGGTAATCAGGTTCACGGCAAAAGGTTTGTCCGTGAGAGCCTGGGTCTGTTGAATCTGCTGCCGCAGGATTTCAACCGGCGCGTTGCCGCCGGCCAGTGAAGCGAAACAGCCATTGTTGCATACTGCGGCAACCAGGCCGGGTTCCGACACCCAGGTCATTGCTCCGCAAATAATAGGGTATTTGCAGTTCAGGAAGTCACTTCCGCGTTTCATCATGCATTCAAGATTTTTGTTACAAGCCATTTATTCATCCTTATTTCTGTTTAACTAAAAAAAACGATAAACCATTAATAAATTTTGCCAGGTGCGGCATCCGTGGTTTATCTCCAGCCGGATACAATACGCCTTTAAACGGCTTTTTGCAATATATTTTGCAGGAAAGACGGTCGATCAATCCTCAAGGAACTTTTTTTCCACTGAATCAAGATATTTGTTCAGGGATGGCCACATCGCATAGTCTTTTCTGCTGACTTCATTGATTTCACGACTATAGATAGTGGACGGCGCCAGTTTAGAGATTTCAACGTTCGACAGATAGTCTTCAAGAGCTTCCTGTTTTTTCAGTTCTTTATCGAGATCAGCAAAGGTGGTGATAAGTTGCTCTTTGGATTGGCTTTCGGATTTCTTGCCTATGTCGTTTAATGCTTGATTAAGATTGTCAATCGCGTCCGTAAGCAATTGCGGACAGGCATTTCTAATGGCCTCTGCAATATTGATTTTTTCAAGCAGTACGGCATTTTTGTTCTCAACTAACGGCAGCTTTTCCGGTAAATCCGTAATATCCATCGTCTCCTCTTTCGTTTCGCTTTTTCCCTTCTTTACCATACATGTTACTTTTCTGAGAACTGCGATTTTTTCTTCTATCTGTTTGGCTGTAAAAGGGTTAAACAGCGAAAGCGCTCTTTCCTTGACTACGGCGTCAAACCATGACTGGACTTTCTTTTCATCCGAATCGTCAGGCGAGGAATTTTTAAAGTATTTTTCCAGAACCACCCGTTCCACAGTTGAGGAAAATATTTCCTGCGGCGAGTACTTTTTCTGCACGGATAAAAAGATAATGTCGTTTAAAATATGTTCAGACCCGGACGAAATGACTTCGATTCTTTTTACCAGAAAGCTGCAAACTTCTTCATAAAACTCAAAAGCCGCGCCGTCGTTTTCATGGTAGAGCGGCTGCGATATTATTTTTCTTAGCTCAGGAATTTTTCCTTCAATCGCGCATGCTCTTAATCCCGGCATGTAATCTATGTCAAAGATTTTTGAAGAGGTATATCTTTCCCGTACCATTCCAAGCATTCCGGCCAGCATCCATTGCGGCAATGCATCGAAATTTCCTTCCGGCTTGATTCCAAGACGGCATAGTATCATCACTGAAATCAGATATTTATTAACATGGTAGTCATCTTTCCATTGTTCATATTGATTGCTTATGGATACTGTTACGAGATCATCTGTCTGCTGCAGCGTTACTTTTTCTTTTACGTCAGGAGTAATTAAAATTTTACAATTGAGCACTCCGCGTGCGCGGTTATTCTTAATCAGGCGGCTGACAACCGCGTCCAGTTGTTTGAAGTGGTCCATGAAGATAAAATACTGACTGTCAGATTTTTTAAATTGAACAGACAGGCCGGGAGAGACGGTAACACTGCTTTCCGCCATGAGCATTTCACAGCAGAACAGAATGCCCAACATAGCCGGAACCATCATCAGTCTGGCTGATATCCCCTTTGTCATGACAGTCCTTTTCATTTTTTTGTAAAACACGTTTCTAAGTTTCGCTCCGGCGGTTGTTTTTTGTCAATCCGGAAGTAATATATTCAGGATATCTTGAAATATAATTTGGATTGGAACAAAACACAAGAAATATGATTGATGAAAAGCAGTGAAAATAAATTTTATCCGTCGGTAATGACAATTGCGGGCAGCGACAGCGGCGGCGGCGCCGGCATTCAGGCCGATCTGCGGACATTTGCCGCTTTCGGTGTTTTTGGCTGTTCCGCGATTACGGCGGTGACTTCGCAGAACCCGAGCGTTGTGAACCGCATTGACCCGCTCCCCGCGGAATCCGTAGCTTGCCAGATAACTACCGTACTTGAAAAAATCGCAATCCGGACGATTAAAACCGGAATGCTTTTCAATGCGGATATCATTAATGCGGTCTGCGATACACTTGAACACAAAAAGATTCCGCTGATTGTTGACCCGGTAATGATTGCCACCAGCGGAGCCTGTCTGCTGGAAAAGGCGGCGATAAAAGTTATGCTTGAACGGCTTTTTTCAATGGCGTCATGGATTACTCCGAATATCCCTGAAGCTGAACTCATTACCGGAGTTCGCATAAACGGGAGAAAGGCGATGATTACCGCAGCACTGGCGTGTGCGGAAAAGTGGAATTGCGGCTGTATTCTCAAGGGCGGACATTTGCGCTCTAAATCCGGTGTCGCCGCGGATATTGTGTGTTATGAAGGAAATGTATATGAATTATGCTCGCCGCTGGTGGAGGATTGTAAGGCATCTCACGGCACCGGCTGCACTCTAAGTGCGGCTCTGGCTGCTGCCTGGGCGCTGGAAACCCCATGGGAAAAAGCTTTGACTATGGCCAAGGGGTTTGTTTACGGTTCACTCGCGGAGTCTGTGGAAATCGGTGATGGCATTGAAGCCATGTACCCGCCATTTGAATCATCATGGCAGGCCAAGGCAATGCTTTCAAAAATTGAGGAAATCTAAATTAAAACTGCTGCGGCTTAACCGCATTTTTATAATTCTGGAAGGTTTTTATTCATGTTCAGGTATTTTTTTCTGGTTCTGGCAATAATCGGGTGTATGGGGTTTTTATCTCCGACGGCATGTTCTGCCGCCGGTTCTGAAAATATCCGTTCTACTTCGGCGATGGGGAGACGATATGTCTATTTGCGGGATGTCGCAAGATATTACAATATGCGTTACTATGGTTGGAATGACCGTGTAGTTCTTTACAATAACGATTTTAAACTCACATTTTTCCCGCAAAAAAAATATGCTTTGGTCAACAATATTAAGATCGGGCTGCTGTTTACCTCATATGCTTCCGGCCCCAATTCTTTTATCAGTGATAAAGATTTCCTGCTGACGATTGACCCGCTGATTCGGGCTAACGCCATACCGCAGCACCGTTTGAAGTTGATTATGATCGATCCGGGCCACGGCGGCAAAGACAATGGCGGGAAATTCAGATACAGGGAAAAAGACATTGCTTTGAGAATCGCCAATCAATTGTCCAATGCATTGAGAAAAAAAGGTTTCACCGTAGCGATGACCAGGACTTCCGACCAATTCATCGAACTTCCTCAGCGTTCAAAACTTTGCCGCGACATAGGCGCTGACATGTTCATTTCAATCCATTGTAATTCGGCTTCAAATTCGGACGTCAGCGGGATCGAAACTTTCTGTCTGGCCCCGTTCGGCACTTCCTCCACTAATTCCACCAGCGGCTTTGTCGCGGAACATCGTGAAGAGGGTAATCGTTATGATCCGAACAATATGGGTTTGGCTTATGAAGTGCACAAATCTCTGATTGCGCGCACCAAAACGTTTGACCGCGGAATCAAGCGGGCCCGCTTCATGGTTCTTAAAAATGCGCCATGCCCAGCGGTGCTGGTCGAGACCGGTTTCCTTTCTAACAAGACCGAGGAAATGCAGTTGGGAAGCGACTGGTATCAGAATCTTGTCGCTCAGGCAATTGCTGACGGCGTTGTGAATTACAGCCGTGACAGTTCCGGCAAATAGTCTATTTGATTTTTTATCTGAACGGCGTATCTTAATATTCGTAAGTTTAATTTTTATGGATTTATCATGAGCAAGACAGATTACAATTATAAAGTTCTGACTTTTTCCTTGGCGCCTGTGCTGAAGAAAGAGTTGGAATTGTTTGCTCATAATCCCGCCCCGCGACGATGATCCTGCCATTTATGTGTTTCCATTAACTGCTGAATTCTCTATAAAATCATTGCTGTGGAAGAAGTTGGAACTGGAAACAGTATTCTTTTTGATTTTTTGCTCGAACGGTGTACAGTAAGTCTTTTCTTTTAAAGTGTTTTAAATTAAATTTTATATATGGAGATTATTTGAAGATGAGTGACAGTAATTATAATAAGACTGCCGAACGGTATCAGAAATATGTAATGCAGACCTATTCCCCGAAACTGGTATTGGTAAAAGGGCAGGGAACGCATGTCTGGGACAGCGAAGGCAAACGGTATCTGGACTTTGCCGCCGGCATCAGCGTCTGTAACCTGGGACATTGCCACCCCGCGGTCTCCGAAGCAATTAAACAGCAGGTTGACCGGCTGGTGCATGTTTCCAACCTCTACATGAACGAAGTACAGCCGCTGCTGGGCGAAAAACTGGTCAAGGCCGGTTTTGACGGCGTGGTATTCTTTGCCAACAGCGGGGCTGAGGCCAATGAAGGCCTGATTAAACTGGCAAGGAAATGGGGTTCTGAAAAAGGCAAGTTTGAAGTCATTTCGATGGTGGATTCATTCCATGGCCGGACCCTGGCGACGCTGGCGGCCACCGGACGGAGCAAATACCGGAAAGGTTTTGGCCCGGACACCCCCGGCTTCGTTCAGGTGCCGTTCAATGACATCAAGGCTCTTGAAGCTGCCATTACCGACAAAACCGCGGCAGTCCTGCTGGAACCCGTTCAAGGCGAAGGCGGAATAATGCCTGCCGATCCGGTTTATCTTAAAGCCGTCCGGGAGCTTTGTACCGCAAAAGGCATTATGCTGATGTTTGACGAAGTGCAGTGCGGCGTTGGCCGGACCGGCACGTTTTACGCGTTTCAAGGGTACGGCATTGAGCCGGACGCGCTGTCCATGGCGAAAGCGCTGGGCAACGGTTTCCCGCTGGCCGCATTTATGGCGAAAAAGGAGTTTGCCCAAGTCCTTACTCCCGGAACCCATGCCAGTACTTTCGGCGGAACTCCGCTGGCCTGTGCCGCCGGATGCGCCGTACTGGATACGATCAGCAAAGAAAAAGTGCTGGAAAACTGCGTAAAGCAGGGCGAATACTTGCGGAAAAAGCTGCTTGAGCTTGCTAAAAAATACAAGTTTATCAAGGAAGTAAGGGGCAAAGGCCTTATGATCGGCGTTGTTATGGATTGTGAAGTCGCCAAGTTGATGGCGGAAATGATGAACAACGGCCTGATTACCCTTTCCTGCGGCGAAAATGTGCTGCGGCTGCTGCCGCCTTTGACCGTATCCGGGGATGAGATTGACCAGGCAATAGCGATTATGGACAAGAGTTTTGCCGCGGTTGGAAGCTGAGACTGATTAATCATTAAAAATTCAGTGGAGTGAAAAATGTTTCGGAATCTTTTAACAGTAGAAGACGTTTCCTGTGAAGAACTTTACAAAATCTTTGAACTTTCTGCCAGGCTGAAACGCGAACGGGATTGTTCCGGTTATTTTCCACTGCAAGGAAAAAGCGTCGGTATGATTTTCGCCAAGTCCTCGACCCGTACCCGGGTATCTTTCGAGGTGGGGATCAGGGAACTTGGCGGCTCGCCGCTTTATCTGGATCAGGGCAAGCTTCAGATGGAGCGCGGAGAATCTATTGCTGACACCGCCAGGGTATTGAGCCGTTATCTGCATGCCATTGTGATACGTACCTATCATCAGGCCGAAATCGTGGAATTGGCTAAATACGCGACGATCCCGGTTATCAATGCCTTGACTAACGAGTATCATCCGTGTCAGATTCTCGCCGACCTGTTTACGGTTTATGAATACAGTGAAAAACTTGAAGGCGTTAAACTGGTATTCTGCGGCGACGGCAGAAGCAATGTTGCCAATTCACTGATTACCGCTTGCAAGATGTCCGGCGTCAATCTGGTGATTACCGCGCCGGAAGGCTTTAATCCGGCACAGTCTCTGCTGGATGCCGATATTGGCGCAGGTACCGCGGTCTGGGAAAAAGACCCGTTGAAAGCGGTCGAGAACGCGGATTACATCTATACCGATGTCTGGGTCAGCATGGGATTTGAAAAAGAAGCCGAAAGCAGAGTCAAACTGTTGCAGCCATATCAAGTCAATACTGAACTGGTCGAAGCCGCTTCTCCGGACGTGAAGATTCTTCACTGTCTGCCGGCCCATCGCGGTATGGAAATCACCGATGCGGTGATGGATTCTCATCGTTCAATCGTTTTTGACCAGGCGGAAAACCGGCTTCATGTCCAGAAAGCTATTCTGGCGCTCTTATTCGACAATCAATAACATAAGATGCTGAGACGGACTTCGTGCCCGCCACCCAAAAGCATGAAGTCAGGATTCAGGATTCAGAATTCAGAATAAATAAAGACAAAGAATAAAGACGGAATTCAGGAAAAAGAACAAATGCAGAAAACAATAAAAGCAACTCAGGACTTCAGTATGGACGTTTATATGTCTTCCATTCTGGATTTTGCATCCTGTCTGACTTCTGAATTTATGTCTTCCATTCTGACTCCTGAATTCTGACTCCTGAATTCTGGCCTAAACGCTAAAAATATATAATTTTGAAATAAAGATATTAAGATGTCATTTCTGGAAATCCTGCTGGTCTCATTCGGCGTTGCAATGGATGCTTTTGCCGTATCAGTTTCTGCGGGAGTAGCGGCAAAAAAAATCAAACTGCGCCAGGCATTGCTGATGGGCGCATTCTTCGGCGGTTTTCAGGTAATGATGCCGCTGATCGGCTGGTGCGGCGGCAATGCCTGTAAACAATTAGTCGAGTCCTTTGCCGATTGGGCGGCTTTTACTCTGCTGGTATTAGTCGGCGGCAAGATGATTTATGAGGCTTGCGGAAAAAAAGATGATGAAAAAGAACCAGCAGACCCGTTTAAACTGAAAATTCTGTTCATTCTGGCGCTGGCTACCAGTATTGACGCGCTGGCGGTGGGAGTAACTTTCTCATTTGTCAATGTACCGCTCCTGCTTTCGGTGTCCATGATGGGGATTGTGACATTCATTGCTTCGGTCGCCGGTGTTTATATCGGTGAATTGTTCGGACATCTCTTTGAAAGAAAATTTGAATTTGCCGGAGGACTGGTTATTATTCTTATCGGTATAAAGATTTTGATTGAACATTTTGGGAAAGGGTAAGCGCATTACATGGACAAAGGAATAAATACGTCTGTTTTTGATATCTTCAAGATCGGTCCCGGACCTTCAAGTTCCCACACCATCGGTCCGATGAAAGCCGCCAATAATTTTATCGCCAGCGCTTTGCAGCTTCCGGTCGCCGAACTGGGCCAAGCCGATAAAATAGAGGTTATCCTCTACGGTTCACTGGCCTCCACCGGCAAAGGACACGGCACCGACAAGGCCGTGCTGGCCGGGCTGCTCGGACAGAAACCGGAAACCTGTGATACCGATTTACTGCTTGGATTGCTGACTGATTCCAGAAAAACTTATAAGATCGCCTTAGGCAGACAGAAAATAGTTTTCCGCAAGGAGAATATAATTTTTGACGGGAAAGAACATGATTTCCCTTATCAGAACACGCTTATTATCAAACTTAAAGCCGGTCGTAATATCTTACTCGGAAAAGTATATTATTCTGTCGGCGGCGGCTTTATCCGTTGTGAAGGAGAACCCCAACCGGAAACCGGCATTCCGGTATTCCGGTATAAAAATATGAACGGACTGATCCGTCTGGTGAAGAAATATGATATTCCGCTGGTCGAACTGCTGCTGAAAAACGAGTCTGCGGTCAGCGGCTTGTCCGCGGATGAAATAAATGAGAAACTGGACAATTTGATCGCAATCATGGAAGATTCCGTGAAGCGCGGCATTCACACCGAAGGCGTTCTGCCCGGGCCCATCGGCTTGCAGCGTAAAGCGGCGGCGTTTTATAAACGCGCGGTGCATATGCATCAGGATGTGGACCGCTTTCTGGCCCTGCTGAATGCTTTCTCCATGGCGGTGTCGGAGGAAAATGCCGCCGGTCATAAAATCATCACCGCGCCCACGTCCGGTTCCGCCGGGGTTATTCCGGGCATTATCTATTTCCTGAAAAACTATCATAAAGTATCGCGGAAACGTTTGCGCGAAGGGCTGATGGTTGCCGCGTCCGTGGCTTTCATCGCCCGGCACAACGCCAGCATTTCCGGGGCGGAAGTCGGTTGTCAGGGCGAGATCGGCGTTGCCGCGTCCATGGCGGCGGCCATGATTAGTTATGTCAACGGACAATCCCTGGATGTGATTGAAGCCGCCGCTGAAATCGGACTGGAACATCATCTCGGCATGACCTGCGACCCGGTCGGCGGTTTTGTCCAGATTCCATGTATTGAACGCAACGCCGTCGGCGCGGTGACCGCGTACAATGCTTATCTGCTGGCGTCCGTGGGCGACCCCAAGACACAGAAGGTAAGTTTTGATGAAGTGATCGAAGCCATGCTGGAAACCGGCAAAGAGATGTCCAGGAAATTTAAAGAAACCTCGAAAGGCGGACTGGCAGTCTGTTCGCTCTGCGGCTGAACTTTGAACTGTGGCGGAATATATGAAAAAAAGGCATTTAGAAGGAAAAGAATATTATAATCCGAATATCAGGATTCTGCTTTGCCGGCTGGAAGTAATTGAGCACTGGAAATATTTAAACCTGTCCGCTCCGTTCTGGCGGATATATGCCAATTTCAATAAAGACGCCTCCATAACTTCCGGCAAAGAAAAATATTTGCTTGAACCGGGAAAGTTTTTTTTGATTTCCCCGGATACTGAATACAGTTCTGATCATGATAACCCGTTTGAACATTTTTATGTTCATTTTCAGGCCGGAGAGCCTTACGATTTCTGTCCCGGTAAAATCTATTCATTTGATATCAGCGTTGAAGAACAGCAGTTGCTGAATACTATCATCGAATATATCAAAAATCCTCCGGAATCCATCCGCACGGTCTCCATGCAACTGCTGGTGCTCTGTTATACTTTGCTTGCCCGCGTGCCGCAGTCCGATCTGGTTGAATCGTGGAATGATCGCCGGGTGATTGAGACGGTTAATTTTATTGAGAAGAATATGCAGCAGAAGATTACCAATGAAACTCTGGCGGAAATCGCCGGCATGAGCCAGAATGCTTTTGCGCGCCTGTTCAAAGAGCAGACCGGCATGTCGCCGCAGAATTTTCTGGCGCACAAACGGGTCACCAAAGCCTGTATGCTGCTGCGCTACTCTAAACACAGCATCGAAGATGTCGCTGAAATGAGCGGGTTTTGCGACCGCTATTACTTCACCCGCGTCTTCACCAATCTGCGCAATATTAGCCCGGCTGCCTTCCGTAAACTGAATCATTGAGCAATATTGCTGTTTTTCTGTAGTCGTGCTTGAAAAATCCTGCTTGAAGATTTTATTACTTTATATGATTTATAACTATACAAAGTTGTCAGCGGAGGGAATATGACGGAAAATACTGTAAAGAATAAGCTTGCCGAGCTGCCGTTTGAGCAGGCGCTTGATAAGCTTGAGAAATTAGTTGAGAAAATGGAAGAAGGCAATCTGCCGTTGGATAAGATGATTGATTGTTTTGAGCAGGGAACCGCGCTGGCGTCATTATGCCGGAAGAAACTCGACAATCTGGAGAAAAAAATCGAATTGCTGGTGCGTGATGACTCCGAAGGCGGCAAGTGGGCGGAATTCGATGCCGGATCTCCACGGAAAGATGCCGCGCTGTCCGGTAATGACGGCAATAGCGACGCGGATGAGCCATCCAAGCCTTCCGGCGATATGCTATTCTGAACCCGATGTAATATGTGATTTTCTCGGTCAGCCTTGATGTGCTGACTATCCCGACACTCGCGGGTACGGCTTTGACAATCGGATATTGGCTGGAAACCGCGAGCAAGCCCAACTTTACGGGATAGAAAATCACGTTTATACGGAGATTTTCGAACTGGAATTCTTTCCCGGAAAAAGTGTCTGATTTTGAAACTCTTTTTAACCACAAAGGCACAAAGGCACAGAGAAAACTAAAACCTTTTCTTTTTGCTGTCCTTGGTCTTAATTCTTGTTTTTATTCTGCCTTCTGCCTTCCGTCTTGTATTTATTCTGAATCCTGACTCCTGACTCCTGACTTCTCTGTTTTAACTGACTTCTGTTTACAATGTTTGGTGAGGAGGCGGTCCAGTTGATTGGCGAAGGCCTGGCAGTTTTTAGGATTGAACGAGGAGGGGCCGCCGGAAATAATACCGCTGTTGCGAAGGTCGTTGAGCAGGTCGCGGGTGGCAAGACGTTCTTTGATATTGCGTTCAGTGTAAAGTTCGCCCCGCGGATTGATGGCTAACCCGCCTTTGCTGACGACCCGGTCCGCCAGCGGAATATCCGCCGTGATAACGATGTCGCCGGGTTCAGTCAGTTCGGCTATTTTATCATCCGCCGCATCAATTCCTCCCGGCACGGTCAGGCTGGAAATATAAGGCGAACTTGGCCCGCGCATGACCTTTCCGGCAACCAGTATCAGCGGCACTTTGACCCGCTCCACCGCCTTATACAATATTTCCTTCAAATCTTTAGGAAACGCATCCGCATCCACATATATCCGCATTAATTAACCTTTTTTATTAAACTCTTCGATTATTTTGACTGCTCGCTCGTAGTCTTCGTTGTGGAGCACCCACAGTTCAGGCCAGGCTTGAGACATGGGCAATACTCCATATTCGTTCAATATGCATGTTTCGATGCCTTCGTCTTCCAGAAACCCCTTATACATGTAGATTTTTGTCAGGTCAAAATCAGAAAGTAGTTTTTCCATCTAGGAGCTCCTTTCATTTAGGCCGTTCGCTGAATCTCACATATTATCTGCCTCATCGGTATTAATATTGCCCCCTATGTGAAAGAAATCAAATCAAGATGAATTACGAAAACGCTTAATGTACCAGTGAGCCAGTATTTTCGCCTGATTGAGTCCACTAATGAGAATAATGAGAATAATGAGAATAATGAGAATAATGAGAGCGGATAGTTATCCGCAGTGGCTGATGAATCATTCTGGTATTGTGAGTCTAAAGATAAAGAGGTTTTGTCGCATTGCCATCCAGCCTGGACGGCTCATCCCATGATTCCCAGAACTCTCAGAATTCCCAGATTACGAGCAGGCGTATTTCGCAGTTGGGAGTTATTTAAAAAGAAATGAGTCAGTGATAGGCATTTGATCTAATAGATCAAAACGGGGGCGCTTAATGGCTCATTCCCGTAATATCACTGACTCTTTATAAGCATTATACAACATAAAAGCGATAATGTCAATAGCTTTTATAAAAAGTAAAATAAGAAAATTTTCGGGACTGAGAAATGATGGTCTCGGACGGAGAATCGGTGAGTTATGCGCCAATTCGCTTGTTGCCGATGAAGTAGAAGTATTGCCACAGTCCGCCGTAGGCTTTGGGCGCGGACAGGAATAGCGGATTGAAACTTTGTTTCAACCGGGGCAGCAGTTCGCCTTCCATGCGCACATGATTCACTCCCATCCAGTCGGAAAACCAGGATGTTCCGCCGCGGTGAAAATCCACCACCGCCAGACCGCCTCCGGTGGACAGATCGGCGTTGGCGGCGTTAAGCGCCTCCTGCCAGCCGGGGTTAATCATGGTTAACGTATAGGAGAACAGCACCAGGTCATATTCACCTCGCCGGAGGGGACGGTTGTAATTGTAATTCAGCAGTTCGATGCGGGAGCCGTGTTTCTCCAACAGCCGCCGGGACTTGTTCAACATTGAATCGGAGATGTCCACGCCGGTGATCGAAGCGTCGGGAAAGGTCTTGGCCAGTGTGTCCAAATTGGCCCCGGTGCCGCAGCCGACTTCAAGAATCCTGCGCGGCTTGACGAAATCCGCCGTCATGGCGATGATCTTTTTCCGGCCGAACAGAAAACTCCAGCGGGTATAGTCGTAAATGTGAGAATGCAGGCGGTAATACCGTTCCATCTTGGCCGATTGAACACAAGTCGGCGCGTTTTGAGTTGTTTCAGAGAACATCAGACAACCTCGGCAAACATCAGATTGCCATAAGTGCCGACCCGGTCCAGTTGATGCAGCGGGCGGGTGCATTCTGGATGCTTTTTCAAGTTGGCTGACACGAGTTCGGGAATGAAGTCAATTTCCGGTGCGGCTGAACGCATAATCAGCTTGGCGTTTTCCGCGCTGTTATGGATGATTTGCATCCATTCTTCCTCCAGCGCCGGAACGTCATGCGCCGCCAGCCAGTCCTGATGGTCCAGCAGCACGAAATGCGTATAATCGCCAGGATGCTCCAGGAGAAAATCGGTCACGGTCGAATTGTAGACATGTATCCGGTTAATGTTGGCCTGCAGCCGTGCGTAGTTTTCTTCTTTCAAGTAGTCAGGACAGCAACCGGGAGTGTATTCGCCGCGGATATAAACCCGCCAGAAATAATTCTCCTGCGCCGGCAACTCGGTGAAGACATGCCGCAATTTATCCTTGATATAGGCCAGGATGCCGCCTGGATAGGTGTTGCGGATAATCTGTATCTGCGGACGCGGCACGCCCAGCATCGCCATTATGACCGGGTTGGCAATCAGCAATTTGGTGAACAGCGTCCAGAATTCCGGTTCAATCCGGGCATACAACTCGCGCTGTTCATCGAGCGAATTGCTGTCTAGGATGGCGAACAGCATTTTCCGCAATTCCTTGCGAAACTTCAGATATTGGTAAATCATCATCGCCACATTCCCGGCCGCTCCGTGATAGTAAAACGACTTCCGGAGACCCTTTCCTGAAAAATAATTCATGTGCTGCCGCCAGAATTCCACGGCATAACCGGGCATGGAATCCTTCAGAAATTCGAATACCGGCAAATAATTTTCGTGGCGTCCCTGTCCGAATAACTGGAAAAAGTCTTCGTGTTCAAGTTTTGCGGCGGCGGCCATTTTCAAATGCAGCAGCGCATTTTGCTTCGGGTTGACGTCCACGCAGTGAATTTCGCGCGGCGAATCCAGCAGGTAATTGAGGGCGTTGCAACCGGCGCTGGTAATCATCACGATCCGGCTGTCGCCGTCAAGCTGCATCAGGTGACGGTCGATCGTGGCGTCTTCCCAACAGGTGTTGTAAATCAGTTTGGAGCCGTGAATCCGCTGAAACATGCAATCATGCGCCAATTGTTTGAAAGTGTTCTGTTTCTTCAGCATACATTTCCTCCTTTATATTTTTGCTCAATTCTGACATTGCAAATGCATCCAGATTAATCAGTTCGATTTCGCCGGTCATGGATTCGGCGACCGCCGACATGTTTTCAGTCCAGCAGCCGCAGTTCGCATAAAGATAACCGTCAATCATCCGAAGTTCAGGCGTGTGAATGTGACCGCAGATGATTCCGTCAACTTTGCGGTTTTTCGCTTCGGCAACCACCAGATGCTCAAAATCATTTATGAATTTAACCACGTTTTTGACTTTGGTTTTGAGGTAGCGCGACAGGGACCAGTCATAGCCGAACAGCATCAGCGCTTTGTTTATAACCCGGCTCAAGAGCAGCGCTATGTCATAGCAGCGGTCGCCAAGGGTATAGAGAAACATGAGTTTTTCGTTGAGTACGCCATCAAATTTATCTCCGTGTAAAAGCAACAGGCGGCGCGAGTCGGCGGTGGTATGAATATCTTCCTTGCGGATCTTGATTCCGGCAAAATCAAATCCCGCCATATCCCGCAGGTCTTTGTCGTGATTGCCGGGAATGTAGATTACTTCAACCCCTTTTTTGACCATTTTAAAAAGCCGGCGGATAAGTGCGTTATGATCAGGGTCCCAATAAAATTTACGTTTGATTGCGCTCACATCAATAATATCGCCAAGCAAAACAATCTTTTCAGCTTCAACTGCTTTGAGGAACTCATTCAGGCACCGGCTCCGGCTGATTTTCGAGCCCATATGCACATCACTGATAAATAGAGTCCTGTATTTCGTTTTCATTAATTCGCTTTTGCATCCTTTGCTGGTTGCGCAGTTTTTTCCTTCTTGTTTGTTGAGTAACGTTTCTTCATAAAATATAGTATGCCACACATTTGTAAGGACAGCGTTGCGGACATATTAGCTTCTCGTTAATCTTCGTTAATTAACACAATCCTAATATTACCGTGAAGATATATGGAATAGAGGCATCAAAACGTCTGCGGTTTTAAAGAATTATATTTGATTTTTGTATAAATGAAGTTATTTTTATTTCATCTTTTAAATTATTAATCCCTAATGTAAAGATTAATTATGGCCCGGATAACAAAGAGATTGATTGTACTTGCAGTTTGTCTGATGTGGGGTATAACCTCAATGCTGTTTTTTGCTTATGCCCCGGCGTCAACAAATCCGAACGGCGCATTACTGCGATTGGCAGAGATATCCTGCAACTGCACATTTAAAATATCCTCAATGACTGAATCAATGACCGGAAGCGGCAATGCCGCATTGACATATTTTTTCATATATCAAATTGCCGTTTATCTGTTGCTGGGATGGGGATTTGCCGTAGTTATTTTCCCGACCCAAAAAAATAAGCAGAACCCCGAATCAAATACCGATACCGTTACTGAGTTCGATTCAAAAAGCGAATGACCCGCCGGGATCTAATAAGGAACCCCGTCATGTTTGATTATTCTGTTATCATTCCGGCCTACAATGAAGAGCTGCATCTGCCGGATACTTTGCAGAATTTGCGGAAGGCGATGGCAGAGGCGAAAACCTGGCGCGGCGAAATCATTGTTGTTGACAACAATTCCACTGACCGCACTGCTGAAATTGCCCGGGAAGCCGGAGCGCGAGTTGTTTTTGAAGCACACAACCAGATTTCCCGCGCCAGAAATTGCGGCGGCAGAGCCGCAAACAGCCCTAACCTGATTTTTCTGGATGCTGATACCAGAATCAGTCCGGAGATTTTACGCAAATCTCTGGAAATGTTGCTGTCCGGCAAATATTACGGCGGCGGGATTAAGATTGGATTTACGGAAGATACTCCGCTGCTTATCAGATTGTTCACCAAATTATGGAACAGCCACGCAGGTATCCGAAAATGGGTCGCCGGATGCTATATTTTCTGCCTTAAAGAAGCTTTCGATGATATCGGCGGGTTCAGGGAAGATGTTTATGCCGCGGAAGAGATTTATTTTGCTAAAAGCATGGCAAAATGGGGCAGGGGAAGACAATTGGACTTCGGATATATCAGCAGCGAATTCATCGAAACTTCGCCCAGAAAAATAAATGAACACGCCACTCTGAAACTGCTGGCGATAATGTTGCTGCTCGGAACATTTCCTTTTCTGCAAAAATCCAAGCGCATGTGTAAAATATGGTATAATCGGTAAAAAATGTGTGACTTCACTGGAATTTACAGGTAAAAACGCATATCCAATATCCGTCCCGCAAGGCGGGATCCCACGAAGCGGGAAATAGTCAACAGATGAATGAGGCAAAATGCGAAACCAATCATAGAGATATCCAACAAGCTTTCTCTACGGCTTCAGTACCCGATAAGCTAA
>TBL_comb47_HYPODRAFT_10003442_pt1 | contig 18735 bp, 11 predicted proteins | sample TroBogypolimnion_40_FD_10682 | JGI IMG/M metagenome (IMG submission 10682)
ACTTACCTTTAATGTCTATTCCTTTATTACCGCCAAGTTTACTATCAAATCTTGCAACTACAGTACCTCGCGCTGGCCACGACCAGCCTCTTAATGGCTGAACATTAGTTTTATCACGAGTAAACAATGGCCTTGAGAAAAAATTATTTTTTGTGATTTTTGACGAGGCAATATATAAACGCTGACCCGAGTGCAAAAAATAGGGAGAACTTATATTGTTTCTTTTAGCAAGATCGCGATAATCTAAGCCGAATGCCCAAGCAATAGAATACAAAGTGTCTTTTTTTTGTACAACATAGGCATTTTTTCCAGCAGCTGGTTGTTGCCACCCCTCTCTAACGGGCGGCAATTTAATAAGCTTACGATGGCGGTTGGCACATCCTATGGTTAGAATAATTAGTAGCAATAAACAAAAATGGCAAAATAGCCATTTAATTTTTTGAGTTTTACAAAGACTTTGTTGCATATGCTATTTGGTTTTGCACAATAATAACCCTGAGGTCCAAGTTTTAATCAGGTCAAAAGCACTATAATTTGTCATATCAATTTTCAGTGGAGTAATAGACACTTTACCCTCTTTAACTGCATGAAAATCAGTTCCCGGTCCAGCATCTTCTGCATCACCAGACGCTCCAATCCAGTAAACCGGATAACCGCGCGGATCAAGGGCTTTGATTGCTGGCTGTGCTGGGTGGCGCTTGCCTAAGCGAGTTAATTCAAACCCTTGCAGCTCTTCAAGGGTAATATCTGGAACATTAACATTAAGTATAGTCGCTGGTGGTAATGGCTCTTTTTTTAAACGCTCAATAATTTGCCGGGCCACTACTGCAGCAGTCTCGTAATTTTTTTGTGGATCTTTTCCTACCAGTGAAATCGCAATCGATGGCAAACCAAGCGTTCTTCCTTCAGATGCTGCCGCTACAGTACCAGAGTAGATGACATCATCACCAAGATTGGCACCAGCATTAATACCTGAAATTACCATATCAAATTTTATTTCTAATAAACCAGTAACAGCTAAGTGAACACAATCGGTTGGCGTACCTGTAACGCTGTAATAACCATTATTCAATTGTTGCACCCGTACTGGAACTTGTATGCTAAGCGAGTTACTGGCGCCACTACGGTTGCGGTCGGGTGCAATAACCACTATTTCTGCAATCTTTGCCATTTCATGCGCTAGTGCAATTATACCGGCAGCATAAACACCATCATCATTGCTTATTAAAATTCTCATATCTTCCTCTATGCGTTTTTTATCACTATACCGCAATTGCGAAAATTTTGAAAATTTACTCGTAAAAATATCGTTTCAATTAGATAGGCGCCATAGTAAACTCAAATTTATGAAAGCGATCATCGTCGCTGGTGGTACGCCACCTTCGAAAAATCTATTAAACAAAGAAATCACACCTAAAAGCATTATTATTGCCGCTGATAGTGGTGCCAACTGTTTATGGAAGTATAAAATCACGCCTGATTATTTGATCGGCGATTTTGATTCAATCGATAACCAAATCTTGCAGTCTTGGATAAATAAAAACGTCCCCATTGAACGCCATCCACAAAATAAAGATGCAACCGATGGCCAATTAGCTCTAAAAAAAGCCGTCGTTCTTGACACAAAAGAAATTGTTTTTCTCGGATGTCTTGGTGGTAAAAGACTAGATCATCTATTGGGCGCTTTGGGTTTATTAGCAGAATGCTTGGATTTAAATATTACTGCCTGCTTAAAAGATGATTATCAAACTATAACTTTATTGAACCAGCCGACAATAATTCATGGTAAAAATGGTGAGGTTTTTTCGCTGCAAGCTTATGGCGAGCCGGTAAAAAACCTCAGTATTAGCGGCAGCAAATATGAATTAAAAAACTATGAACTCAAAATAGGCGATGCTTTAACGTTATCAAACGAATTTCAAAACCAAGATATTAACATTCAATTTACCAGTGGCCGATTGCTATTAATCAGGATTTTTCAATAGCCCCAACAAGCCGCCAAGAACGCTTGCGCATTTTGTAAATAATAAGTGGAATTAAATAACCACCTATAAAACCAATAATTAAAAATGCCTCATAAAATTTGATATTACCTACTACAACGCTAGTTGGCAGTATAAAGCTAATTAATACAGCAAATATACATACAGAAATCCCTGCAAAACTAACAACCCACATACCAACGTTACCAAATGGAATTTTATATGCACGCTTAATTTGCGGATATTTATAACGTAGGCGAATTGCGGCAGCAAAAATAAAAATGTAACAAGATAATGCTAACTGCGTAGTCAAATTGCTCAAAATCAAAAATGCGCTGTTCACAGTAGGCATTATTATAATCACCAAACTAATAAGCGAAAACACAACTCCTTGGACAATTAGAATCGCAACTGGCATTTGTTTCGTATTGATCCTTTGCAAAATCGGTGGAATGCAACCATCTTGCGCAGCAATTAACAAACCTCTTGTTGGTCCAATCATCCAAGCACCAACTTGGCCTGCCATTCCAACAACAACCAACACTACTACAATAGGCATTACCCAATTCAAATCAAATGCTTTAAAAACCAAACTAAAAGCATCTGGCAGTCCAGTAACCAAATTTATTTGCTCAGCAGGCACTATTATTGCCACAGCAAGCGCTGATAGTACTGATGACAGTAAAATTATTATTGTTGAATAATAGAGTGCCCGAGGATAGCCGCGCTGCGGATCTTTTACTTCTTGCGCGTGGGTAGCTGACATCTCCATGCCAACCAAACCATATATAACACCAGTTAATAAAACCAGGTCTCCAGGTTTAGATATGTGCGGCCAAAAAGCTTTGGCATTAATAACCATATTTATGGGTTTTCCATTTAACAGCCATACGACACCAAGTATAGAAATAAATGCTAAAGGAATTAATACGCCGGCAATTGCAGCTGCGGTACTTAATACTCCAGAAACATACATACCGCGCAACGTTATAAAGGTAAGCAACCAATAGGTAGTAAGAACCACAGCCAATACATACCAAGCATTATTTGCAAGCTCTGGGTTGATAATATAAGCTAGCGTACCAGCCAAAAAAGAAAGTATAGTTGGATACCAACAAACGTTGTAAATCCATTGAATCCAAACTACAATAAATGCGGTCGGCACACCAAATGCTTCCCGCACCCAAACATAAATGCCACCGGTTTGTGGCCATCCTGTAGCCAATTCTGCTGATACTAATGCGCTTGGAATAAAAAACAATAAAGCACATACAATGTAATAAAAAAGCAATGAGAAGCCATAAGTAGCGCCCATGGAAATATTGCGCAAACTATCAATGGCAATGACATTGATCATAACCAAAGTTAATACGCTCATAAGAGGTTTGTGTGTTTTCATATTATTTTCCGATTAGGCTAGGCAATTGCCCCAATGTGATTGGAAGCATGTTTTACATACAACCTAACGTTAATTTTGTTTCGTTCAAGCTCATCTTGCAAACATTGAATGACAAAGTACTCAGGAGAATCACCTAATTTTTCTGCGAACCCTTCTGCTGCCTTAGGACTGACAAATCGGCGTCCCTTCTCTATATCACAAAGCTTTTGGGGTGATATCTTTAATATTTTGGCAAACTCTGCTAGGGTCATTTTTTCAGACTCACGCATTGAACGCAACATCGTTCCCAATGTTGGCTTATAGCCAATCATTTTTTCTAATATTAGTAATGTCTTATCTGTTTTAGTAGTCATGTTTGTTTACCTCTTTATACCATTATTCTGGGTATGGTCAAGACAGTATTAGCGACAATCTTTGCACATGACAAAAAATAAAATTTGGCATCAAAACACCGGTAGCCGCAGGCTTTAGCCTGCGTGTCTAGCGTTGGTGGATGTCACGGCAACGCAGGCTTTAGCCTGCGTGTCTAGCGTTGGTGGATGTCACGGCAACGCAGGCTTTAGCCTGCGTGTCTAGCGTTGGTGGATGTCACGGCAACGCAGGCTAAAGCCTGCGGCTACCGGATTTTTCAACTATCGATCTTGTTTTTTTTTGTCCTGTGCAAAGAGTGATAATACAAAAACAAATTCGCCATTTTTGTGTTTCCACCATATAATATAAATCGGTTCAGGAATTGGAGTTCTATTTTAATGTTTAGCAAGTTCGAGCTAAGTGGCTTACTGAAAATTGCACTAAAACTTTTAGTCAATGATAAAGGGAAGTTTTATACCCTTATTATCGGCATAATGTTTGCGGTGTTTTTGATTATGCAGATGACCTCATCTTTTGCCGGCATGATGCAACGAACTTCTGCTGATATTATCAACGTCGGTGCAAAAATTTGGGTGATGGATCCTTCGGTAACTTCTGCCAGAGATAATATACCTTTGCCTAATTATGTATTAGATGCTGTTAAGAGTATGAATGGAATTAAATATGCCGTACCCCTTTACAACGGTAGTGGATTAGTAAAACTACGCAGTGGCAAATATCAAGCAGTTGAAGTTATAGGATTGGATGACACAACACTTTTTGGACGCCCTAACATTGTCAAAGGTAATATAAATGCAATCTATAACAATGATGCATTTATCGTCATTAAAAACGCTGATTACGAAAAGCTAGACTATCCACCAATTGGAACAACGTTTGAAATCAATGACCATCGTGGGGTTATTGTGGCCATAGCAGAATCTCCTATCGGCGGTCTTTTTGGGACACCAACATTTTATACCACTTATACTCGTGCAATCGCAACACTTCCAACTACACGCTTTACTATCTCTTATATTTTGGCCAATCCCAAAAACGATCTAGAAATTACTTCCATAAAAAAACAAGTTAAAAATCTCGGATATAAAGCAGTAACGCAACAAGAATTTATCGACATGAATACTAACTACTACCTGTTCAAAACCGGAATGGGTACAAATATTTTAATCATGACACTGATTAGTTTTATTGTGGGATTGTCGGTTGCCGGCCAAACCTTTTATACTTTTGTTTTGGAGAATCTCGATAAATTTGGCGCATTAAAAGCAATTGGCGCTAAAAAAAGCGACCTTATTCAAATAATATTATTTCAATCAGCGGTCGTAGGATTTTTGGGTTATGGTTTTGGTGTGTTCTTATCTTCAGTCATGATTGCACTGGCCAAGCTGAGATTAGCTAATTATGCCTCGATAGTTACTGCAGGCAATCTTTCCTTTTCATTTTTTATGGTACTATTTATTATTGCCTTCTCAAGTTACATTGGTATCAGGAAAGTACTAAAAATAGAGCCATTCGACATCTTTAGGGGTTAGTACAAGTGATTTTACAAGCAAAAAATTTAATTCAGTGGTTTGGTACTGAAGACAATAAAACTTATGCGGTCAGAGATGTAAGTTTTGATGTTGACTATGGTGAAATGCTCTATATCATCGGTCCGTCAGGTTCAGGAAAAACCACGTTACTAAGCATTATTTCCGGTATCTTGCGCCCCCAGGCAGGCATAGTAATAAGCAAAGGACAAGAGCTATGGAAGCTTACTGATGCTGAATTAACCAACTTTAGACTTTCTACTATAGGTTTCGTATTTCAAGATTTTCACTTATTTCCTAAACTGACCACCCGAGAGAATGTTGCAATTCCTCTGATATTGCAAAGAAGAGAATGGGATGAATGCATGGAGAAAGCGCAAAAAACCTTGGAAATTGTTGAACTTAAGGGCAAGGCAGATTTGCCACCATATAAACTTAGCATCGGTGAACAGCAGCGCGTTGCAATTGCTCGAGCTATAATTGCCGAACCGGATTTGCTCGTTTTTGATGAACCAACAGCATCTTTAGATGGCTCCACAGGTAAAAAAATTATTTCATTTGTCAGAGAAAACATCTTAAATGATAAGCGTGCAATAATACTTGTTACCCACGACAACCGGATCTATAGTAGCGCAACACGAATTTTGCGCATGGAGGATGGAAAAATGATGGGTGAAATAGACAAAAATTCGGAGAATATAACTGATGAAAACTAGACTGCTATTTATTATTGCTATATTAGGACTATTAGCTGGAGCAGTAAGTGTTTATGTATACACAGTTAAAGTAAAACCACAACCACCACTTGCAATCAATTACAATCCTTATGATACTGGAATTTATGCTACCGGCATTATTGAGAGCTTTCAAACCAATGGTTCTAACGTCAATATTTATCCGGAAGTTGCCGGCAAAGTAGTCAAGATTTTTGCGCTTGATGGTCAAAATGTGAAACAAGGCGATCCTCTTGTAGCTATCGATGACTCGATTCAAAAAGCTACTGTTGCTAAAGATTTAGCCCAAGCTAGAGCAGCTCTAACATTACTCGAAGAACTAAAAGCCCAGCCGCGCAAAGAAATTTTGGATGTTTCTATTGCACAATTAAAATCTGCTCAAGATCAATTAGCAAAATTACAAAAATCTTATAAATTAAACCCTAAATCGGTCAGTAAAAATGATTTAGATAATGCCATTAATGCGGCAAATATTGCACAAAAACAATATACCCTGGTCAAAGCCGGCGCTTGGATTTACGATATACAGAATCAAGAAAGTCAATATAAGGCAGCAGTACAAGCCTATTGGGCTGACAAAGCATTGCTCGATAAACATATAATAAAGGCGGCAGCTGATGGTGTAGTACTACGCATGGCGGCCACTATTGGCAATTATATTTCACCACAAGGTGTATATGACACCTATACTCAAGGCATGATTCCAATAGCAACAATGGGGGTAGTGGAGCCATATCTTGCTGTGAGGTGTTATGTCGATGAAATATTGGTACCGCACCTACCAAAACCTGAAACCTTAGAGGCTCAGATGATGATAAGAGGCGAAACTAATTACGCCATTCCTTTAGAGTTTATCAGAATGCAACCTTACACCATTCCTAATATTGAACTTTCAAATGAAATAACAGAAAGGGTTGATGTTAGAGTCTTACCAATTGTCTTTAAATTTAAAAAGCCAATTGATATTAATATATTCCCCGGTCAGTTAGTTGATGTTTATTTGAAAGGAAAAAAAGTAAATGGGATAAGCGGAAAGGGTAAATGATTAATAAAATAAAAAACAAAATAAGAAGCAAAATTACAGTCATTGCTACGGGCATATTGCTTTTAATTTTTATTAGTAGTTGTGCCTTATATACAAGCCAAAAAGCACCATCACTACAAGTCCCAACAGCTTTCAAAAATGCCAATAAATTTACGAGCGCTAACCTCAAAGATCACTGGTGGCTAAATTTTAATGATGCAAAATTAAATCAGCTGGTAGATTTAGCTCTACAAAACAACGTAAATTATCAAGTTGCCTTAAAGAATATTATAATTGCTAGAACTTATGTCACACAAAATAGAGCCGCTCTTTTCCCGCAAGCAAATTTAAATGCTGGTGTGTCACGTAATGCAATATCTCATAACGCATCAATTAATCAAAACTTCAACACTCCGCTTTACAATTTATACCAACTTAATGGCTCTGTTTCTTATCAGGCTGATGTTTGGAGCAGCATACGCAACAGTGTCAAACAAGCTGTGGCTAATGTTAAAGTCAGCGAGGCGGGCGCCAATGTCATCAAACTGTCTATTATCAGTAGTATTGTCAGTTCCTATTGGCAAATTGTGGCACTAAACTCCAACCTGGATAACTTAAAGCAACAATATAATGCGGCTACTGAAATTGAGCGTCTTAATCAGGACCAATATAAAGGCGGATTGGTAGACATTGAACCAATTGATAATGCCAAGACCCAAATAGAAACTATCAAGAGCGCTATTAGCAGTTTAGAAAAACAGCGCCAAATATTACAAAACACCCTCGCCTACTTAGTTGGCATCTATCCAGAAAATTTTAATTTCAACATAGGAAACACACTACAAAGTTCAGAAACAAGTTTTACTCATCTGCTACCTACAGGAATTCCTGCAAAAATGTTGATTAATCGACCAGATATCCAAAGCTCCTTTTATCAAGTTATCTCTTATGGCTATGCACAAAAACAAAGTTTAGCTGCTTTCTTCCCTACTTTTATGTTAACGGGAGTTTATGGTTTTGCTAGTACTGGTCTTGGTAATTTCACCTCCGGCGGCAGCACATTATGGAGTTTTGGTGCCAGTGCAATACAAACGTTATTAGATTTTGGCAAAATCTATAGCCAATATAAGCGTGCTCGGTTGCAATATGAGGCAGCAGTTTTAACCTACAAAAATACCGTAATCAATGCATTCACCGAAGTTAATAATGCTTTGGTTTCTTATCAACAAGACTACTTAGCATTAAAAGCATCACGTAATATAGTAGAGCTCGCTAAAGATAAACTTGGCCTGGCTGATGCGCAATACAAATCTGGAGTTATAAATTACATTACTTATCTTGGTTACAAATTAACATTTTTACAAAGCAAATATACTTTAACCACTCAAGCCCAAACGCTAACTTCGGATGTTATTCAGATATATCAAACTCTTGGGATGGGCTTAAGCTTGGATCCCGCACCTAAAAAACTACAATTGGCAGGCACCGTATGAAACTATCTTCACTCACAGCATTAAATCCACTTGATGGCCGCTACAGCGAACAACTAACCGAAGTTGCGCCACAGTTTTGCGAATTAAATTTAATTTTAATTCGTCTTGCCGTCGAAATAGAATGGCTCAAAACTTTGAGCAAAGAACCAAAGATAAAAGAAATCAAACCATTTACCAAGGAAAACTTGAAGTTTCTGCGCGATCTGATTGAAAAATTTGATGAAAAAGATATTGCGCGCATCAAAGAACTTGAAAAACAAACCAACCATGACATCAAAGCAATAGAGTATTTTCTCAAAGAAAAACTCGCCACTAACAAGAAACTAAATGCCTACCAAGAGTTTGTGCACTTTGGCTGCACTTCTGATGATATTAACAATTTAAGCTATGCCATAATCCTTACAAAAACACTCGAGGAAATATTGCTCCCAATGATGAGCGAAATCATATTGCAGCTAGAAGACATGGCACATAGCTACGCAAAAATACCCATGCTTGCTCGCACTCACGGCCAAGCTGCTACACCAACCACTTTTGGTAAAGAAATTGCAAACTTCGCTTATCGTCTGACGAGACAATTTGATTACTTATTAGCTACACCAATCCTTGGTAAATTTAATGGTGCCGTCGGCAATTTCAATGCCCAATTTGTTGCTTATCCTGAAATTAATTGGCAAAAAATATGCCAAAAATTTGTCGAAAGGTTAGACCTTGAATGGAATCCTTACACCACCCAAATTGAGCCTCATGATTGGTTAGCAGAATATTGCGATATTTTAGCGCGTTTTAATACTATTCTTATAGGATTTTGCCGCGACACTTGGAATTATATTGCAATTGGCTATTTCAAACAAAAAGTAAAATCTGGTGAAATTGGTTCGTCGACTATGCCACACAAAATTAATCCAATCGATTTTGAAAACGCTGAAGGTAATCTGGGATTGGCCAATACCCTACTCCATCATTTTTCGAACAAGCTACCAATTTCACGTTGGCAAAGAGATTTAACTGACTCAACCGTAATGCGTAATTTAGGCGTAGCAATTGGCTATTCGGTGCTCGCATATAAATCATTACAAAAAGGCTTAAACAAACTTGAAGTCGACCATGCCACCATCTCCAAAGACCTTGATAATCATTGGGAAGTGCTAGCCGAAGCGATTCAAACTATGATGCGCCGCTACAACATCGAAGCACCTTACGAAAAAATGAAAACTTTGACTCGCGGCCAAAAACTCGAACCCAAAACTCTACAAAAATTCATTAGCGAATTAAACATACCCAAAGAAGCAAAACAACGCCTATTAAAACTTACGCCGCATAACTATCTTGGTAAAGCGGCTGAACTCGCAAAAACAATCAAGTTCTAAATATTATGTCAAATGAAAAAATTATACCTCTTCCCTTATTTGACACTATCGACAATATCAATGAGCCGATGCCAGCTTGCGTTAAATTATATTTAAAAAATCTAGATCTTCCTGAAGTCGAACAAGAATTTGAACTAGGACGCAAATTTCTCGATAGCTATAGCGGCTCTTACGATACGTTCAATGCCTATCGCCGCGAAATTGAGCGTTTCTTACACTGGTGCTGGCTGATTACTGGAAAAACTATTAAAAACATTGATCGCAGCGACATCAAACATTACTTTGATTTTTCAGAGCGGCCACTACTCACCTGGATCACAACCAAAAATGTTCAGCGTTTCATTATTAAAGATGGCATTAAAATTCACAACCCTGGGTGGCGACCATTTGTTGTTAGAATTTCTAAGGCCAAACACAAACAAGGCAATACTCCTGACAAAAATAATTACAACTTAAGCAATAATTCAGTTGCTGCTCTAATCGCCGTCTTAAGCACTTTTTTTACGTTTTTACAGCAAGAAGGTTATATTGAAGTTAATCCAGTGCAACTAGTTCGTCAAAAAAAACGTTATATCCAAAAACAACAAACCCACAGAGTCACCCGTAAATTAAGCCAACTACAATGGCAATATGTAATTGAGACTATAGAAAATTTGGCAAATACTAATGCAAAATTTGAACGCCATTTATTTTTAATGGCAATCTTTTATTTGTTAGGACTACGTATTTCTGAAGTTGCGGGTTCGCAAAATCATACTCCAACCATGTCTGATTTTGCTCCCGATAAAAATAGCCGCTGGTGGTTTACTACTGTGGGTAAAGGTAATAAAGTTCGTGATGTTGCGGTGCCAGATGCTTTACTTGAAGCCTTAAAACGCTACCGCACCAGTTGCAATTTGTCACCACTGCCATCACGTGGCGAATCTACGCCTCTACTTAGCAAAGACCATGGACATGGAAACTTGGGAACGCGGCAAGTACGTAATCTGGTGCAACAATGTTTTGATTATGCAACTAAACGCCTGCGTAATGATAACAAAGAGGATGCGGCGCAAGATTTAGAAACAGCGACAGTACATTGGTTAAGACACACTGCCATTTCTGCTGATATTGAACATCGTCCGCGCGAACACGTACGCGATGACGCCGGCCACGAAAGTTCAACCATCACCGATCGTTATATTGATATCGATCGCATTGCCCGCCATGATTCTGCGCGGAATAAACAATTAAAAACAACTGTTTTATAATCCACTAATAACGATAATTACTTCTGCGGCTAATTGTTTAGGTAGAACCTTTAGGTTGTTATCCTTAACTAACTTTAATACGTCTTCATCTGTATAATGGCTAGTCACCAGAATAGAACGAACATTAGTTTGTTTAATAACATCCACACCATTTAAATTTTGTTTTAATAATTCAAAATCTGCCAAAAGAAAGGCTTTGCTTTTATCAGAAAATGAATTGATGAAGTCTATGGCTTCACTACCTAACATAAAGTGTTTTATAGAAATAACATTTTTGTATTTTTGAAGTATAGCATCCCAAGCACCATGAATTGAGCTATCGTCATCTAAAACAACTATGGTGTCTTGCTGATTGAAATGAAGTTCTCGAACGAGCCAGTTTGGTGGTGCGCTTTCTGGAAACGCTATGGTTATAGTGGTTCCTTGATTTGGTATGGAATCTATGTCGATAATTCCATGATTATTTTTAACGGTTTCATGGACTTGAGTAAAACCAATACCATGGCCATCTTCTTTTCCATTAGTAACAGCAATATTGCTCTTGAGCTTATCCATTACTACTTGAGGCATTCCCCTGCCGCTATCTTTGATAGTTATCTCGATAAGACCATTTTTTTTACCAAGTCCTAGATGGATAGTACCTTTTTTGTCTATAGCATCTACAGCATTGTTAAGTAGGTTTGTTATGGAACGTTTTAGAGCGAATTGATTTACGTTGATGCATGAAAAATGGCAAGCATTAAAGTTATAACTAAATTCTATTGACGCATTAGCACTTTGCAGCTTCCTTTCTTCTAGAACCTGAGAAAGAAGTAATGATATTAAGGTTGGTTGATGACTTTGGTCTTCGTCTTTGTCTTTTTTGTATTTACTCAATAGATTACCAGCTATGCCTTTTATAGAGCCAACAGCATCTATTAAAGTAATACGGTTTGCTTCTGGAATAAGGGATTTAATGGTTCCTAAAATCATCTGTATAGTGCCAATGGGAGTGCTAATATCATGAATTAGTTGACCCACGTCTTTTTTAAAGATTGCTTGTTCAGCAATTTTGGCTTGCTGGAGTTCGTTTTCTAGTTTTAAATGCGCCTCTTTTAATTGAAACTCGATTCGTTGTTGTTCTTTTTCTTTTTCTGCTTTTTTGAGATCAGTAACTTCAATAGACGTACCAATAACCCCTACAACATTACGATTTTCATCAAATATTGGGCCTCTTATTCCTGTAAAATATTTAGTTTCACCTGTTGTAATATCTTTGATTGATTCATCATGGTAAAGAACCTTTTTGGTTGCTATCACTTCTTTGAAATTTTTGATTATAGCTTCTGCTGCTTCTGGATCATAAAAATCATACGGAGTTTTTCCAATCACAGTATTGCGTGAGCCACCAACCGCTTTTATTATGACATCGTTTGCTCCGAGAAGCACAAAATTTGTATCGTGCCAATACAACGGGTAAGGAATAATTGCAGCTATTCTTTCCAATTCCTCAAATACTGCTAGCTTCTTTGTCGTATTTTCCATTTTTATAATTCCATATAAGTAGAGGGAAATATTATTTTTATGATTTCAGATAACATTTCCTTGGTTATTTTAGGCCAGCTAAACCCCAAATGATTTAATATAGCACTGGTTTTATTTTGTAGTATTTCAATCTTAGTTAAATTTTTATAACTGGTATTTTGCAGCAATTGTTTGTGCAGCATGAATAATTCTATTTGTTTGTTATAAGCAGAATTATCTAGCTTTTTTAAAATCATATCAATAAACTTATCAACTTTAAGTTCTTTAATATGAAGTTTATCATATGCAGAAAACAACTCCTGCAAATCACATAAATTTGGATTAAAAACATGGTAAGTTTGATTACTAAGATGCGTTTGGTTAAAAATCTTTATAATTCCTAATGCAGTACAATCTACCGGTGACATTTCTACTAACGAAAACTCTTTAGCTGTTGCCCCTAAATCTAGCATTGTCCTCACACAATGGAAAAAACCATTTTCGTCAATATTTTCTTGATTACGATAACTTATCGAGTGTGCCGTCAAATTCCCAACACGGTAAATATTGCTCGTGATACCATATTGACGATAATCACTAGTGATGATTTCTCCTTCATATTTAGTTTTTAAATATAAACTACTGCGTTCTGATAAAATATCAGGTGTATCATCCTCAGTAAAAATATGATGATTGTAATTTGGTACATATCCCTCCAAAAAAATACCATTAGTAGATATATAGTGAAAATCTTTGGTCTTAGTTAATTTCGAGAGTTCAAGTAAATTAATAGTTGTTTGTACATTGGCTTGATAAAATGCGTCATAACTTCCATAATGTTTTACCAGCGCAGCTGTATGTATGATGCTATCAATGGATGCTATCAAATCTTCGTATTGCGTAACCTCTAAACCTAAATTGGGCAACTCTAAATTGGATTTTAAAACTACAATTTTATTTTTATAATTATGTAAATCAGTATCAAAATAAAAATTGAATTTTTTGTTTATGCGATCATAAACATGTTCATTTGAATCGCCTCTGATTAATAGATATATTTTATAGTTAGTTGTTGTTAATAGCTGATGTAAGATATTACAGCCTAAAAACCCGGTAGCTCCAGTCAACAATACATTATGTATATTTTTGAACTGTTGCTTAAGTATTATCTGGTTATTTTCCTGAAGATATTTGTTTCGTTTTAGAGCGATAATGGCTATATCAGCTTCGGCAACTTTTTGAATTTGATAAGTTGATTTTATTTGTTCTAGTTTTTGGTGCAAATTAAAATCATCATTTGTCACAGGAAGTTGTTGCGCAATCTTAAGCGGAGTTTTTAATTGAAATAAGTCGGATAAATTAATTTTGATATATTGTTGCAGCTTACTAACTGTTCTAATTGCAGAAATACTGTCCCCACCCCATTTAAAAAAATCATCATTAACACTAATCTGATTTACAGGCAACCCCAAGACCTCTGCATATATGACACAAATTTTGTATTCTAGTTCATTAGATGGCGCTATATAATCAGCAACATTAGTAGCTTGGGAATTAGCTAATTCATTTAACACTGCAAGGTCTAACTTACCATTAGAAGTTAGTGGCAATTGCATTAAATGCACTAATATATTTGGAATCATATAATCTGGAAGCTTCTTCCTGAGGTTGTCTTTTATGAATTCGTCATCAAGCTTAGACGATGAAACATAGTAAGCAACTAAGTATTTACCACGATTTACATGCTCTTTAACCAGAACAACCGCTTGAATAATTCCTGGACATGTTATAAGTTTTTTTTCAATTTCTCCCAGCTCAATACGGTATCCTCGTATTTTAGTCTGGTTATCTTGCCGTCCTATAAATTCTATATAACCATTGCTGCTCCATTTGCCCAAATCACCGGTTTTATAAATCCTACCGAGTTGCGCATGATTAATGAAACTGGCTTCGGTTCTAGATTGATCTTGCCAGTAGTTTAATGCAACTCCAGCACCACCTATATAAATTTCACCAACTACGCCAATTGGGCAATGCTGATAAGCATAGTTTAAAACATACATTTTTTGATTTGGCATGGCAATGCCATATGGAATTGAACTCCATTCCGGATCCACTTTGTCTATCTCATACCAAATTGACCAAATACTACCTTCGGTTGCCCCACCTAAACTGAACACTTTTGCTTGATTGCAATATTTTTTTATCCTATCCGGTAATTTTGTTGGCAGCCAATCGCCACTTAATAAGAATAAACGCAAAAAAGAAATATCAAAATCATTGGCACTATCTGCTTCATCGATTAATAAACCGGCAAGCTGTGGAACAGTATTCCAAATTGTGATTTTGTGATGCTTAATTAACTCTAGCCAATATTTGGGTTCTTTGGTTCGATGTTGTGCAGGAAAAGCTATCTTTCCACCTACTGCTAGAAGTCCAAATATATCGTAGACCGACAAATCAAAACTAAGTTCGGATATAGCCAATATATTATCTTGTTTTGTTATATTAAATTTATTATTTATAGCATCTATTGTATTCAGTGCTCCGCGATGGGTTATGGTAACTCCTTTGGGTCTACCGGTTGATCCAGAAGTAAATATTACATATGCTACGTCATCTGCTTTTACTTTGGGCAATATAGTTTTTAGCAAGTCATTTCGTTTCGATTGATTGCCAGAAAAAAACTCTAGTATTTCCTCTATCACAAGCAACTGATATTTAATTGCCAGCTTATGCCTTAATTCATAGTTGGCGTATTCTATCCTGGAGATTAATATTATGTGTGCTCCTGCTTGATCTAAAATTTCTTCTATTCTAGCGAGTGGCCAATATACATTGAGCGGCAAATAGCCAAATCCTGCCTTCATTATAGATACAGTGCTTAATACTTGGTTATAACCCTTACCGCTCAAAACTGCTATTAATTTAGTGTCAACCGCAGGATTTTTACCACTTAAATTATTTTCATTAACAGTTGCTAATATGTGTCGTGCCGTCACGCCACTATCTTCTAATAAATCCCGATATTTATGTTTTTTGTTATCGTTACCACAATCAATAACAGCAATTTCCTCGCCAAAGTCACTACTAATAACCAATGACTCATATCTACCAAATAGAGTATCTTCACTGCTTGGTTGAGTTGCAGTATTGGCTCTTTCGACAATTTCCTGATCTGGCTTTGGCAATTCTAGTACCGGCAATGTGTCTTCTGCCCAATTCGCATCTGCTAAGTATTTAATAAGATCGAAATAATGCTCATGCATTGCTTCTATGGTTTTTCTATCAAATAATTCCTCTACATAATCCCACTCTGCTACCAATTTTCCGTTTCGTTCATATGCCTTGTTATCTAACCATACTTGGGGGGTTTGAGTTATTTCATAATTAATCCCATCACATGACTCATCCAGAATCTTTTCATGATTTGTACCAAAAATACTGGTTAGCACAACGGGAGCTATGATTTTATCATGTAGAGATAACGATAATTTGTCTCTTATTAATCTCTGAAAATCTAATCCATCAAATAAATTATTTTCTATGTCGTTCCACAACTGGTTATAAGTACCTTTAAATAAAGCCAGTAAATCAACACCAGGTTCATAGTTAACATAGTTAAACAATTCTAAAACTGTAAAATCTCCAACTAAATTATTTGTTTGTTTATGTAGCGGCAATCTATTAAATAGCGTCATGTTGACACACAACTTACTTTGATTGCTCCAGTAACTCAGAACATAACCATATATATGTAGTATTGCTATAGTTTGCCCAATTCCATAATGTTTTGCTTTTGCGGTTATTTTTTTCCATATCTCCGCATCCAATTCTTTGCATACTCTTGCAAACCTAGGATAAGTAATAGTGTTTGGTTGCTTTTGTAGAGGCAGGGAAAGTGTAAAATTGTAATCATCAATTTTGTTTAACCAGTATTCTTTTGCTTTGATAAATAAATCGCTTTGCCTTATTAGAATAGATTGCTTGATGTAATCTCGGTAATTAATGTTTAATTTTGGCAATTCGCACAATAAATCTTGATAAAGCTTGCTTAATTCATCAAAAAATATCCATACACTATATGCGTCCATTATCAAAGCATCTAAGCTAAAATGTAAAATATATTTATTTTCAAAACTTGATACGAATATATCAAATAGCCAAAGCTGATCAATTGTATAAACTTTATGTGAATATTGTTCTCTTAAGTTTTCCAACCCAGATATATCGCTTAATTTGTAAAATTTTACTTGGTAATATGGATACTTTTCTACATATCGTTGCTTGCCATTTTCAAAAATCATTCTTAAGTTATAATGCCGTGCTATCAACTTATTTAAGGCTTTTTCCAGTTTAACCACATCTAAAAATTTAAATTCATATTCGGTATATATATGAGCAGAAGTATTACCTAAAGTAAAATTGCCGAATCTGCCAAAATAATAAGCTTGCTGTATATTATTAAGTTCAAAAGGCTCGTATAAATTAGCAGCATTAGTACTTGTAATTACATAGTCCTGATATATAAATTTATCAGACTTACTGGATATTAATTTTGCTAAATTTTCTATTGATCCATTATCAAGTATATCTATAATCCGTATATTGCTTTTAAGTTGTTGATTAATTGCACTAGTCAGTCTAATAGCCGTTAAACTATTTCCACCCAAGTTTAAAAAGCTGTCTCTTGTGCTTATCTCGATTGCTGATAGACCTAATATTTCAGAGTATATTTCACATATCTTAATCTCTAATTCGGTTTTAGGTGCCACATAATTACTTTTATTGGTAAATTCTGGCTTAGGTAGCGCGGCATGATTTATCTTTCCATTAGCTGTTAGTGGTAATTTTTTAAGATAAACAATAGAACTTGGGAGCATGTAATTAGGAAGTTGTTTAGAAAGATATGCAGCTATAAGTGACTCATCTATTTTGTTATCTGCTACATAGTACAACGCTATATATTTACTATCGGCGCTATCCATAACAACCGCAACACCCTGTTTAATTCCAGGATAGCTTGTTAATTTATTTTCTATTTCACCAAGCTCTATGCGATATCCTCTAATTTTTATTTGAGAATCATTACGCCCTATATATTCAATATTCCCATCAGGTAACCAGCGAACTAAATCTCCGGTTTTATATAATTTGCCATTTTTATTTTGTGATTTTTCTTCTTCGATTTGGAATGGATTGGAGATAAACTTTTCGGCTGTCAAATCTGGGTTATTGAGGTAACCACGTGCTAAACACTCGCCCCCAATCATCAGTTCACCAATTGCACCAATAGGTAATATGCTCAAATTATTATCTACTATATAGCACTTAACATTATTTATTGGTTTTCCTATTGGTATATTATTATACGATTTATTAACTATAAAGTTTGTTGCTTGAACGGTTGCCTCTGTTGGACCATAGGCATTTAACACTAGGTACGTTTGCTTAATGAATTTCTCTAGTTTTTCCCCACCAACAAGCAAATGAATCAGACTGTTATTTTTTAATTCAAAAAAAAGTTCGGCGATCTTAGGGGGTAAGAAAGCATAAGTAACATGGTTTTTTTGAAAAAAATCATTTATTTTTATAGGGTCAAGTCTATCTTGCTCCAATACGATATGTAAAGAGCCGCCAGACAAAAATATTGGATATATTTCGATAACTAAAGCATCAAAACTAAATGCAGCATATTGACTGCCAATACTTTTGCCATTTAATCTATTATAGTTAATTAAACAGGCTATATAATTCGCAACACTACGATGCTCTACTAATACACCTTTAGGATTGCCCGTTGTACCTGATGTGTAAATAACATAAATTAAATTATTGTTTGTAGTTTGGGTAACGGGATTAACCCTTTTTTGTTTAGTTAAATTTATTTGTGTTTCTTTGCTATCTATAGCTAATACACCTGTTTTTTCTTTTTCTGCAGCTTGTTTTATAATATGTTGTATTTTACTTGTGTGCACATCATTAGTTAACACTACTTTAGTTTTTGTATCGCTTAAGATGTATCCAATACGCCTGTTTGGATAGTTTGGGTCTAATGGCACATAAGCACCACCCGATT
>TBL_comb47_HYPODRAFT_10003444_pt1 | contig 18727 bp, 16 predicted proteins | sample TroBogypolimnion_40_FD_10682 | JGI IMG/M metagenome (IMG submission 10682)
ACGGCACCGGCATATCCGGCACCGGCAGTCCGTCTATCAGCAGAAAATCCAGTTTTTCCAACTGGCCTGCCGCCTGCCGCATCGCCATCCGTGAAGCCTGAAGAATATTGATTTTATCAATCATCTCCACCGACACCAAGGCGATGCCGTATTGCACCCCTGGAACTTCCAGGATTGCCTGCCGCAATTCAATTCGCTGCTCTTCCGTCAACTGCTTCGAATCGTTTACCGCGGGAATCCGCGCGTCTTTCGGGAAAACCACGGCGGCGGCAACAACCGGCCCCGCCAGCGGGCCGCGCCCGACTTCATCCACTCCGCCTACAAAAGAAAACCCCTCAGCCCAGCGTTTTTGTTCCAGGTAGAGGAGTTTATCATTTATGGAAAGATATTCCATTTTATGCAGAATAAGGAGGAAAAACTCCCTTTACACTGTTCTGCGTTCTTTAACTCTGGCAGACTTGCCGATCTTGGTTCTGAGATAGTAAAGCTTGGCGCGTCTGGTCTTGCCCTGTCTGGTCACTTCGATTTTAGCGATACGGGGGCTGTTCAGCGGGAACACGCGTTCGACGCCCTGCCCTGAAACAACACGTCTGACCGTGAAAGTTTCCTGAATGCCTGTGCCTTTGCGGGCGATAACCGTACCGGCAAAAACCTGAATACGTTCATTAGTGCCTTCAACGATTCTAACATGCACTTTTACAGTGTCGCCGGCGGAAAAATCGGTGACGTCCTGTTTGCACTGTTCTTTTCTGATTTTATCCATTATGTTCATATCAGCCTCCAAGTTTTTTATATTCAATATCTATTATTGTTTTATTTTGCTGTCAGCGTTGCTCATTAAATCCGGCCTGCACTGCCTTGTCCGCTCCTGCGACTGTTTCAGCCGCCACGCGGCGATTCCGGCATGATTGCCTGAAAGCAACACTTCCGGCACTTTCATGCCGCGAAACTCTACCGGCCTGGTGTATTGAGGGTACTCCAGCAAACCGTTGGCGAACGATTCATCAACACTTGACTCATCGGAACCCAGCACACCGGGGAGAAGCCTGACAATTGCGTCAGTCATCACCATCGCGGCCAGATTTCCGCTGGTCAACACGTAGTCGCCGATAGAAATCTCTCTGTCAATCAACGCGGCGCGAACTCGTTCATCCACGCCTTCATAATGTCCGCATATTATAATCAGATGGTCATGCGCGGTCATCTCAACGGCCATCTTCTGGTTAAAGCGCTCTCCCTGGGGACTGGTCAGTATCACCAGCGACTGTTCAGTCCTGAGGTCTTCCACCGCCTCGAAGAGGGGTTCGACCTTCATCAGCATTCCCGGTCCGCCGCCGTAAGGCTTGTCATCAACAGTTCCGCGTTCGTCGTGCGTATAGTTCCGCAGGTTCACCGCATTGATCTCTACCAGACCCTGCTTCACTGCTCTGCCGATGATGCTTTCTTTAAACGGGCCGAAAAAAATATCAGGGAAAAGCGTTATGATATCAATTCGCAAATCAATCATTAACCTCGACTGAGACTTTTTTCTGGAGACGTCCGGCGGCGCCGCTGACAAGAGCGCGAATCGCCATGATCGTCTTGCCTCTTTTGCCGACGATCTTGCCGATGTCTTCCTTCTTGCAGTCAATCTTTATGATATTCGAATCTTTACCGATTTCAGAAGTAACTCTGACATCGTCCGGAAAATCAACCAGCGCGCGGACAACGTAATCAACAAAATTTTCGAGATCCTTGATTCCGCCTTCAGCTCCGGGTACCGGCTTCTTTTCTTCAGAACGGTCACCACCGGTAAAAAACTTAACAAATGACTTTAACACTTTTAATGGTTCCTTGGTTACAAATTCAATGCTGAATTATGCAGGTTTTGCTTCAGATGCCGGAGCGGCAGCAGCCGCAGTAGCAGCAACAGCAGCCTGGCTTTTTGCCAATGCTTTCTTGGAAGGCTTGCTCACTTTTACTTTGTCGGACATCTTGACGCCGCTTCTTACCCGCTTGAGAATGCCCTGGACTGTTTCGCTCGGCTGTGCGCCGGTTGAAAGCCAGTAGTCTGCTCTTTCCAGGTCGATTTTTTCATCTTTGTGTCTGGGATCATAGAAACCCAGAAATTCTACCGCTTTGCCGTCTCTGGATGTCTTTTTGTCCATCACAACAATCCGGAAACAGCTGTTGTTCTTTGATCCGGTTCTTTTCAATCTGATTGAAACTGCCATACTCTTTAAAACCTCTTTTTACTTAAAAACCCAACTTTATATTCAATTCCGGCAAACAGCTCCACCCTCCGAAGCCAGCCACTTTCTCAATCTTCGGAACGCAAACCCCGTGACCGGAATCACGTTTCATTGATTCATTATCAAAAGTCAACTTAAAGAGCGTATACTATAATGCAACAACCGCGCCCTGCAACCCTTTGCCGCGTTTTTTTTAGTTTTTTTTGCTTTTTTTTACGCTTCGGACAATTTAGCCTCTGTTATGCATTATAATTTTTACGATTTCTATGGGGCGTATGAGGCCCGTTTTTGACCTGATTTTATGAGAATAATGGGAATAATGAGAATAATGGGATATTGCCCCCCTGCCCTTACGGCATCAAAATGTTTATAGCCATTTTCGTACATCTGTTGATTCATGGCGTTTATGAGGTAAATTAGAAATGCAAAAAATGGAGATGCTTTATGAAAATGTGGAATATGCAGGAACTTTTCAAAACACCAAAAATTTATGATGCTCCGGAGTTTAAATATCCCGGCATGGAACCTGTATTTTATGACGGACTGCCATATCAGGGCAAACCGACCCGGATTTTCGCATGGTGCGGTATGCCGGCCAACGCGACAAAAAAGCAAAAAGTTCCCGGCATCGTCCTGGTCCACGGCGGCGGCGGAACCGCTTTCGGCGACTGGATCAGGCTGTGGAATTCCAGAGGCTATGCCGCGATCGCCATGGATACCTGCGGCGGAGTTCCGGCATGGAGTGAAAGTCCGCACTATCAGCCTCTCTGGCCGCGCCATGAATACTCCGGTCCGGCGGGATGGGGCAACTACGCACAATCTGAACTGCCTGCACATGAACAATGGATGTACCATGCGACTGCGGCAGTGGTACTCGGACATTCTCTTTTGCGCTCATTCCCGGAGGTCAATCCGGATCAGATCGGCTTGACCGGCATCTCCTGGGGCGGAATTCTGGCTTGTGTCGCCGCCGGAATCGACAATCGCTTTGCGTTCGCTGTTCCGGTGTACGGCTGCGGCTTTCTTAACGACGAGTGCTGCGGCCTCTACAACCGGCTTGCCGATGATCAAAAACTCATTGACAAATGGTTGAAACTCTGGGATCCGGCAAATTATCTCAAAGCCGCCGCCATGCCTTTCCTCTGGGTTAGCGGAACTAATGATTTTGCGTTTCCGATCTCAGCACTGCACAAATCATACCTTCTGACCAAAGGCGAAAAACGTCTGTCCATCAAGGTCAGAATGCCGCACGGACACGGCGGACTCGGCGAGAATCCTCCCGAAATCCATGACTTCGCCAAAGCGGTGATCGCCGGCAAAGAACTGCCGCCATTTATCAGTGAGATCAAAACCAAGAATAATATAGCCTCAACCGCATTTAAAAGTTCGCGCCGGATCGTCAAGGCGGAGTTCAACTTCACCCGCGCATCCGGGATGTGGCAGGACAGAACCTGGAATACCGTTGACGCAACCATGGAAGCCGGAAAATCCATAATCTCAGCCTCAATACCGTATGCCGCCACCGCTTACTATTTTAATCTCTATGATGCGGATGACCGGATATATAGTTCCCCGCTGATTCTATAATTTTTTCAGCAACACAGGGATTTAAAACCATGAAAAAAGAATACGATTTCAGCCAATCAGTCAGGAATCCTTATGCGACAAAATTGAAGAAACAGGTCACTATCCGGCTGGAAACAGAAACGGTGGAATATTTCAAAACATTGTCCAAAGAAACCGGCATCCCTTACCAGACTTTGATCAATTCATATTTGGCCGATTGCGCCAAGCGTCATGTCAAAAACCATTTACGCCGGGCATGAGCTTGTATGCGAAGAGAAATAGTTCTGCGCTATGTCTTATTGCTGCGATTTCTTAAACCTTTTTCGCAGCCAGTCATAAACTGCCAATTGCTCGTCCCGGCCAGCTCTCCTTATTTGAGACAGCAGCCAAATTGCGGTGGGTTTTTCTGTGGTAATATTCTTTGCGCCTTGATTGCAAGTTGAACAAAGAGCTCTCAGATTCGACAACTCATCCTTCCCCCCAAGTACTTTGTCCTTGATATGACCGATATGGAGTCTTACTTTGCGATTTGTTGCGGGATCAATTTCGCCAGGAGTGAGTCCGCACATCTGACAGGTAAAACCATTCCGATCCAGAACCTCTGCGCGAAGACGAGCAGAGATGGCACGGGCAAATTGAGGAAGTGTTTTCTCCGTTGGCTTCTCGCGCAAAAGATATTGTCCGGGCTTTAAATCGTCAGTGTCATTATGAGAAAGAATGGGCCAGTGCTCTTCATCGCGAAGTTCTCGCAAGCGGCGACTGTATTGAACTGCACCATCAGCGGCTGCCTGCAATTCATGCGACTCAATAACACGACCAATGTTTGCGAGTAAAAACTGTCTAATTTTCTCCTTTGAGCCGGTTCTCATTTATCCCCCTTGTTTTTATATTGATTCTGATTCATTGAACATATTAGCAGTAAGGCACACGCGACTCCAATAGTTGCATTTGAACGGCCGCTCTTGATCTGTATGTCGGATATTTACAGGCTAGAGCGTCGGCGATAGCAGTTCCGACAGCAGATGCGACTGGCGGAGGAAATGCGTTTCCGATTTGTCTATAAGCGGCCGTCTTCTTACCGCTGAACTTCCAGAAATCGGGAAATCCTTGGATACGAGCAACCATCCGAACTGTAAGACGCGGTAGACCATCTATTGGAAAATCATGCTGCGGCGGTTCGTCAGCTATACCGATACCATCTATACCGAGTTCGCGCCATTGTTTTCTGGCACGGGTCGGTCCTAAGTCAGGTCCGCCGTGCTTCTTTGAGCCACCCACTATAGTTGGAGCAACCTGTTGGGCCTGTATCTGCCAATGATTCGCCCCTTTCCAACCTCCTGAAGCCATGAGGTCTTTCAGAGCATCACCTACAGTCACCCTATTGGGGTTTGATTCAGGCCACTCAAAAAATGACATGCGCTCCTTGGGAAGTGCAACAAGGATGAAGCGGGGACGCAATTGTGGTACGCCGTAATCTGCGGCCTGTAAGACTCTCCAATCAGTTTCATAGCCAAGTTTATGTAACGTTGAGAAGAGATTCTCACGATATTGAATGAACTTAGCCGAAGCAAATCCAGGTACATTTTCAAGTAAGACTGCTTTAGGTTGCATTTCCTTGATCAAGCGAAGCGCATCAGGAAACATATCTCGATCATCGTCTACACCGAGTTGCTTGCCTGCTATGGAAAATGGCGGACATGGAACCCCCGCCGCAAATAAATCCACGTTTTTCCATCGCTGACCGTCCACAAGGCGCATGTCATCTTGCCGCACATCCCACTGTGGACGGTTCAGGCGTAGTGTAGTACAGCAATGACTGTCAATTTCTACAGCGACAACACAATCGAACCCGGCAGCCTCCAACCCTAATGCTTGTCCGCCGCCGCCGACACAAAACTCTGCAACCGTAAAACGCCCCATCATACACCGCCGTTACAAACTACTTTACTGTATATCATTCAATTGAAAGTGAAATATAAGAAGATTTTCGTAAAAAATCAAGTAAAAACATGATTTTAAAATAGATTATTCCTGTTTACATGACATCTCATGTCATCTCGCAATGATTAGGAAGTTGAATTATCGCGGAATGGCAAGTAGAATAATGGGATATGCAATACGGTTTAATATAACAAAAGAGTTAATGAAATGTACTTTAAAATCATCGCTTGTAATGTTTTTTTTCGGGAACTCAGCTACTGCGCGGCACAAAGTCCGCATACTATTGATCTGGAATTTTTTGAACTGGGCGAACATATTCACAGCGATACGCTGCATAAAACGCTGCAAGCCAAAATCGATCAGGCGGAACAGGCCGAAAGACACTATGACGCCATCCTGCTGGGGTTCGGGCTTTGCGGCAACGCCGCCAAAGGACTGCATTCCGCTAAAACCAGACTGATTATTCCGCGCGCTCATGACTGCTGCACCGTCCTGCTCGGCGACAAGGCCAAGTTCAAGGAAAATTTTCAGGACAACCCGAGCACGCCGTTCAGCTCCGTCGGCTATATGGAACGCGGCGAATATTTTGTGCGACAGGATGACGGGCAGATCATGTACGGCGACGCCTACGCCGAGTTGGTCAAACAATACGGCGAAGACGACGCAAAATATATCTGGGATTCCATGCACCCGAAAATGGAAGGCATGGAAGACCGGGCCGTATTTATCGACATCCCCGAAATTCATTTCCCCGAAAAGATAGAGATATTTAAACAAAAGGCCGAAGCTGAGGGCAAGAAATTCGTTCTGCTGCAAGGCTCCCTGGATATTATTCGCAACCTGGTCAACGGCAACTGGCCCGATACTGATTTCCTGACAGTTGAACCCGGTCAGCAGATAACCGCCGTGTATGACTGGGAATGCGTGTTGGGATGCTCCTGCATGGGGTAAATCAAAAACAGTTAACCACAAAGACACAAAGACACAAAGGAAAGCTTGGACTGGTTAAACAGCCGGAAGACTGGAAACGGTTCACCACTGAAAATACCCGCCGGATGTGTGGTTTCGATGTTGGATCACACCCGGCAAGCCACCGAATAAGCAGTAATGTGGCCTAAATTTGAATATCCAATATCCAACAAGGAATATCCAACATTCAAGGTAAAAACGTGCCTGCTTTTTTGGGGTGGTATCTAAAATTGATTGTCTTTATGTATTTTGCCTTTCCTTCATCAGTTGGATATTCCGTGTTGGATATTGGATATTCGTCTTTTTATTAACGTGCGCAGATTTCAGCAACAACTTCGCGGTCATCGAAATGAGTGTGGATGCCGTTCTGTTCCTGGTAATTTTCATGCCCCTTGCCGGCAATAAGCACGATATCGCCGGGGTTGGCGCTGGCGGCGGCAAGCAGGATTGCCTGCCTGCGATCCGGCTGCTCCACGAACAGCGTGCCTTCCGGAATGCCGAGTTTTATTTCTTCGATAATCCGCAGCGGATCCTCGGTCCTGGGGTTGTCACTGGTCACAATAACCATATCGGAATATTTGGCGGCGGCAGCCCCCATGCGCGGCCGCTTGGTGCGGTCCCGGTCGCCGCCGCACCCGAAAACGGTAATAATCCGTCCGGTGGCGATAGTTTTCAAAATAGTCAGGACTTTAACCAGCGCGTCATCCGTATGCGCATAATCCACGAAAAAACTTACTCCGGATTTGGAAATAAATTGTTGCAGCCGGCCGGGAACATTAATCCTGCCGCTGATCGCCGCGACAATCTTTTCCGGGTCAATTCCGGACGCATAAGCGGCGAGAAACGCGCCGGTGAGGTTATAGACATTATGCTCACCGATTAAATTCGTCTTTAAGACAAAATCCTTTCCTTCGAAACGCAATGAAAAGATAGTCTCCAGCGAGGAAAGTTGAATGTCTTTTATCAGACATGCACAAGAGTCCTTTTTGCCGAAAGAGAAATTCCGGCGTCCGGCGCCGCATTCTTTAAGCAGACGCTCGCCGTAAGGATCATCGGTATTGACAATCATCACGCCATCTTCAGCGAGGTATTCGGTAAACATCAGTTTTTTCGCCTGATAGTAGTTTTCCATATTGAGGTGATAGTCCAGATGGTCGCCGGTAAGGTTAGTGAAAACCGCAGTTTTGAAGCGGGCGCTGCCGGTGCGATGCTGATCCAGTCCGTGACTTGATACTTCCATGATTACGTCGGTGCAGCCATTGTCCGCCATGTTCCGGAACAATGTTTGAAGCTCCCCGGCTTCCGGCGTCGTTCTGGCCGCTTCCTGCACGCTCCTGCCGTCAGCATATTTAACGGTGGTAATCAAACCGCAGCGCCTGCCGCCTTCGCTCATAATTTTTTCCAGAACAAACGCAGTGGTGGTCTTGCCTTTAGTTCCGGTGATGCCGTGCAGAGTCAGTTCACGAGCTGGAAACCGGAGAAAACATTCCATCGCCAGAGCATAGGCAAAATAAGCGTCTTTTACCTGAATGTAATCCACGCCGGGTACAAATGCATCGATTTTTGAAGAATATATTATCGAGGAAGCCCCCTTTTTTATCGCCGTTTCAATAAAGCGGTGGCCGTCAGCGGCAGCGCCTTTGATAGCGACAAAAAGCGAACCTCTATCGACCATTCTGGAATCATTGGTAACGCCGGAAACCAGCAACTCCGAAGAGAGCCGGACATGGGTGATAAGAGGCTTCAGGCAATCTAAATATTCATTTATTGGTTTCATGAATGCGGCTCAACCTTTTCCAGATGAACGCCGCGTGAACCTTTAAGCAAAATCATCTTTCCGGGAATCAGGGCGCTTTCAATCTTTTTTGCAGCTTCGGTTGAATCTTCACAGACAACAACATCCGCGACCGGCTTGAGTTCATTTACGGCAGCGGCCATTCTGCCGCCGACAAAGAAAAATTTGGCAAGCGGGAATAACTCCAGCGCGGCGGCGGCGACTCTCCGGTGTTCGTCATGCGAGGCATTACCCAGTTCGAGCATATCCCCCAGCGCCAATACAAGTTTCTCCGGTTCGGCGAATTCATTCAGCCAGTGAAGCGCGGCCAGCATGCTGCCGGGATTGGCATTATAAGCGTCATTGATCCAGGTTACGCCGTTTTTCTCGCTGATTTTCATGCGCATGCCGGGCAGTACGCAGTTCTTGAGCCCGGCGATAATGCAATCAGGATCAATCCCCAGCGCAATCGCGGCACAGGCCCCGGCAGCGGCGTTTCCGGCCTGATGCGCGCCGGAAAGCGTCCATTCGAACCGGCGGGACAGATTATTCAAACATTTAAAAGTAAGTTCGACGGCGCTGCCGTGCAGCTTTCCGCCCAGGTACGAAGCCCTGACGTCAGCCGCGGCTGTAGTTCCAAAACGCAGTGTTCTGAATTTGGCGGCGGCCGTTTCAATAATTTCCATTCCGCTGGACACATCTGGAATAACCGCCGTTCCGGCGGGATTGAGATGCGCGAAAATCATCGTTTTTTCCCTGGCAACGCCATCCAGATCATGCAAGTGTTCCAAATGACAGGGCCCGATTGAATTTATTACCGCGACATCGGGGCGGGTACACCGGCTCAAAGGTTCGATTTCGCCGTGGTGGTTTGTCCCCATCTCGATTACGGCATATTTGTGTTTATCAGTCAGCGCAAGCAGATTCTGCGGCACCCCTACCTGATTATTAGTATTGCCGGCAGTTGCGTGAACGGCGTCAGTTCCGGCGGCGGCAACGAGAATCGAGCGAATAATCTCTTTAACGCTGGTCTTGCCCATGCTGCCGGTCACCGCCACGGTTTTAAGCCCTTTCAAACGATTTTTATGAAATGCTCCGAGATTTTGATAAGCCAGCAGCGTATCGTCAGTCAGCAAGACAGGAATTTGCCAGGAATGGTCAATCCTGTCGGCGAACTTCCGGTTGATGCACAACGCCGCCGCCCCGGCGGCAACCGCTTTCGGCAGGAAATCATGGGCGTCAAAATTTTCACCGGCCAGAGCAATGAACAGCGCGTTTGAACAATCTTCCCGCGAATCGGTTTTTACCGCGGAAATACTAATGGGCGAAACCGGACTTTGTTGCCATTGCCCTCCGGAAGCCTGCGCTATTTCCTGTAAAGTAAAAAGTTCGGTACTCATTTCATCCTGGAAATAAAATAATCTATTGTCCTCTGAAGTCCTTCGCGAAGTTGAACCGTCGGCTTCCAACCGAGAACTTCGTTGGCCCTGGATATATCCGGTTTACGCTTGGACGGGTCATCCTGAGGAAGCGGTTTGAAAGCCTTGCGGGATTTTGAGCCGGTCATCTCAATCACCAGATCGGCAAGTTCCAGCATGGTGAACTCTCCGGGATTCCCAAGATTAATCGGGCCGGTAACTTCTGCGGGGGTATCCATCATTCTGACCAGACCTTCAACCAAATCGGAAACGTAGCAGAAACTCCTTGTCTGGGAGCCGTCGCCGTAAATGGAAATATCCTCATCCCTCAATGCTTGAGTTATAAAATTACTGACAACCCGCCCGTCGTTCGGCAGCATTCTCGGACCATAAGTGTTGAAAATGCGCACCACTTTTATCTGGACCCCGCATTGGCGGTTGTAATCGAAAAACAGTGTTTCCGCACAGCGTTTGCCTTCATCGTAACAACTGCGCAAACCGATGCAATTGACGTTGCCCCAATAGGCTTCATTTTGCGGATGTTCCAGCGGATTGCCGTAAACTTCGGAAGTTGAAGACTGGAGTATCGGAATTTTAAGCCGCTGGGCAATGCCGAGCATATTGATCGCCCCCATCACGCAGGTTTTGGTGGTATGGATCGGGTTGTTCTGATAATGAACCGGCGATGCCGGACACGCCAGATTATAGATGGCGTCAACCTCCAGAAACAGCGGCATGGTTATATCATGACGAATAAGCTCGAAATCAGGGTGAGCAAGCAAATGACGGATGTTGTCTTTCGAGCCGGTGTAAAAATTATCCACGCAAATTACGTCATGACCGTCTTTAAGCAAACGATCACACAGATGGGAACCGATAAAACCACCGCCGCCTGTAACAAGAATTGCTTTTTTGCTCATGATTGTTTAATCTTTCGGATAGTTATTTATTAAATCAGTCGTTCAAATTTAAAATAGTTTTGACTTTATCAGCGCGATAAACCACTCTTATCGTTGAATGGTCATCAATCCAGTAAATCCAGGTGCTGTTTTCCAGCGTCGGGGTCCTGAATGCGGCGGGGGTTCCATATGCCAGCAACACTTCGCGCCGGTTCATGCCGGAAGTGACGATACCCTTTTCAAGCTTGCTGACAACTGCCGGGTCCAGGCCCTTGATCTGCTCAGCCTTATCAGACAAGGTAAAAATCTGCTTGAGGTAACTTTCAACCGGAACCATCATCAATGCCTCATCAAACTTGATCGTGTACTGAATGCCTCTCATGTCTTTAAAAACAACCTTACGGTCACTCGCCCCGATAACTTCGATTTCAGTGCCGAACGGGATGAACTTCCCTTTTTGGGTATTAACGGCGGATATCTCATCCGGGTTTTGATACCAGATATTGCACTTAGTATAAACTTTGCTGTTCACCGGCTGCTGAAGCACCTCCGGCACAATTACCTCTCTGGCGCAGCCGGCAAAAAGAGCAACAGCCATCGCCGCCGCGATTAACAGACTTTTATGCATATAACAATCCTTTCTGAATTTCTGAAATTTATGATAAAAAATACACCATGTGCGTCATTTAACAAGAGCACAAAAGCCGGTAATCAAGGCAAATACAATGAAAATCGTAATGTGTCTGTAGATTTTGGGGCGGAAAGGATAGTTTGCAGTTAATGACAAGCCGGCTATTTATACAAAAAAACTATTTATCTTTAAAGTCATTATACAACAACTCCAGATATTCCTCTGTAATTAAGAGGGCTATAATACCCGCTTTAAGGAATATGCGCATCCGGATATTGGGCTTGGTGTTCCTGTCGCTCCCACTCCACGAACTGCTTGTTCAGTTCTTCCCATTTCTTGCGCGGCGGTTTGGGGCCTTTGACCCACTCGACCTGGCGGCCGCGCCAGATTGAATAAATTGCCGGCACGATTTCGAGGGTGAGAATGGTGCTGGTGATCAGGCCGCCGATCATAGGGGCGGCGATGCGTTGAATGGCTTCCGCACCCGCGCCGTGCGCCCAGAGCGCGGGCAGCAGGGCCAGAGTGGTCATTCCCACCACCATCAATTTCGGACGGACGCGCTGGACAGCGCCGTAAGTAATGGCTTCAAAGAGATCGTACTGGGTTTTCATCCGCCCTGCCCTTTGCCAGGCGTAAAACGCTTCATCAAGATAGATAATCATTACCGTGCCGGTTTGCGCGGCCAGCCCGGCCAGCGCGATAATCCCGACCCAGACGGCAATGCTCATATTGTAATCCAGCAGCCAGAGCAGCCAGATGCTGCCGGTCATGGCGAACGGAATGGAGAGCAAAATAATAAAGGTTTCGGCAACGCTCTTGAAGTTCATGTAGAGCAGCACAAAAATCAGCATCAGCGTGAGCGGCACCACCAGTTTCAGACGCTCGCTGACCCGCAGCATGTGTTCGTATTGTCCGGACCATTCCAGGCGATAACCGGCAGGCAGCAAACCGGCCTGCTCGATTTTTTCCGATACGAGTTTTTTTGCGTCATTGACGTAACCGCCGATGTCCCTACCGGCCATGTCCACATAGACCCAGCCCGTCAGGGAACCGTTTTCATTGCGGATCAGCGGCGGACCGCTGATGACGCGGATATCCGCAAGCTGTCCCAGCGGGACCTGCTGAATGGAGCCCGGCTGCGCGCCGGCGAACATCCCGTTGCCGCCGGTCGCCGGCTGCCCCGATGCGGCCATGATTGGAACGAGAACGCGTTTAAGCTTGTCGATATCATCACGCAGTTCGCGGCTGTAGCGCACGTTAATCGTGTATCGTTCGCGGCCCTCGATGGTACGGGCAACCGCCATGCCGCCAATCGAAGTTTCCACCTGCGTGAGGACGTCTTCGACATTCAAACCGTAACGGGCGATTTCGGCGCGGTTGGGGATTATGTCGATATAGTAGCCGCCGGTGGTGCGTTCGGCAAACACGCTGCGGGTGCCGGGAACCTCCCGCATTACAGTTTCGAGACGTTCACCCAGTTTGCGGATTTCATCCAGATCCGGACCGAATATCTTGATGCCGACCGGAGTGCGAATGCCGGTGGTAAGCATATCAATGCGGCCTTTGATCGGCATCGTCCAGGCATTGACCAGTCCGGGGATTTGCAGCGCCTCATCCATTTCCGTAATCAACTCATCCCAGGTCATCGGGCGCGTATCAGGCCATATTTTTCCCAAAAAATTCTGCATCCATTCCGGTGACCAGCCCGAATACCAGCGCGGATACGGCACGTGCCGCCATTCATTTTCCGGCTTCAACTGCACGACCGTCTCGAACATCTCCATTGGCGCGGGGTCGGTGGCGGTTTCAGAGCGGCCCGCCTTGCCATGCACGGTGAGCACTTCCGGAAACTGCTTGATAATGCGGTCCTGAATCTGCAAGACCCTGGTGGCTTCGGTAATTGACATCGTCGGCAGCGAAGTCGGCATGTAGAGAATGGTCCCCTCATTGAGCGGCGGCATGAATTCCGAGCCGAGCTTCTTGTAAATAGGGTAAGAGGAAGCCACCGCCGCCACGGCAATGACAATGGACAGAATGCGCCGCCTCATCAGCATGCTGACCCACGGATAGTAAATTTTGTGCAGCAGGCGGCTGACGGGGTGCTTATGCTCCGGAATAACTTTAGCGCCGGTCATCAGGACGATCAGCGCCGGGCCGATGGTAATGGAGAGAAAGGCCGTCCACGCCATCACGAAAGTCTTGGTGAATGCCAGCGGTTTGAACAGGCGTCCCTCCTGCGATTCCAGCGTGAATACCGGCATAAAACTCACCGTAATGACCAGCAGCGCGAAAAAGAGCGGTTTCCCAAGCTGTTTACAGGCCCCGATGATGATTTCCTGCCGCGCCTTGCGGTCGAGTCCGGGCGGGGCATGCTCCAATTTCTTATGCACATTTTCAACCATCGACACCGCCTCGTCGCACAGCACCCCGATGGAGATGGCGATGCCAGCCAGCGACATAATGTTCGTCGTCAGCCCCATGAAATACATGGGAATGAACGCCAGCGCGACGGCAACGGGCAGCGTGACAATAGCCCGCGCCGCGCCGCCGAAATCCAGCAGAAAAATGAGAATAACGATGGAGACGATAATCGATTCTTCGATGAGGGTGCGGGTAAGCGTATTGATGGAGCGGTTGATGAGGTCGGAACGGTCATAGGTGGTGACGATCTCCACGCCTGCCGGCAGCGACGGCTTGATCTCCTCCAGTTTAGCTTTTACCCGGTCAATCACCTGCAATACGTTTTGGCCGAAGCGCACCACCACGATTCCGCCGGTGGTTTCCCCTTCCCCGTTGAATTCGCCCGCGCCCCGGCGCATTTCAGGTCCGAACGCGATACTGCGGGCCACATCGCGCAGCAGGATAGGCGTCCCTTTGGCATCAGCGCCGACCACTACCAGACGCAAATCATCCAGCGACGTTATGTAGCCTTTGCCGCGAACAAGGTAAGTCGTGCCGTTGCGTTCAAGCTCGCGTCCGCCCACGTCATTGTTGGCGCCGCGGATGGAAGACACTACTTTGGTAATAGGAATATTATAGGCCAATAGTTTATCCGGGTCGATCTCAACCTGGTACTGTTTCTCGAAGCCGCCGATAGTCGCAACCTCAGCGACGCCCTCCACGCTCTGAAGCCAGTAGCGCAGATGCCATTGCTGGAACGAACGCAAATCCGCCAGATCGTGCTTGCCGCTTTTGTCCACCAGCGCATATTGGAATCCCCAGCCCACTCCGGTAGCGTCCGGCCCCAACACCGGAGCGACATTCGGCGGCAGGCTGTCTGTCAGTCCCTGCATATATTCCAGCACTCTGGAACGCGCCCAGTAAAGGTCAGTGCCGTCTTTGAAAATTACATACACGAAGGAATAACCGAAGAACGAATAGCCGCGCACCACCCGGACATTGGGCGCGCTGATGAGCTTGGTGACTATCGGATAGGTGATCTGGTCTTCAACCAAATTAGGGCTGCGCCCTTCCCATTGAGTGAAAACGATAACCTGCACATCGGTAAGGTCGGGAATGGCGTCCAGGGGAGTGTTGCGCATGCAGTATATGCCGCCGATGGTCAGCGCCGCCACCAGCATGAAGACCATGAACTTGTTCCGGGCGCTCCATTCGATGACACGTTCGATGAAGCTGTCTTTAGTCGTCAAGGATTTCACTATTTATGTCCTTCTTTCAACTTTAATGCTTATGTTCGCCGGTTTCGCCCATGCCCTCAATGGCCGCTTTAAGCTGACTTTCGGAATCCACCAGGAACAAAGCGCGGGTGACCACGTTTTCGCCCTCTTTTACTCCTTCCAGCACTTCGTAATAATCATCGGTTTTAGCGCCCACCTTCAGTTCGCGCGGCTCCAGATGCCCGTTCGCACCATCCGCGAAAGCGACATAACGGGTTCCCGTATCAATAACGGAACTGGCCGGAACCGTCAGTTTTTTACCCAGCGCTACCTGTATTTCGACATTGGCCCACATATCCGGACGGAGCAAATGACCGGGATTGTCCAGTTCCAGCCGGATTTCGCCGCGCCGCGTCAAAGCGTCAATGTGCGGATAAATAAAGGTGATTTTGGCGGAAAATGACTGGTTGCCCAGATATGGAAACTTGATGACGGCTTCCTGCCCCACGACCAGCAGCGGCATTTCATATTCGAAGACCCCGGCCCGCAGCCAGAGGTGCGAAAGATCGGCAATCTCGTACAAAGTCTCGCCTGCCGTAAAAGCTTTTCCTTCCACAGCCGTCTTGGCAACCACATGTCCCGAAAACGGAGCCCGGAACAGCAGTTCGTCAGCGGGAGCGCCGCGCACTTCCAGTTCGCGGATTTCATCGCCGCTGATCTGCCACAACTCAAGCCGACGCCGTGAAGAATCCAGAAGACGTTTGGCCGACTGCCGCTGATCGTCGTCAGGACTGTCTTTCTGTTTATCATAATTCTTCAACGCCAGGAGATATTCTTTTTCGGCAGTGAACAGTTCAGGACTGTACACCATGAACAGCGGCTCGCCTTTCTCCACTGGCGCGCCGGTAAAATTGACCTTTACCGAGCGTATCCAGCCGCTGAAACGCGGAGCAATTCTTGCCAGTTTAGTTTCGTCGTGTTCAACCCGCGCGGTAGCGCGGAGCAGAAAAACCAGATCACGCTTTTCAACCGGCGACAGCCGCATCCCGATCAGTTGCCGCTTGTCCGGCGAAATAAAAACATCGGCGCGTCCGGACACCCCGTGTTCACTATGCGCCGCCTGCTCTGCAACGGGCTTCTTTTCAATAAGTTTCATCCCGCACTTCGGGCAGCGTCCTGGAGCATCGCTGATAAATTCAGCTCCCATCGGGCAATAGAACTGCCCCGGCTTAACGTTTTTTACAGGATCAGGAGCAGTGCTTGCAACAGCCGGTTGTTCGTTGTCTTTAATCGGCACCAATTTCATATTGCAAATGGGGCAGTCGCCGGGCCGGTCGCTGACATAGGTCGGATGCATCGGGCAATGATATTTCTGCTTCTTAGCTTCGTTGACCGCGCTGTTGCCGGAACTGGATGAATCGGACTTGCCGCATCCCGCCGCAACGGCGGTCAAAGCAACAGCAACCGACAAAACAAGAAATTGTGCCATCTTAATATTCATAGGATTTTCATTCCTTGGTTAATGGTTTGACGGCGGCGGGGCCGGGAATCGGCGCGCCCGGCGGACGCATGCCGATGATTAATGAAAGTTCAGCCAGGGCCATCTCGCATTGGAGACGCGCCTCCACTTCCGCCAATTGGAACTCCAGTAATGCGCGTTCGGCATCCAGGAGATTGATAAAATCAATTTTGCCCGAAGAATAAGCGGACAGCGCCACATCGAGCGATAGCTGCGCCTTCGCCAGCAGGCCGTCCGTAAGCAATTTCAGATTGCGTTTGGCCTCTCGATACGTGAATGATTTGTCGGCAAAATCCACCGCCAACTGAATCTGCTCTGCCGTGAGTTTGGCGGAAGCCGCAGATTTCTCCGCTTGCGCGGCGGCGATTTCCGCCGCAATTTTATCGCGCCAGATGGGGAGCGTGACATCCAACTTGGGCCGCCACATTATCGGAGCGGCCTTCACGTCCGATTCGATGCCCACGGTAAAATCGGGATATTGGCTTTTATGGGCCAGATTAATGCCCTCTTCGGCGGCGCGCACCTCCGACTCCATTGCTTTGAGCCGCGGATTATGCGCCATGGCGACGGCATAAAGCTGGTCGGAAGTTATATCCAGTTTAGTCGGCTCGAACCGCAACGGCATCGGCGGGTTGGGTTGTCCGGGAGTCATGCCCAGCGCAGTCTTGAGTTTGGACATCAGCGGATTGCGCGAATCCTCAAGGTTGGCGATATCATTTTTCAACCGTTCCTGCTCGATCTGCGCGCGAAGCACGTCCTGCAAGGTAACTTTCCCCGCCTCATCCTGCGCCCGGGCAATTTCTTCCACCTGGCTCATCAATATCAGCATTTTGCGGTTGAGGCGGATGCGTTCATTGAGAAAATGAAGCTGATAATAAGGGCGTTTGACTTCAAACGCCGTCTGCAGCACCGCATTTTCATAGTCGAAGTACCGTGTCCGGCTCACCGCCGCCGCGACATCGGCGCGGGCGGTGAGCTTGGTCGGCCAGGGTATATCAATCATCAGTCCGGGCATGATGGTGCTGATGACATTCGTAATGTCCATCTGAAAGGTGAAGCGCGGATCGGACAGCGAGCGCGCCAGCGTGATGCGTTCAACCTGCGCCGCATATTCGTAATAAGCCATTTCAACCCGCGGCTGATTGAGCATGGCGTAAGTAAGAAACGTTGTCAGCGTGGCATTACTGTCGAGAACGGGCAGAGTAACTTTGCGCTCGCCGGGGCGATACGTTTCAGCCAGCGATTTAAATTCGCCTCGGACCTCCCGTTCGCTCTGAGTCTGAATACCAACGCAGCCGGACAGATAAACCGCGATCAGTCCTGTCGCCGGCATTGCCCACTGCCATGGTTTAAGTTTTAATTTCTTCACCGCCGCGCCCCGCAATTTAGGTTTTGCAATCGCTCCGCAGGCTTTATTCAGTGTATTGATAAACTTGCTTTATTGCTGGTTATTTTGAATCTGCCGCCGGCGCTTTTTCAATTTCCACGCCCTGGTCTTCCAGTATCTTGATGTATTTGTCGGGATCGGCTTTGACTGCCGCCAGACAGCCCTTGCAGCAGACGTAAATCCTTTTTCCCTTGATATCAATATAGATGTTTTTGTCAATTTCTCCGCCCATCACCGGACAGGTCGTTTGAACTTTGCCTTTTACTGAAGCATTCGAAGACTTATCCGATTTAACGTCTTTTGATGAATCAGCTTTCTGGTCTTTACCGGCGGTTTCGTCCGCCGCGTACACATTAGCAGTTCCCAACATCACCAAACAACTTGCGGCCATGATTAAGAGCTTTTTCATTTTTATTTCCTCCAGTGTTATTTTTGAGCATGCGGCAACTAATCCTCTCTATGAATAATAGCAATATACCTCCTCAATTTCAATTTACTATTAACTCAATTTAAGCGAACAGCAACATATCCTCCTTCATTTATTATTAATTTAGTATACATTAAGTTATTGCTTTTGACACGATTTTTATGCAAATGTTCGCATGTTATAGCGAAATCACTAAAACTTTATCAATTTAAAATTACTATTAATTTAGTATACATTAAGCTTATAAAAAAAGCAACTCATCTTGCTTATGGCACGATTTTATATGGCGCTAAGTTAAGGGTTCTTTTTAGCTTGTTATTGCAATGCCTTCAACAACGGGCAGAGCGT